>Ga0335398_10007007_pt1 | contig 13973 bp, 12 predicted proteins | sample BON03_FD_205742 | JGI IMG/M metagenome (GOLD analysis project Ga0335398, IMG submission 205742) | Freshwater microbial communities from Lake Bonney liftoff mats and glacier meltwater in Antarctica - BON-03 (spades assembly) (version 2) | ecosystem: Environmental > Aquatic > Freshwater > Ice >... | reverse complement strand
CACACGCACACAAACACACACACACACACACACACACGCGTGCGCGCGCATGCACACACGCGCACACGCATGCACGCACACGCACATTTAAGACTACGCCCGAACGCACGTGCACACACACGTAGTGTGCATGTGCACAGCTTGTATACACACACACACACACATATAAACACACAAACACATGCACACACACACACACACACACGCACACGCACACGCACATACATACAAACACACACACGCACACACGCGTGCACACGCATGCACATACGCACACACGCATGCATGTACACACACACACATAAACACACACACACACATCTACAGTCGAGGGTTGCTTCATGCACAAGTGTAAATTGAAGTGCTTTCAGGCCGCTGATATCGTTATTAAACTCACTCATTTACTTTTTCGCATGCACAATCTGTGTTGGACTTGTTACAGATCAGCTGATCCTTACGATAATGGGGAGACGCCGAGCGTCAAGAAGACAGATGGTACGACGATGATGGAGGGGGTGTATGTGGAGGTGCGGTCAGTTGCTATGCAGCTGCTGGAGCGAGAGGGCTCTGTTGAGGCTATTCACCTCGCCATTAAGGAGGTTGTTCTTTGTACGTATGCATGCATACACGCATTCGTACATGCATGGAAACGTATTGTATATATCTATCCATGTTCGTGTGTGTATGTAAAAGGACTGCATATACTGGCATGCATAGAGACGTGCATGAAGAAGAGGCCCTGAAGATGAAGATGAAAACTCATGATGGTCGCAAGACGCTCAATACGCTCACTCGTCGCTCACTCGCTAAATAACATGTGAACCCATCCATACACCTACACACATGTCTGCACATGCACCCACCTATGCACATGCATGTACATATAAAAATACACATGACCATCAAGGTACTTTGATGGAGACGCATACGGTTAAACATTTGCCCAAGAGTGTCGATGACAGATATGAATATCAACAAAATGTAAATATAAACATACATATTAAACCATGAAAGTGCAGGAACTAAAGATGCGGCTGGAGACAACGCAGCAACAGCTCACTACATGCCGCCAAGCGCTTCAAAAGGGCGAGATAGAGCAGTGTGTGGCACGCTCTACCATTGCTCTAGCGCATGCCAACGCCTTGGCCCAGTCCACCGCTGCATGGTAAGTGTGGGTGGCTGGGTTGGCAGGTGGGTGATGGATGTAGGAATGAGGGTATACCGTATATCATTGCCCTGTGCTTGCAATCATGGAATTTGCAATTGTGAGACGGTGCAATTGTTTACGTCTTGATGTGGTGTGTGCGCGTGTTTGACACACACTTATTGGCTGGTAAAACCAAATATATGCACATCAGCAGGAGGGCAAGAGAAGAGGTGGTTGCCCTAGCCAGCACTATAGGCGACAAGCAACTCCTCATTTCCAAACTGCAAGACCAGCTCAAACAGAAAGGCGCCCAGAGCATATACAGAGAAGTGGTGAGGGATGTGGTTGACAAGGGCAGGGGACTGGAGACACTCGAAAGATACGCCTTGAGCCATGCCTTGAACCATGAGTTGAGTAATAAGTGTGTCGCATCTCAATTGAGCACACGTGATGCGTGTGTCACACATGATGCGTGTGTCACGTCGCACGCGCGCACGTATAGCGCCTGTGAGTGCGCTGCTGCCATGGCCATGTCTTTGGCTGTGGTTGTACTCTGTATGGTATTGCTCCCTTTGACGCTTCCAGGGATCAACTCAGTGTCTCATGACTCAGTGTCTGATGTTGCAAGCATGCACAGCACCGAGTGTGCGCCTGCTACTGCCTGCATACCACCCCAAGGATTTGACAATCTGCGTCTCCAGCTCTACGTATGTGTGTCAACGCTGCGCAAACATGCTGAGGTGTGTCACCAAGTTGTGTGTGATTCAGTATCTTGCATGTGTGTGCATGTGGCCTTGTTTCTTGAATACGCGTGCATGCGAGGGGCACTGACAGCGGCAGGGGCGTGGGAGTGTTGACAAGGCTTTGGAGCTAGCATCTCTTGCGCACCAGTTCTCTTATATACATTCATCAGAGATCCGGTATCCTGGGTCGTTGCTGGAGCTTGCTGGAGCTTGCTTGAGGCAGCACACCTTGCACGACATGTGTTTATGTGCGTGTCTCGTCGTGGGACATGCGCCTTTTCCAAATGACCATCCTCTTTGTGTGTGTGTGCACTGACCGAAAGCCAGCATTCATCTGACCTAAATCTGTCTGCCCACTCATTCACGATCACAAATGCATATGCGCACAGTCAGCAACTAGGAACGTCAGAGTCAAAAACAAGACGCTCAAGATGGACCGTTCCATCGCACTGCAGCAGTTTGGTGCGTTTGCAATCTCGCTCTGGTGATTCTTTGTTGAGAATCGTGACCACAGTACTCCTTCAATCTGTGTTTGATTGTACATGTTTCAATAACGACATATCATTTACGAGTTGTATGTACGCGAGAGAGTGAGTGTGCACGTGAAGAGGTCAAAAGGACCACACGGGCGACACCTTGCAAAACTGTACAAAAAACTAGAGATACAAATTTGCAACAGGTCCTATTTCATATTTACATACATGTTTTCCCAAGCTAATACGGCAATACCTTTTTGCACTCCTGGATCATTTCTGAGTCACGCATTCAAGACTTCTAATAATAAGACCCATAAATCACATTTTGCCACCCCCTCCTTTCTATCACTCCCCCATTGCTCCTCTCGGTTTCGTGCCGATGCCGCATTGTTTGCCTCTCCAGCAGCTATTCGCCCCTTGTCTGTGTCAGCACCGCGTTGCAATGGTTGTCTGGCATGGATTGGAGCACTCTGCGGATACAGGTCTTTAAGGACCCAACTTCACTGCCTCTCTTCTAGTGTAGATGTGAGTCATCTATTTACCCGAAGCCACTACTATGTGATAATGGTCATTGAAACCAACCGGATAGAAATCCAGCTTGGAAAACTGCACAGTTCCAAGAAAAAAGAAACCCACTTGCCTGGATTCCGGCGACTAAGCATCCTCAAGTGAAAGATATTTTTAGTCATCTATTATCCAGGCGACAACCTCAGACTTCATTTTAACTGAGGCCAAATTTACCTGGTGAAACAAAAGAAACGCAGCGGTCGGTAAACTTACTTTCAACCATTCAAATTGAGTTTTGTCAATGAGTATTACTACAGATTAGATTACACCAGATTATTTTTAAAAATGGTAGAGTTGATTTGCACAGTTAGGTTGCACATGGATTTTGAACTCAAGAATGGTGCGGGAAATATCTCAGTCAATGCTTTGAATCTTGGCCGCTAATTTGTTTATTTCGGGTTGGGCTGATAACAAGACAGCAAAAAGAAAAAACGAAAAATCAGAAATCTTTCTTTTATATTGACGAAGCTTTTATTGCAACATGATGAGATAGTCCATTGTATTTGAGGACCCGATGCAGTTGCTTAGAACTGTTGTGGACAATTACCCTGTATGTAGTTCGGAAGCCTGCTTGTGGCTCTCAACATTTCACAGTTTGTTGAGCTAGCCTGCATTCTCTTTGTATCAAGTCTCCACAATCAAGACCCTTTAACTTCCAAGAAACATTGTATTCCGGTCAAAAACTGAATGGTCCATGTTAGAAAGTCACCATGTGCAGGCATGCAGTTCTCAAACCTCGCTTGCACGCAGAAATAGGTAGCTATTTGGGATAAAGCCGGAGCAGCATAAACATGAACAGGCAGAAGCGTCTTCACAATGCGAATGTGGCAGACACACAGTGCGTCTTCATACTGTCCAACACCACTTTACATGGGAATGGTACAAGTGGTGCTGGTGGTCACAGTGATCAACACCTTTTTATGTGTGAATGATGGTCACTCAGATGATGACCAGTAGCATCAGTCGTGACGCCGATGCAAAAAAGGTTTTGCCACAACCAAACAAGAAAATTGGTCTCTGTTTGCTTTTGTGTTTGTTTGTTTGTTTGTTTGTTTGTTTGTTTATTGAAGGTGACGGTCGTGTGTGTTTGTTCGTTTGTTTCAACGATTGACGAGAGCCGTTACTATGACGTGCAGCTTGTAGCGAGGCTCGGAAGGCCTCGGGATGCACATGAATAGTAAGCAATGATATTATCAGATAATGTACGTCAGGGCTGCTCTTGCAGTGCTTGTTTGTTTGTGGAATCCTTCATCAGGCTTTCTTTCAAGCCTTGGTTCGTGCAGTGGGTATATTTTTTTCTTTTTTCTTTGTTTTGTTTTTTTAAAGAAGCTCACACGTTGTGTGTTTTGTTTGTTCGTAAATGCGAACCACCACAGACGCCATACGCAAGAATTGATGCTAGTGTTATCATTTTCAGAAGCTGGCTCTCGCATGACCTTTTTTACTGCAAAATTGGTAATCCCGCAGAGAAAAAGAAAAAAAGACACAGGAAAGGAGAGAAAAAGAGGAAGGGAGAAAAACAGAGAGAGAGAGAGGAGAGGGTCTTGAAGAACCTAAAAAAGTCTCAGAGAGAGAGACAGAGAGTGAGAGAGAAAAAGAGTCTCAGATAGAGAGTGACAAAGAGCGAGAGAGAGAGAGAGAGAACCCCCAAGGGGGGGTCGGGGGTGGGCAGAGACATAGATATCTAGTTAGAGAGAGGACATCGTTTTTGGGTCTCTTTCTTTCTTTCTGTTTTTCTTGGGTGGTGAAAATCTAACTTCACTATACCAAGTGGGTGATGAACACCCAAATAATCATTTAGGTGTGGGCGGTAATAATGTAGTAGATTTTGGTTTTGGTTTTGGTGGGAGAGCCACCATGCCGCGGTGTGAGCAGAAAGAAGGTATTTGGTTTTGGTTTTGATTTTGGTGGGGTGAGCCACCAAACCGCTAACCATCCCGTGAATTTTGGAACACATACGAATGGTGCGCTGGGTTTGGTTTTGGTTATATGTGCTGCCATACCGCTGACCCTCCCGAGAAATTAGGAAAGCTCACGCATGTTGGGCAGTAATAAGGTAGTTGTAAGCCCCTGGCACCAAGGCACTCCAACAATGGATTTGAACAAACGTTCACATTCGTAAACCAGGAGAACAAGACATTTAGAGACCAAAACAAAGACAAAACGAATATCGAAAGAATGCAGAGCAAAGTATTATGAGAATATATATATGTATATGAATAGGGAAAAAGATGAATTTGAGCTGGAAACTATTTGCATACGAACATACAAATATGGATACACACAGACAGATAGGGAAATATAATTGCACATGAATGGGGAAATAAATGCGTATTAGTATGTTTATATACATCGATATGAAATAGTTGCAGATGATCATGGAAATATACATATGGATAGGGACATATGTCCAACTGGATACAAAATTGATGCGTGTGGATAGGCGGATAGATGAATATGAACGTGCCAATATAGATGTATATGAGCGTAGCAATATAAATACACTTTTTAGGGGAATGCATGCGCGTCAATATGCAAATATACATATATATGAATACGGAAATGTAATCGTATATGAGAGGGAAATAGATGCTTATGAATATGGCTATGTGCATATGAAGTAGTAATAGTTGGATGGTTTCCAGAAAGAAACGACTCGTTTAATACGAGCCTGAGAACACTTTCTAGCGACTCTCTCAAAGTATGGATCTCTCGTGAGGTTCCCATTGCTGTTGAGATGAGTCGAGAACATATGACCACATCTGGATATGGATTTTTCCCTTTCTTTTTTGGGTGGTGAAAACACAATTAATCCCTCAGACTCAGAAGACTGTTCAGGACCTTTGCCCGCATACTGATAATGGTGGACCCGCAGCGGGTTAAAACTGTCTTCAATGTTTGTGGGCTGGCCTGTATTCTTGGGCTAACAAGCTCCAAAAAATAGGTATACCTTACTTCGCCAGATTGGGCTGGTGCCCACCCACTAAAGTAGGTTTGGCCTAGGGGGGGGTGTCCAAGTAGAGCCTGTCACGTGAGCGAGTTGCCCTTTCACCAATTCGCTTCTCTAGAACTCAGATCACGGACCAGGGCACTTGATGACAGAGACCTAGACAACACTTCTATCTGTTCTTCTGTTAAAAATTAACCCCTCACGCCAAGCGACAATTGTTCTGATAGACTGGTTGAACTCCCCCACCCTCGTGCCCCAACACGAATGAACAAACTGCGAACACACGAGCGCATGTGCACACCCTGCAGTGATTGTGTCGCAGATACGTACGGTGATGCCAAAAACACCTGTGGAATGTAAATACCTGCATGCACTCGTGCCCAGGACACCTGTTTAATGCACACCGCAAAAGTGCACATACACCCGCGCAAGCACGCCCGTGCGATGGCGCGGCAATGCCTTCGCCATGCAAACCATTTCCGCCTATCCTGCAATTGAGCTCTACCCAAGAAACCGCAAGATTTCACAACAGCCCATTGCGCAGCCGCACCTTCGTTGCAACACAGGCATCATCTGATGAAACGCCTTGGTGCGGGCCCCATCCAGTTTGTCTATCGTTCGCATTCGGCCTTGACCGCCGAGGAGATCATCCTGCACAAAACACTATGTCAACCATTTTTGCGTGCCGCATTTTATGAGTGAAAGAGCGTCCACACAATCATTTTGACGACCAGGCGTTTTGACAATTAAAATTGCAATGTTGAGGAGATTTTTTTTGGCATGTTCCGCAAATAAATTGAAACCTTTTGTCTAGATTTGATTAGAATACTTTTGAGAGGTGCATCCTCTACAAGTCACGCCGTTTCAGAGTTCGGGAATTTGATTGTTGTTAACACGTTGTCCTGTTTTGTCATCGTGGGCCAAAGTGTCTTGAAGTGCTTTTTCTTTCTTTCTTGGGCGGCGAATGACCAACTTAATCACTGGACCAAGTGGGTGGTAAGCACACGACTAATCACGTAGGACCCAAGCATTTGTCCCGGACTGTAGCCGACCGAGGCTAGTATAAGGCCAACCCGCCAGTGGGTATGAACTGTTCACAATGTTCGTGGGCTGGCACTGCTCGAAAATTGTGTCATGCTTCCATTTTACCCGTGAAATCGTACTGAACGCTGAATATCTCAGCCATAATTTCCCTGATCGTCAAGTCCTTTGGATGACTTGAAAACAACTCTTTAAGATCTTCATGAAATTCAACATGATTGATTGATCAGAACAATATTTGCATATATATGGGTCAAAATCAACTTTCGGTCTGTTCTGGGTGAGGAAACTGAAAATTCTTCTAGGGGTCCTTCCCGTGCCTGGATCGAATCGATTGAGGGTGCAGGTATAAATATCTATTTCTTTCTTTCTTTCTTTCGTGGGTAGCCTTCTTTCTTTCTTTCGTGGGTGGCAAATACCCAACTTAATCTCAAAAAGTTGGATTATGGATATGGCAAAGATAATTGCTGAAGATCAAGAGCTCATGTCGAATATGTAATTCAAAATCAGTCACTTTGATCGTGCAAGCTCTGTAATTGTGAAACATTCGTTTGTATTAAAGTTGAGTAATATAGAAGAATTTGAATACGTGTGACCACCGATTTCAGATTTTGCGGCCGTGTGGGGGCCGTGACGATTTTTGGCCTCTGAAATTGATTTCGTTCGGGGCTAGGTAGGACTTACAAAAAAATCGTCACGGCCCCCACAATGCCGCAAAATCAAACATTGGTGTCACACATCTTTAAATTCTTCTATATTACTCGACTTTCATACAATGCATGTTTCACAATTACAGAGCTTCCGCGATCAACTTGACTGGTAAAATTACCTGAATGTTGTCCACATTACAGGGACTCTTTCCGAGTTCGGAAAGGTGTGATCTAAAATTCAGGCTAAAGATCTCAAAAAGATACATTATTGCCCCTGTGCACGTATTGGAGATCATTCTTGATCTTCCTTTTGGTTTTCCAATAAACAACATTATCTCTCTCTGCCCCTGTGCCCGGATTTTTTCATGGAATAAACATTTCCTGTCGTGTTTTTGTTTCGGGATATGCCATTTATCAGGTAAATCCATTGGGCCAGCGTTTGACCTCTTACTAATTTTTTCTGGAACAGCAGGTTGGGGAGAGATGAACCTCGCTGAAGTAAGCATTTGTTTCTTTTCTTCTTTCCCGCTCATGAAGGAGATCAGACTTAAAATATTTGGATGTGCAGATTGGGATTTCCCTTAGTTCAAGTGAATGACGGGGACTCCCGTTTATTCCCGAAGAAACTTGTTTGAAATCTTGGGGATTCCCGTGAAATCTTGTTTGAAGCGAATATGGTACCTGTATCCTCTCTTTTTGGTCCTCGGCCATCATTGCGCCGAGAATGGCGTGGACAGTGACCTCAGCACATGATAAGGAAAGTCTCTTTCTCGAAAACTTTTGTTTTCGAACCCCCCAATTGGGAAAATTGCGATCACTGGATAGCAACTTCTTTTTTTACTCTGAGTGGCCTTTGCATTCAATTTTTTTTTCCTTTCTTGGGTGGTGAACACCCAACTTGGCAACTCTAGCGTAAGAAACTCGGTTTCAAAAGTGAGGACTGGGTTTTGAACGACAAATATCTTCATGGACAAGGACTGAAGGACTTTTTCTGATGCACCTATTACGATCCCACTGTACTAGGGAGCTACAATACCTACAGCGAAGCGACAGGAGATCAACAGGGTCATGGCAGCCGACCACTTTTTTCACCGAGCGCTAGTTTGTTTGTTTGTTTGTTTGTTTCCAAGTAGCGTAAGAAACTCGGTTTCAAAAGTGAGGACTGGGTTTTGAACGACAAATATCTTCATGGACAAGGACTGAAGGACTTTTTCTGATGCACCTTGTTTGTTTCTGTGTTTGTTTGTTTGTTTGTTTCTTTTTTTCCTTTCTTGAGTGATGAAACCCCCACTTAATCACTGTACTAAGTGGTGGTGGTGAACAACCAATTCATCACTTATGATCCAAGATACTATCCCGGACGGTTGACCCGCGACATGTGTAGACCGTGACTCGTATCAGTCACTCTTGGTCACCACGGTATTGACTACTCTTTAGTCAACTGAGAAATATTTGAGGGTTTACTCCCTAGGTGTTTCCCCCACTTTTATTAGAAACCGTACATAGAAACAATGGGACGTCAAGGAATGGTGTGAGCCGTTGGACGTCCGACCAAGTGCGAAAGGCCCTGCGCGAAGCGTGGCATAAGAGCTGAAGCATGGGAATATCAATTGTGATTGGGATTGTTTCTAGTTTTAATAGAGGTCTGCGGTGTTAGCGTATTGCTGCACTTGCTTCAGGGCCAGTTTGTTTCCTTTTATCGTCTCCATCGGTGTGGAAAATGCTTTGCTAGTACTGGACTGCACTCAATCTCTTGCTTCCGTCACTTGTTTCAGTCAGCAAGGTCAGGATGTACGCATGAATCATTTCGTCTGCATGAATGCATTCCTGTGCTGCAGTTCTGTTGCAAGTCCAATGCCGGCTATTTACTCATGCTGTGCTATTCGCCTGCGATATGTTTTTCGTTTGTGAGATTGCCCGACGAGTTTTATGTCACTATGTTTAAAGTTGCCGTTGCTTCTGATGGTTCACGCAAGTACGCAGCCAGCTATTCTTTAATCTACAGCTGCTGCTGGCAATTTGATGTCTACGTCAAGTAACAGTTCTGCCCATGAGTCCTCAGATCTTGACTCCCTTCTCAGTGATGCATGACTTGTTGCCCATCTTCGATTTCTTCAATTATTTCGAGTTCATCTTTTAGTTCTGACGATCCGCCTCGTTCTGTGGTGCGACCTGCTGTCATTTAGGGGGGGGGGACTTTGGCCATCAACCAGAAAGTAATTTCGGCACGACAAATTCTCTCATTCTTCGTGTCAAGTGCTCGTTTGTCTCTGTTAGATGCGGCCATTCAAGAACATCGCAGAACATACTGCCTTCTCTTTACTTTCGTACTCAAATATTCGCTGCGCAAGGCTCTTATTGAGGCACATGCGTTCTACAGTCATGTCAGTCTTGAGATGCTCGTTTAAATGAAGAAAAGGAGTAAAGATCATTCAAACGTATTATCTCGTTCAGAGAGGTTCCAGATTTCGAGTTTAAAATTTGTCCATTCTCTGCTGTGATGAAATCTTTCGTAGAAGCATAACTCACTGCCGTGTTTTTCAGTGGGCAGAGGCACTCTCCGACTTTTCGGCAAGATATATGTCAATTCTTTTTTCCAATCAAATCGCATTTACAGTAAGTCTGTGCGTGCTCGGGATGTATGCTTTATTTTACGATATGAGAAGTCGCACTGTTCCTTTAGTGTATCTCAAGTTCTCTGCATAAATTGGCTGTTTCTCCTGAGTTACTCATGACAGGTCACGCGGGTGAAATTCTCGTCAAGGCGATGGGGTCAAGACTCTCCGGCCAAGGCACCTACAACGATCCTGTCCCTTAAACAATCACTCCAAGATCTATCTGTTGAGCGTGTTATCGACGTGATTGATCGCATGGCTGCTGTTAGCATAGCGCATGTCAATCCTGCAGCTATCATGCGGGATTTTTGTCGACAAACACTTTACTCTTTTGAATAATCCTTCGATTCAGCACTGCCCTTCTGATTCCGGCATTTCTGACCACGAGGTAGAGATCTTGATCTTGATGGCAATGCCTTCTGGATGTTTTGGATTCCAATATCCTTCAACTTTTAAGCTGGTGTCTTCCTGGGGGTTGGTACCTTGGAGAAGTACACCTACGGATCTATTCTTATGATTGGTCTGCGACGATTTGCTGTTGTTCAGCAGACTATAGACTTTATTTATGCCCTCTTCTTGCTTACAGCATGCACCGTCAGCCACCTCTGAAACGCTTGGTTCCATCACCTGCTACAGTGCATCCAGAGTCCGAATAAGCAATACTCATCTCGGACGATTCTGGCGATGTTCATCAAGGCATAGATTCAGCACTGGATTCTTTGCATGAGCTCGTGGTATTGTCTCAGCCCTTTTTAAAAGCTGCTGCTGAAGCGAGTACATCGGAATCTGATCCGATGGATTTCGATAATGAGGTTGCTGATGGAATCACCCACCTTGACTAGGGAAGCTGATTTTCCAAAATAGTTTCAAAATGACGGTTGCCACACGCCGTGAGAAGAGCGTGGCTGAAAGGCAACATCATCAGCAATCCAGTCGTCACTGATACCAAGGTCTTTGTCACCACCAGTATCGGCACTTTCAGACGTAATAGTCGCCAAAACTGGCATTCAGTTACGAGCACAGTGAGCGAGAGATGAGAAATCGACCTCTCTAAGCCCAAGATATGGTCTGCTCCGATCAACACTTCAATCAAGTTTTTTGATTGACATAGTATTGCGAGCTTACAAGACGCTGCTCCTTGGCAAAAGTATCAAGATTCGCTCTTAAATTCTGGTGGCAGCTAGTGGGGGGTTGTGTCTTACGATATCGTTCAATATCTGTACAATCACGTGCACTGTTGCCAGCTACGTGCACTACATGATTTCTTTCCACATGTGTCGATATTCTTGTGACAAATTCGTAATTTGGTTACAGATGCTGCTTATCGTGTTCGAGTTCTTTACTCTTCTGCGTGTACTGCACACCCAGCATGTTATCTTAATATCGGGATTGTGGCGATTCAAGCGCAGTCTCCTCATCTTTTCACAGAATTGTTTGACTATGACACATGTTGTAAGACGCCTGAAAAACAAGTATTGGATGACGACCTTGGTCAAGGAAATTACCGTGCTTCAGAAAATGGACTATTTGTTACTTTATCTTTTGCTGCTGGCTAATATGACCGTGTTTGCAGTGCCATCATGTTCACCTCGTTGAATTCAACAATCAACAGGAGCCAGGCCGTGATTTTTTTGAACGCTTTGTGCACACTTGTTTTCGAATGACAATTCGTCGTGTCTCGGCTCTTACGGCTATTTCAGGTTGGTATTCTTTGGATTACAATACAGTAGTTGCTTTCATGTCCAGTACTCTCGCCTACAGCGAACACTTATACATGAAGGCGCCAGCTGGTTATGAGAATGACTGAGGAACAGCTTCTCTGTGCAAGAGCTCAATTGTGTGAGTTTCCCGTCAATGAAATTTTGTTCGTCGTGAAGTCTTCGGCCTTGCTCTCGTGCTTGGCTTTGGAGTATTGCCCGTTCGTCGAACGTCACAGGTTAATTCACGTCCAAATTTTGCTCATTTTGGCAATTTCTCTCAACATGGATTTCTGTGGCTGTGATGATCCTTGTAATGCACGTCGACAATAATGGCATTCGAAATAACTGTGAGGAATTGGTGCAATAATTTGAGAAGTTTGTCGTAGTGGCCATGAACCCAGGCGTCGACTTGGACTTTCTGCCCATCCTTGACAATTCGTTGTGCATGCCTACGCTGCCTTTATCTTGGATCTTTCTTACGTTGCCACCAATAACCTACCACAGCTCAACTCTTTTAGGAGTTACTCTACTCGCTCATTAAAGCAACGCCTGTTCATCTCTCGTATGCCAAATTTTTGGCTCCACTCTCTACTTGGTATCACAGATTGCAAGTCTTCCTGGTTTTGAAATATCGTATGCTCTCGTCTGTTAACATCGATGCAATCTGCGTCTCCTTTCAGTCATCTTCTGTCTATTTGAGTTAGGCTCTTGACAAGAATTATTGGCGCAGCTCGATTGCCTACCATCTCGTCGTCAACAGTGCTACGTTTTTCTGAGGCATGTGAGTCTTTCCGAGATGGTGGCGCTATGCATGGCTGCGATGGAGCTCATGGTGTTGGCTGGCTGTTCTTGTGTGTTTGTGAGGGCCTTCTAGCCTGCCGTGGAATTTGTTTTCCTGCAGCTTAAGCCCACTTTCATCTCTCAAGACAACTCTGGTTGTGTCGATTCAGCGAACAATGTGCATTTACGTGGGTGCAGCAAGCAAGTTGCCCCATGTGTCTGCTTCATTCAGGAACTCATTCAAGATGGAACCATCAGTGCAAAACAGTGCCCTACTGCAGCGCAGATTACCTGCCATTGGTACTAAAGCTTTGCCACGAGTACCTTTCGAATCCTTTACAGATCAACTTCTTAGCGACAGGCACGTTGGCAGCAAATGATTTTCATTTGGCCATTCCTACGCCCGTGCGTCTGCTTAAGTATTCAAGTTGTCTCTCCTGGTCTCGATGGTGCATATGCTTTGTTATCCTGTTAATGTGTCATATCTGTTGCATTATCGCTTATACCTCTCTCTCGAGCTTTTTAAGCAAGGGGGTTGCAAGCAATGTTAAGGTGCTTGACATGTATTTCGCTCAAACATGTCATATGTCGTATACCATTGACTATTTGAGTGAGGGGGGGTATCAGAGTCATTCTGTGACTCTGACATGTATTAATTGTGACTCGTATCAGTCACTCTTGGTGTTGACTACTCTTTAGTCAACTGAGAAATATTTGTGGGTTTACTCCCTAGGTGTTTCCCCCACTTTTATTAGAAACCGTAAATAGAAACAATGGGACGTCAAGGAATGGTGTGAGCCGTTGGACGTCTGACCAAGTGCGAAGGGCCCTGCGCGAAGCGTGGCATAAGAGCCTAAAGCATGTGGATATCAATTGTGGTTGGGATCGTTTCTGGTTTTAATAGAGGTCTGCGGTGTTAGCATATTGCTGCACTTGCTTCAGGACCAGTTTGTTTCCTTTGTCATCTCAGCTGAGCACAACAACTGCCTTCGTGATACCTGTACTACTTCGCTTTGGACCCACACCCTAAGTTGTGTTTCTTTCTTTCTTGAGTGTGTGTTGCTTTGTTTTAGTGACGAATACCCAATTTAATCGTTGGACTAAGTGGGTGGTGGTATGCACCCAGTTAATTGCTTAGGACCCAAGAGACTGCCCCGGAACATTTCCGACCTACTTATAATGGCCATATATTCATAGAGCACCGTGGCAAAACTTTTTTTCTTTCTTTCTTTTTTAGGTTGCAAAGACCCAACTCAATCACTGGACCAAGCGGGAACCGCAATTCAATGAAAAAAACGACTCAG
>Ga0335398_10007006_pt1 | contig 13974 bp, 13 predicted proteins | sample BON03_FD_205742 | JGI IMG/M metagenome (GOLD analysis project Ga0335398, IMG submission 205742) | Freshwater microbial communities from Lake Bonney liftoff mats and glacier meltwater in Antarctica - BON-03 (spades assembly) (version 2) | ecosystem: Environmental > Aquatic > Freshwater > Ice >... | reverse complement strand
CCGATTACAGAGAAGTCGGCCTCCACAGTGCTTGTGCTAGGAAATACAGATGCCAGTCCACCTACAAATCGACAGAGTCATGGAAATCTATCCACCAAGCCTCTCCATCCCTTTGCGAAGGGCGTTTCAAAGTCAAAGGTATCAATAATTAGCTTCAAGTCATGCTCACTATCGCAGCTTTATAAAAAAAATACGAGAATAGGGTCGCTCACTCAATTGTGTGGCTCACAATTATTCTGCGAAATAGGGAGGCGTCCCTATACTAGGTGAAAATCCCTATATTAAACAGGCCTGCCCACGAATCTCACGTCATCCCATCATCTGTATAAGGAATACTGATCATCGATTTGGTTTTAAATTTTATTTCAAGAAGTGGATTTCAAATCTACCGCATCAAAAATTTGATGGACGTTGCTTCTTATTAAGCAAATCAGGTTGACACGTTAAAATTAAAGTTGAATCTTACAAAATACGCTTACTAAAAACAATATTATTTCTGGAGCTAGGTTCTAGTCTACAGTAAACATCGAGTTCCGAAAAAGATCATCAAAGTCGTTTGAACAAAATATATAGTGACTCGACATGTAAAATATGATCCAAAAGGCAAACAAATTCGAAACTCATGAAACTGGTTCTCATTTTCGTTGCTGCATTAGGAACCAATTGCCAATGCAAAACCGCTTTCATGGAAAACATTCCAAATTGTAGAGATTTTAGCTGTTTTGGACATCCATCCACAGACAAGGATAATGTGTCTAAATTTGGGGATGACTACGAGAATGCAGATGGGGTATGGAAACAGTATTGCGAGCTTGACTCCGATGGAGATACATATACTAATGGCCAAGAATTGGGAGATCCAAACTGCAATTGGGAGAGAGGCAATGCTTCTCCTGGACCATATTTGAGTGACCCTGGTGATCGAAATTCTGTTCCACCACCAAACTCAAATATCACCCCTGTTCCTACAACGACAGAAGCGAATTCTCCAGACACAGAAAATGGTGATGATGGCCAGAACGAAGTGGGGTCTATTAATGGTATAGCAGTGGGATTCGGGCTTCTTGGTGCAGGCTGTCTGTTGCTTGTAGGAGTTTCAAAATACAGGAACAGTCCTAAAAGAACGATACTAACGCACGCAGGACCGGAAGTAACAGTGTAAGGGAAATAAACGATTGGTCAATCAAAACTATTTGCCGTCGAATCCTCTGGAGAAGTCATTGGAAGTCCAGTGACCAAATAGTAACTGCCCGAAAGAAGCACCTGCGATAACCGATAGAAAAAACCCCAAGTTAAAACTCATTGCGAGAAGCATGAGGGAGTAATCCACCAACATAATTAGGAACGAATATCCCATTCTTTTCAAATTTCGACCCATCAGTGCGTTCATGATACTTTTTTCTTCGTCATTCGAACATGGAGAAAACAGAATGCTCAACGAACCAAACGCGCCTAGTCCTCGCTTATCAACAGAGAGTGGCAGTGGGGGCCATGATAAATACAGAAGATGGCGTTTCCCCTTAAGACCAGCACTTAGCACCCCACACAAAACGATGCAAACACAAACGACTGCGTAACCCCCAGGTGACGACGTGACTAAACTCGGAAGCAATACATATTCGTGAACGCCTCCATGAAAATACATTTTCATCCCAACCGACGGAGTAGAAGCATCGCATCCGAAAACAGAAAAAGCTGGATACAATTTGCACATCTTGGTTTTGAATGCGACACAAACCTCCATTTCCATTGTCTCACACATTTCAAGGAGTTCTTCAATTCCAATATGAGTACATATTTCAGGAGTTAGACAGGCCGCGCAACCTGGCATGGACTCCATCGATTGGCATAATGAAAACGCTGCGCTTTGAATATCCAGTGAGTTTGCAAATTTTAAAGGTTTATTTTGAATGCAATCCACAACATGAGAGTTATCTGAACATATGTTTGAATATGTAGCACACGCTCTACCATATCGGACGCCCGTTTCGGCAGAGCATAGCCCTCCCCACACACTGAAGAGAGAGCATTCACCATTTTTGCACCTTGACCGTAACGAGCATAATGGCGCTCGAGGAATGTCTTTGCAAAGATGATTTACTTTCAATCGAACATACTCAATAGCTAATGCACATTTCTCGTCGCAACTCTTCGATGATTTAGCATTCAATTCGAAGTTTGAGATACATTTTTCACTACATGAAGGTACGCTCATCGGCATTGGGTTCGCAGGGAAAGTCTCGCCTAATATCTCAGAAGAAGGAGCCAGGCCTGAATTAACAGCGAAAAAGATTATCAGCAAAATCAGCGAGGCCACCCCCAGCAAAAATGTTGATGTCATTAACGAGAGAGTTTCTTTTTTACTACTGTTTTTTTGAACGGGTAGACCATAGAAATAGGCTGAGAAACGAAATTCGCTTGTCACTACACCTTCTCAACTTGATTCTATAAAGTGAAAATAGACTCAAACTGCAACATACTTTGAAATGTCAACCTCAAATCAAGATTTACAGTCACCTTCGGATTTAGCCCAATCGATAAAGACGCATGGCTATTGCGTCATAAGCTGTATTAATGCAGATTTGGTTCCTGGATATCGCGATGACATGATGAAAGAATTCGCAGCATCGCCCGAATTTGAGCCGGAATTTCAAGTACAATTGTATTCCGAATTAATTAGCAACAAGTGTGATGCACTTGAATCGGTCATTGGTGGTGGATTTAGCGCTCTGAGTCTGCCTTCTTCGTTTCATAACTTATCTGTTCGAAGTATACGTAAATTAGCCCATCCGGTGATTATGGCTGTTTTGAAACACTTGGCACCAAGTGACGACTACAACTTCGAACAGGTCATTGACCGGCTTATGATACGCCCCAAAAGCCGAAAGGCTTCAGCTGAGGCTTGGCATAGGGATATAGCAAAAAAGGCTATGGAAGATGATATCATATTTGGGGGATGGATTAATCTGGATTCAGAACTTCAGTACTTCAGTTGTGTACCCGGATCTCAACTTGATCGAACCGTGGCTTCAGAAAATGGAACTGGATTCGCACCAATAACTAAGTCAGAGCACAAGCAGCTCAAAACGAAATCAAAACAAGTTACAGTTCAACCCGGTGGTATTCTTGTGTTTAACGAAAGTCTGATTCATGAATTGAAGTCTATGAAACATACTAACAATGTTTATAGACTATTCCTTGGATGGCGTTTGACTAAATATAAAACTCCACTTGATCCGATTATTTTTGAAAAGTTGGAAAAACAAGGCGTGATTACTATCAAAAGTAACCAAATTCCGGCACTTTATCCGAGTACATACGTCAATTATCCAAAATTTCACCCCCTACTTCGTAAACTTGGACTTGGTTACAAGAAACAGCTTCTTCGTCCAAAGATTATCAATGTTACTGTGAACAAGGAAACAAAACAAAAAAAGCAAGAACATTTTTATATTCCAGACAGACATATGAAGTCGCTAGCGGAGTACAACTTGCCATTGTATCCAGCTTACTCGCCTACTGAGATGGCAATGCATGTACCTCAACCTTTCTAAGTATTTGAACTCTTCCAGATAAGAATTAAATATCTTAGTATTCTGAAATTGGTAAAACACAAACCAAATTCGACAATTGTTGTCAGTAACCATTCGAGATGCAACTGGATATCCTGTTTTCTGAACGGCAATTTGTGATCAAGCAACGAAGTAGTGGATATATATTTTATTTTGAATTTTAAACTCTTTTATCGGTACCGGCAAACCTAATCGATGCAGATGGGACCAAGAACATTATTATTGTTGTTCTGGGTCAAATTTTCCTTCTTCACTAGTCCAACCCTCTTCACTTTTATTGGTGAACTTGAACCCGCAGTCTTTGTCACACCATTGCCTACTTTATTGAGAATTGGTTTCAATCTCATTTTCCCACCTACTTCGTTTCTTGGTTCCGAACCATGCACTTTGGCTGGTCCCGATGCAGGCAACGTGCCATGGGATGACTTCAATTCAGGTTCAACAGATTTCTCTGTACAAGATTCATGTACTCCTGACTCTACGACAGCTTTAGTTTTGTCGGCAATGACTTTTTGAGGACAAGGAACAATGTCATCACTCTTTTGTTCGCGATCAACAACTTTCTCGCAAGGAGTCTGGACACTGTTGGATAATACAAGAGTATCTTCTTCTGCATCAATCGGCATTTCGTTGGCAAGATCAATCTGTCTCTTGAATTTAAGAGGCACGTCAGGTTTCTTGCCGCAATCATGTCGCTTCTTTGGACTTTCATATTCATGGCCAATACATGGGTCGATCGCACGCTTCTTCTGAACGGCTAGTGCCAGAGCAGAACCTGCAACGAGCACGAATTGCGCTACGAAAGGAATGGACATCGGGGTTATGACAGACATATTTAACTGGTTTGGATTAAGGTTATGCTATTCCAATTAAACACTTTCTCAATCATCAGGAAGGAAATTCATTGAGGAAATGCTTTGCTTTCCTCAATGAATTGCATTTCCTCAAAACAAAACTGAAAACTTGAAAAATTCACGAAATTTAAATATTCACTTCATTAAAGTCATAGCACCATAAATTGGCAAAATTAGCAAAATCTCCCAGTGGTGTTTATTTTCTGAAATTAACAGTCTTCAAATTGGATGTTTTGGCTTCGAGGTAACTAATTAATGGTAGAGCACAATGCAGTGAATATTTAAATTTCGGGAAAAATAGCACACTACAACGAAGCAAAACTCATAGTTCCATGAAATCAATAGTACTAGGGTCTACGGTTTAGGGAAACATGTGAGCCAATTCAACATGTCAACGAGGCATCTTCCTTTGTTATCTTGTGCAATTGTTCATTCTCAACTCGTTCCGGATACGATTGTTTCGTGAACATCGAGTATGTCGTCTTCGCTGAAATTAAAACATTGAAGGATTAGAACATAATTGTTTCGTTTTAATAGCTAAATATAAAAGGAATCAAGAAGGCGTCAAGGTGGTGGTGGACAAGGATACACGAACCCATCGATATAAACCTTTCCAGTACTCGGATTAACTTCCTGGTATAGTTTTGCAGCAGAGATCCCTCCTGCGTATTCAATCTGTTTATTGATAGCATGAATCGCTTTCTTGGCATTGCATCCAGTGTCATGAACTTTTGTATTTTGGTGACTACTTTCAAGCGTCTCGTATAACGTGACTTACTTCTAGAATCCTTTCTCCAGTGATGCTGAAAAATCCTATTAAGAGGCTCCAGGCTTCGCTTTCCTGGAAACCCATATTGGTATTCAACCCAGATGTGCTCTACAGAAAGGGGTTCCGAACCATTGCATCTTGGAATTCACTTGCCCAGTTCCTTTCGTCACACTTAGAAGTTCTATTAGTAGTGGGCTCGTTTGAGTTAGAACTTAGTTGAGGTAACGAATAGCTTGTAAATACAGTGTCAGCAAAATCATTGGACGTCGAATAGGAATTTCCAGGCACAAGAGCAGTAACTTCGGATCTCCGCTACAATTCGTTGCATAATTGTAGCATCATGATCTGCTGTTGAATTTTTCATATCCGTCAGCAAATTCAATAACATGTTCATTTTGGTACCGTTCTGCTGCGAGCCAGTAGCAATTGTCGGAACTATACTTTCAAGTTCAAAGCTAACATGATTTTTGGCCACACCAGACTTCATCGTGTGCAACAGGAGTTTTTCAAATTCCGAATATTCTGAACTTGGGAATACTGGATGTTGCCATATTTCGAGGCTGGAATAGAACTTTTTTAAAATAACGTTATCTTGTAGAAGAACGGTACGCAGCTCTTTCAATAGATTGCAAAATCCATAAAATGATATATTTCTCTCATTTGACTCGCTTTCGATCGCAGTTTTGATAAAAGGAAATATGCTCTCCATAAGAATATCAGGAGGAGCCAAGATGGCCCTCTCGTGGAAATAATATCTTCCATCTCGCCTGAAACCAGCCATTGAATACATTGCCGAATAAGGGATTTGTGGTTTACCGAACCAGACCAACAGCCAAGTTGCTTTAGATCTTCATCAAGCGCTCCGTTTACCATTCCCTGGATAACACCAGCTTTCTGTTAGTATGAGTTGCTTTTGTTGTTGATATTTTCATCGTTTTATGGACATCATTATATGCATTCCGTTCTTTGTTGTAGCCCGTATCGGTTGTTTAAAGTTCTATCTCCGTTCGCAAAGATTTCCTCTGGATCTACAACCATAAGTTGAGCTCCTACTTGATCTTCTTGTTCTGTTAATGATCTATGAACTATCTGATAAAGAGGCTCTTTTTACCAATTCGAAAATGAGGTCCAATCAATGGCTTCAACTGCATCTTCAACTTCGTCTGGAACCATGAACCGGTAGAAAAGATGCAAAGCCAGATGGGAATGTGCACAAAGTAGAACGTTTTTGGCACGGAGAAAACCTGTAAATTCCCTCTTATCGTGTTTGTTCGTCTTCCCGTCATCTGATATAAGCATTACAGCTGTAGGTTGGTGGACATGTTGTATCAGTATTTCTTCCCGCTCGACATCTTCAATCTCTCCTAAAGCAATCTGATGGACTTTAGAAACCGACCTGGGTGGTTTTAAAGAAATTGAAAACATGTCGCTAAATTCAATATTTCGGCTTGGCACCGCGTAGGAAAGTATTATGACCAAGCGAATATAAACTCTCCTTGTTTTTTACGATAAGATGAAAGAAAGTGCATATATATTCCCTCCAATCGCTCTTCGGAAATTAGACCGTCCAGGGACCATCTACCTGGCGATCAACTCCATTGGCGCGATTACGCTCGGAAGCTCGATTTCGAACTGCCTCCATGAATTCATTCGTTAGTTTCTTGTTTTCAGGAGACTTTTAGAGAGTCGAACGAATTGATGCATTTCGCAAATTGAGTATTTTGCAAGCTGATGAGTGCGGGCAGGCATTGCTTCAAGACCTCGTATCCACAAACACCAGAGTTGACATTACTTATCGGAGAGTGAACTGTTGGTATCCAGCTTTCCGTTTCAGCAGAGAAATAAGTATATTTAGGTTTTGTAAGGTAGAGTTTCAAAAAAGTCACAGTCACAGCTTTAGCGATTGTTACTTGGTATTGAATAGGTAGGTAACCCTGCACGTTGTACAATAGTTCATGAAATTTGTTTGGTGAGGAACATACTTGGAGTGAGTGGACTCATGTGCATAGAAAGTCGCCATCTGTACTTTGTGTCGCAATTCTTGACGTGTCGAGACGTTGGATGCCAGGACAGCTCTGTCTACTCGATCCAGTCGACGAACTGCAGAATGAACACTTTCATTACTATTTGCATTGGGTACTACCTCTCCAGTCATTGTCTCGGGACAAACTGATTCGCTTTACATGCTATGTACTGCTTTCTGAAGAAGTAAAAAGCTGCGAAACTTTGATACGACTGTCTAGGGAAATCAGTCTAGGAGGTATCGCGATTTCATTCGATAAAACACCTAATATCAAGATACACCTCGAATTATTTGGGATGCAGAAAGGACGTCAATGTATAAAGTATTTTTGAATGCTTTAGTGGCTACTTCATGGAAGGCGTTTGAGGCAGGCAACAAAGTGGTCAAGTCGAGGGATATAATTAAACTACATCAGGAGAAATACAATGTGAATTCAGTGATTCCACATAATGTTGTTGCTTCCGATAATCGGAATACGAAGCTCTTTTCTTTCAACAAGACACTCTTGTTTATTAAGAAATTAGCATTTGATGGCTTTAATCCACTACTTGTAGCGCTTTAAAATATCAATCTTTGTTGTTACCGGTTTAAAAATATTGAAATCACGAAATTCATTTCAATTGTTTGCGTGTTTTAATGGAATAGGAGTTTTCTCGAGTCATCTTAAAAGGAACCTTCTAGACATGAATGTAAAGGAACTCTTTCGTTAGTAATAATTTTGCTTGCTTGATAATTCAATTAATTAATAAAGTTACTCGAATGATCTGGCGAAGCAAAGTTTAGGAGCCACTAGCGTCCAGAAAAATAACGATATCGTAAACCATTGTGCGATAATCTTGATCCACATAGAAGCTTTTCCAGAATCCACATCACTGCTAACTCCCCAATTAGTCAACAACATTGACATATACATGGAAGCAGTAACCATCATAAAATGAAACAACCATGCTTTATCCTCAAGCTTGTCGTTTCTATTATTACCATCCGCAACAACCAGGCTCGATGATTCGTAGCCACCTAAATCCCGTGCGAGGATTTCCTTTCCGTTTTCATCTTGTCCTACTGCATAAATTCCAGCAACTTGATTTTGCTGCTGTTCATGATCCTCGGGGATTTTAGTGTCTCCTTGAAGCAACATCTCGATTCTCCTGGAAGCAGAATATGCTGTCCACATGAGAGCGATCGTGGCAAACAATATCCCTACTAAAACGAGACCATTGGAATCGTCGCTATAAGGCTCGCAGTTTTCATCGTTTTGAATACTCTCGGACGCACTCCATACCAAATAGGTGGAATATATACTCACCACGGATGCAGGCAATATAGCACCGGGCTCGCCGATAAGCTGTTCGCGGAACAGAGTGATCGCCGTATAGACGACATATGCGATGAGCGTGATAGACGTAAATATCATAGCTTCTTTGCATGCAGAATAATGCACAAAGAGCAAAACAATCCCTGAAACGGAAAGGAGGTTCAATATGAGGGCAATGACAATGACACCAATAGCCCAACCTTTCTGTACATTTTCTCCGTCATAGGCTCTACTGACCCAGTCTTCATTCATCTGATAACCAAAATCAACCAAAGATAATACTTGAAATATCAGAAAGAACACGGACACGATTCTTGCAACCCATATATACCCGTCGTTGCTGAACATAGATGCCGGCATAAAAAACGAAGCTACAATAAAACCAACGTATGCTAGAAGCTTAAACGCCCAGAATCCACTGTGAAATCCTTCCCCCAATAGAGGTCTCCACTTTCGATCTCCAGTACAAGTGGGTACATTCATCGTGCCCAAGAACATCACTGCGAAAAACACCGTCATAATAAAACTTATCCGGTATACCACAGCATCTCCATTGCATGTCACATTACCTGTCCCGTCACCGCATTGGAAGGACACGTTCCCAAACTCAAAATTCAACTCACCTCCGAAATTCTGCAGAGTCCATGCAAGCAACGTGGAGATACCAAGTAACGCCACATAGGATCCTTTGGCAGATTGCCTACCCAATCCACTCGCGTTCTTACCGACAGTGCAACAACATGAAGAAGCGCTCGATGCACACGAGCAGCAACATAGAACAGAAGAAACAATACCCATCGAAAGAAGGTGTGATTTTGTTGGGAGTGTGTACTGTTTCAGTGTCTACATTATTTTGGATCATATGTCGTCCTGTGAAGAAGAGCTGGCCAAACCGGGCTCATGGGAATTTTACCTTAATATCGGGCTTGCTGCAGGCTGTGTTGTATTAGCAGCTCTAGCAGCGGGACTTACGATTGGATTGGTGGCAATAGAACCATTTCGATTACAGATTTTACTGGAGACTCAAGAAGAAGATTGTACAAGTGCTCGTCAAGTGAGAGAATTGCGGGCTGAAAAGAAATACGCTCAGACAATTCTCCCTGTCGTGGTGAGACATCATCTATTACTGGTTACTTTGTTGCTCATGAATTCCGTTGCCAATGAAGCTCTTCCTTTGTTTCTTGATGAGGTAGTGCCGACTCCTATTGCTGTTTTGCTTTCTGTTACGTTTGTTTTGCTTTTTGGAGAAATCATTCCATCTGCCATTTTCACGGGGCCTCATCAACTTATGATTGCTTCAAAACTTGCACCAGTCGTAAAGGTTTTCATGTTTCTGTTGTTTCCAATTGCCTTCCCTATCAGCAAAGTTCTTGATTATCTATTAGGCGAGGATCATTCAGACAAGTATACAAAAGCAGAGCTACGAGCGTTGGTTAAGCTTCATGCCCATGAATGCAAAGGTTCGAAGAAAAAGGGAATAGGTCCTCGAAGGAACACAGACATTGACCCAATACAATTACAAGCGAAACTGGAACTTGCTGGTGTGGATGTGAAGACGGCTCACATGGCAGCTGCAGCTACAACTGTTGCCCAAATCGCCATAGAAGAAGAGGAACATGAATTCATTCATGGGCGCTCACTCGATGCTGTCAACTATGTAGCTGGCGTACGGGATCGGTCCGGCAGCGTTGCTTCAACAGAAGCGGGATTAGAGCTAGACGAGATCAGCATCATGCAAGGGGCTCTGGATTTAAAAGATACTGCCGCACAAGAGAAAATGATTCCGATTGCTCGAGTGTATATGCTCAGTGCGGACGATGTTCTTTCCGAAAACAAGCTTGCAGATATAGTCGCATGTGGTCACAGTCGTATTCCAGTGTACGATGGAGAGAGGACCAATATTAGAGGTCTTTTATTGGTCAAGAAACTTATTGTACTGAACCCTACAGATAGACGCACCATTAGAAGTCTATTCGTGAGGCCTCCTTTGTTCATTAAACCTTCTACTAGTCTATTAGACTTGCTTAACCGGTTTCAAGAAGGAGGTAGTCATTTAGCAGTGGTCACAAGCAATCCTCGTTCCGTTGTTGAATCACTTAGAGCTGATGTTCCATTTCCAGACGAACTTGAGGTGCTTGGGATCGTCACTATTGAGGATGTAATGGAAACTCTTATTAAAGAACAGATTGCAGACGAAACAGATTTTAGTGGATTAAAACAGAAACTTCTGACGCAACAACGCGGGAAACGACTGAAGCAACTGGCTTTGAAACAGATGAATAAGAGGAAATTAGCGGCTTCAGGATCGGCAGCTTTAGCTTCTGCTAAGAATAGGACAGCCGCATTTCAAAACCCCAGTAGTTATGGATCGATTCCTTCTCCGACTACCCCATTATTGCATCAAGTGTAATTGCAACTATTGATTGTTTTATTTCAAATTTATATTTTTAAATAGTTTGTAATGAGGAAGAAAATAAACAGGAACGGTACGTAGTTTTTCGAAGCTAGAGAATAGGAAGTCTCCTCATAGCATATTCCGCGATACCTGTCATAGCAAATGGAGTCCAAACTGATTCGATTTCCTTTTAGATCAAAGTTCTTCAACCAATTTCCCTCTTGGTCATATCCCCAATTTTCCATCTAACAGAGTTTAAAATGATTTCGAAAACGAAGGGTTTGAACTTACACTGTATTTGGTTGTACGGGCTTCTCCTCCACATCTAGAGTTGAGTTTCCAGCAGGAAGTAAATCCTCCAGCGTGAGTACAGTGAGAGCAGTCATTCGTGCTCCCAATAGGTATACAGAGTTTTAATGCAATGTTATCTCTATTATCTACTGCTTCCCCACTTTGTAATTGGTTACAACTCATGCTGTTGCAACGGACACTTTTTTTTTGAACTCTTCTTACTTTCTCGGTATGAAGGTGTTGACCAATTCGTTCGTAATATCGCAAGGTAAGATCCTGCTGGGAATGAAGAAGAGAGGATTTGGAGCTGGTAAATATAATGGGTTGTAAGTGCTTGTCGTTTCGTATTTAAAAAGCATTCATCTTCAAAAAGCGGGGGGAAATTGTCGCTAAGGGAAACGGTCCTTGAAGCCGCCCAGAGGGAATTTCAGGAAGAAGCCGGAATAACAGTAAGTTTGTCAATTTAAAAAATTAGTTTGTTAAATATTGAAGATGTTGGATCCAGTTGAATTGGGTCAAGTGAACTACAAGTATGAGGGCATGGATAATGAACTTGAAGTACATGTATTCAGGGCAGAAACGTGGAAACCAGACAATTTCATCGAAACAGAAGAAAGTAAGTGACGTTCTTGTATTTATTTTGTCCTAGTTTATGCTTCTAGTGACGCCTCAGTGGTTCTGGATAAAAGATATTCCATATGATGAAATGTGGGCTGATGATATTCATTGGTATCCCTTACTCCTAAAAGGATGCAAATTTAAAGCTTCTTTCTCTTTTGCTGCCGATATGCAAACTATTTTAGAATATAGTGTCCAAGAATTATGAAGAGTATTCGTTTTTTTTTTTTCGTGTGGGACATTTTTTGTTGGTGGGTTTGGAATCGTACATACATTGTTCATGATGGATGATGATGGTCCTGTGGATGTTTTATGTGGTCGTCGAATATTTAAGACCTCCACGCTTCTTTTAAAGAAGGATCCAACCAGCCGACTTTGTGAGTTGTGCCAAACTTCTGAACCGAGGGCTGTTCGTATCGATCCGTTTTGCCTTGCTTTTATTGGGCCGGTACTTCGGTTTTATGAAACTGGATCCGTGAGCTCATTTCCATCAAACCCTGAAGACAACATGTCTTTGATGAGGGTCCTGGACTATCTCAAAGTAAATCAGCTGAAGAAAGCACTTGGTATCCTCGTCATTGACGATGAAATAAAGCCTGTAGCCGATTTGGTTGAAAAGGATGTAGTTAAATGCGACGATGATGATGGACAACAGAATCAAACACTGGATGAAATAATGCCTGCAGCCAATTTGGTTGAAAACGATGTAGTTGAGTGTGACGATGTTGCGATTGATGAGGACGAGCAAATATTTTTAGCATTACTCGCCAAAGTTGAAGGAACAGAAGATCATGTTACTAAAAAAGATACAAGGGAAGGAGAAGCTGAACTTGATGACGAAGAGTTGATATTTTTGAAACTGATGGATAAAATAAACAAGCGTAAAGAAGATCCTCTTGCGGATTTGAATCATAGCATCAGTCAGATGGCTAAAAAGATGGAGTCACTTGAGAATGACGCTACTATGTCCCTAAGAACCCAAGAAACATGCAAGGTCGAGTTTCAACGTTTGCTTTATGAAAGAGACCAGATGAGTCTTCAAATGCGAAACAAAGGTAAAAATTTGGCCTATAATCTGCTCGTTGTCGGTGTTACTGGCAGTGGCAAGAGTTCAAGCATCAATAGCATAACGGTAAGTTCAAAGCTGACTTCTTTGTAAATCCCAATTTCGGAATTTCTAATCGTATTTGCAGAATCAAAATCTATGCCGAGTAAGTGGTGCACAGGCCCAAGGAACAAGGGGTTGCCATTTGCAAGATGGAGTTATTGCAGACGATCTTTTTGTTTCATTCATTGACACTCAAGGCTTGGGAGCCGATACCTCTGTCACGGACGAGGATCTATTGTCACAAATCATGATGTCCACCGAAACTATTACCAAGCTTAAAGTTATCAACAACATCCTCATCTCCTTTGATACGAACACGAGAGCTACTCCTGCGACCATGGCTAATCAACTCACGTTGATTGAACTTTTTCGTGACTTGCGAAATTCATGCTTCCTCATACTAACAAAGTGGTAAGTTTCAATTCGACTTCTTAAGGATGGAAAATACTAAATAGATATAAAGGAATTCCAATTCAGTTATGGTTGAGTGGAATCTCCCATTACGTCGATGGACAAAGAAATATAGAAGAGCTCGTACTGTTGAGGAGATTACAGAAGATCCGCCTTCGTACCATACAATGTACAAGTCTTATTGCGACTATATCATGCAAGCTATGAACAATGATGAAGATGCAGGAGCATTTTCAAAAATGGGAACTTTTTTGAGTTTTTTTGGCTCCAAAATCCTTTTCATCTACAATCTGGATGCAGTGCAGATAGAGGATCTTGAATGTGGGGAACTTGAGCCGCATATTGTTCGATTGTATGAATACTATCGGCAACAAGCATTGAACTGTTTGAAGATGGGGTCCACGAACATTCCTGTTGACGATCTTACTTTCTTGAAGGAAGACACTGATACTCTGGCTAGCGTCGCTAAACGTCTAATCGAAGCCAGGGATTCTAAAATCAAGTTTTTAGAGAATATTGGACTGGATGCCGTGAAGAGGTTTGAAATGGGGACCTTGTTTACTGAAATGGCTAAAGAGAATAAAGAACAAATGGAGAAACTATCCTACGATGTGCCTC
>Ga0335398_10007005_pt1 | contig 13974 bp, 8 predicted proteins | sample BON03_FD_205742 | JGI IMG/M metagenome (GOLD analysis project Ga0335398, IMG submission 205742) | Freshwater microbial communities from Lake Bonney liftoff mats and glacier meltwater in Antarctica - BON-03 (spades assembly) (version 2) | ecosystem: Environmental > Aquatic > Freshwater > Ice >... | reverse complement strand
CGATCATATTAAGTATGTCTCAGAGTTAATTGAGAGAAACGCAGTGCAATTAAAAGTGCAATTAGATCACCACAAGCAAATTATTAATAGTATTCATAAGTTATGTGAATTGCATATTCAGATGCTAGATTATCAATATGACAACGTGGAGTCAAAATTTCAAGAAGCCTTGGTGCGAATACTGCCTCCTTTGAAAAAGATTAATTTGGATTGGGTGCAGACAATTGCTTTGCCTGATTTTGCACAGCTGTTAAGAAAGTTTCATTTAGAATTACAGAATCGCTTTATACAGGTTGCAGATCCGGATGCAATTTTAAAGCAAGGGTTTTGTATGTTAAAAGACACGGATAGTGGTAGATATATTACCAGCGTTCAGGACGCTCCAGATGTAGCAGATCTAGTGCTGCAGGATGGCGAAGTGCGATATAAAAAGATGTGATTTATGAATTTATCAGTATATTAATGGAAAGATGAATGCAAATCAACATTATGCCACTTATACATGTTAAATGTGCCTGCAATCAATAGAAACATATGTCACAATTGACTATATGTCTACCTCTACACGTCCTAGAGTATCAAGGGCTTCTAAAGTGAAAAACCAGAAGGCAATGACAGCTTTGTACTACGAGAGCATTTATGCAGCTCAAGCGAATCTGGCAGCGCAATTTGGTTTATCAGAGAAAGATGTCGATGAGGTAATTATGACTCAGTTGGTCAATATTATTAAAAAGCAATATCAAGAGTCCAATCCAGATACAGATCCAGATATTGCTGTGGTAAAAAATCAGGAAACTAAAATGTTGGAATTCCACGCGATAGTGAATGATGAAAAAATCGAAATCCTGTTTAAACCTGAGCGCCGTAAGTCAGAAGAGTTTATTAGCGCTGTGCTAAGTGATTTGGACAGTGTGCGTGCAAAGCGAGAATTTGTTGTATTTGCTAATAAAAAGGGAACGCTTGTTAAAGGAACTATAGAAAAAGGTGAACTTGCAGGATATGTAGTGGACCTTGGTCAGCACGATAAATTTAAAGCTCGTGCATTTTTGCCAAAAAACGAAGTGTCTCAAACGGGAGTGGAGCGCAGCAAGTTGACGCCAGGAAGTGTAATTCTTGCGTATATTTTTGAAATCAAGACAACAGATATCAGAGTTGCTAATGCACGGCGCGTGGATGACTGTCCTCCGCGAATCATCTTATCGCGTACTCGAGTGGAATTTTTGGAAGAATTATTCAAGATGCATTGTTATGAAGTTGCAGAAGGTGTAATTGAGATCAAGAAAATTGCACGCGAACCGGGAGTGCGCGCAAAAGTAGCAGTTGCGAGTACAAGGCCAGAAATTGACCCGATCGGTGGTTGTATTGGAGTGCACGGATGTCGTATTAAGCCAATTATCGATGAATTGACGGAACGAATTGATGTTATTAATTGGAGCCCGAGCCTTGAGCAGTTTGTTAAAAACGCTTTGTCTCCGATTGTTGCAACTTCCTGTGTAATTAAATATCCAAATACACCTTATGAAAAAATGAGCGCTGAAGTAATTGTGCCAGAAAACAGAGAGCAGGCGATTGGTCGTCAAGGTACCAACGCAAAGTTGATCTCGATCCTTACTGAATGTAAGATTGAAATTCTTCCACAACCAAGTGTAAACGCTCATGTGATTGTAAAGTTACAAGAGGAAATGCAAGAGAATTTGATTAAATATTTAGATGTAGATCAAGATTCAGCGTATCTCTTATTGTCAAACGGATTTACGTCTACTTTTTCGATTATGTATTTTGGAGCAGATGAGTTGGTGAGTAAATTAGATCTTCCAGAAGAGGATGCGCAGTTGCTATATACACGTGCTTGTGAGTCCGAAGAAGTGGAAATTGCAGATTTATTAGCGCGTAATATTGAAGAGGAATTGATTCAATTGTTACGAGATAACAACTATATGCATTTAATATATAATTTATTGAAAATTGAGATTCATACTGTGGATGAATTCAGAGCGGAAATGCGAGATTCTGATTCAGAAATTGCAGGTCTGTTTTCGTTAAATTTGTGCAATTAATAGCATAAGCGTGTATTGAGAATTTGCTGTATAATTAATATAAATTAGCACAGTTGCTACTTTATTATTAGCGTATGAGTAACGAAAAAAGAACAATTATTAGCCTAAAAAAAGGAGATGGCGCATCAAAGCCAACACAAGACAAACCAGACCCGACTAGACAAGATAATAATTACATTAAAGAAGAAGGAAAACTGAGTTTGATGAGGCGTAAAAGCGTTGTTGTAGAGCATAGATTAACTCTTGCTCCTAAGCTACCTGCGCCCCCGGTCGTCAATAAACCAGATAGGTATCATACAATCCCAAGGCCTGTTGGTGATAGGTCAAGACCTATTGGTGACAGACCAAGGCCACCAGCAAGACCATTTGGGAGTAATCCGATTCCAAAACCATTTGGAGATTCTACTGCTTACAGGCCATACAATAGAGATACTCGAAATCTCGCACAGGCGGCACCTAGAAGGCCATTTGGCGAGCGCACCGGTATACAACTTGCGACTACACCACGTGCCGCGCATAGTCCTAGTAGCCCGTTTGCACCAAGAGGTAGACCGTATGACTTTGCAAGAACTGCACCGGCATATTCACGACCAGCCCCAAAGGGCCCGGCGAAGCCAAAGCAACATATTGTCCGTTATGCAACTATCGGTGAGAAGATTTCAGTAGTGGATTTGGCATATCAATTGGCAATTCAAGCAAACAAGCTTTGTTTTAAATTAAAGGATTTGCTTGGCGTGCACGTTAAATCGCATGATTCAATTGACGGTGACACAGCTGCATTAATCGCTGAGGAGCTTGGTCATAAAGTAACGCGAGTCAGTGACGCTAAAGAAGAATTAGTGCGCAGCCAAAGCAATCTAGTGCCAAGGGCTCCAATTATTACAATTGCAGGTCACGTGGACCACGGAAAGACAACAACGCTAGATACAATTAGAAATACCAGCGTTGCTTCGTCAGAAGTAGGGGGTATAACTCAATCTATTGGTGCTTATCAAATTACACGCAATAATCGCTTGCTTACATTTATTGACACTCCAGGACACTTGGCGTTTACAAAAATGAGAGCTCGAGGCATTGCGCTTACCGATATTGCGATTTTAATTGTTGCTGCAGACAGTAGCATTCAAGAGCAGACGGTAGAATCAATTAAGCACATTCAGAAATTCAATACACCAATGATCGTGGCAATTAATAAATGCGACATATATGGTGCGAATCCAAAAAAGATTAAGCAAGATTTATTGCAGCATGGAATAATCATAGAAGAATTAGGTGGAGATGTACCAGCGGTCGAAATTTCAGCTAAAACTGGTCATAATATTGACAAACTTCTAGACACAATAATATTCCAAGCAGATATACTAGATCTGAAAGCGTCAGTAACGGACAGTCCTATTGGAATCGTACTAGAAGCAGAAATGGTCAAGGGACTTGGTCCTGTTATTAGCGTGATACTGAATCAGGGTACGTTGAAAATTGGAGATGTATTTATCGTTGGTCAGACGTTTGGAAAGGTTAGGAAAATTACTAATGACAAAGGAGAATCGTTAAAGGAGGCGGTAGTGTCTCAGCCAGTGCGAATTTCCGGTTTAGATGACTTGCCACAAGCAGGCGATGAATTAGGGTCGGTCAAAAATGAAGCTGAGGCGCGTGATTTACTTCGGGACCGTTCAGTACAGCCAGAAGAAACCAGAGGACCTATAAACTTGTTAAGTCTGTTAAATCAGAAAGCATTTAGAACACATAAGTTTGTTATTAATGCTAATACTTGCGGAGCTTTAGAGTCTTTAAAGTACATGTTAGAGGCGTTGTCTAGCGAAACAGACAAAGTTGAAGTAATTCAAGAAAGTATTGGTGATTTATCAGTGAATGATGTGGAATTTGCGAATACCGCGAAGGCGAGAATAATTTTATTTCACACGCAAATCACCCCAGCGGCACGTGCTTTAATACAGAATTACAAGACGGAAGTGAGTCAGCATAAGATCATTTATCGAGTGGTTGAAGAGGTGCAAGACGTTATAGCTAAGATTTCAATGCAAGAAGAACAGGAAACGCCAGTTGCGGAAGGAGAAGTTATCAAGATATTTGATGTGCAAAATGTTGGATGTATTATTGGTTCACGCATTACTTCTGGATCCGTCAAACCCGGTGAGGAAGTTGCCTTTTTCAGAAAGAATCAGATGATTTATCGTGGAGTGGTAACCAGCATACAGCAAGCTCACACTTCTGTACTTATGGCAGAAATGGGTAATGAATACGGGTTTATTGTTAAGAAAAATAATACGATATATAAAAACGCATCTATAAAAGACAAATTGAAGTTTTACAAAGCTTCTGGTATTGAATCTAAGTAACATCACAGTCAGGTATAAATATCAAGACTTTATCTAGCATTGCTTAAAGAGATTTGATCGTGCATGCAATCTTTCTTTGCACGATTTCAGAGATCTATTAATATATCTCGAATTATCAGATGCATTTGTGTAAATATATAAGTATCAAGACTTTATCTAGTATTGCTTAAAGAGATTTGATCGTGCGTGCAATCTTTCTTTGCGCGATTTCAGAGATTTATTAATATACCTCGAATTATCAGATGCATTTGTGTAAATATATAAATATCAAGACTTTATCTAGCATTGCTTAAAGAGATTTGATCGTGCGTGCAATCTTTCTTTGCGCGATTTCAGAGATTTATTAATATATGTGATTTGTTATATGTATTTGGAAACACTTCTCAAGAAGGTTCGTCAGTTGATTGTTCAGTTGGTTGCTCAGTTGCTGGTTGAGCTTTCTTTAGTAATTCTTGAACTCTTGCCTCTGATGTTTTAATTGCAGCCAAGTCTTCACCTTCTATTGCTGTTTTTAATTCATTTAATGCATTATCAAGAGCTGTTCCATCTTCTTGATCGAGTTGATTTTTATTGATTAATTCCTGTGCATTGTAAACTACAATCTGCGCTGTGTTTCTTGCCTCTGCTAAATCGCGACGTCTCATATCTTCTTCACGATAACGTTCAGCATCAGCCTGCATTTTTTCAATTTCTTCTTTTGAAGTAGCTTTAGATGATTCAACTACAAGGTCTTGTGATTTACCAGAAGTTTTATCGTGAGCTGAAACTTTTAAAATGCCGTTTTCATCGATATCGAAAGTTACATCAATCTGAGGCACTCCACGTGGAGCAGGGTTAATACCAGTTAAGTCAAAATTACCTAATAATTTATTGTCAGCTGCCATTTGACGTTCACCTTGATAAATTTGAATACTCACTGTTGGTTGATTGTCTTGCGCTGTGGAAAATGTTTGAGATCTCTTGGTTGGTATAGTTGTGTTTCTTTCAACTAGTCGGGTCATTACCCCACCCATTGTTTCAATACCCAATGAGAGAGGTGTAACATCAAGTATAACTAGATTGCTTTCTTCTTCTGAATCGTCAGTGCCAGAAAGGATATTTGCCTGAATACATGCTCCAATTGCTACAACTTCGTCTGGATTTACCTTAATGCAAGGGTTTTTGCCGAAAAACTTTTTTGTCCATTCGACAATTGCAGGTGTACGAGTCATACCACCAACCATTACCACTTCGTCAATTTCTGAAGTAGAAAATCCTGCGTCATTTAAAGTGTTTTTACAACAAGCACCAGCACGATCAAGTAAGTGCTTTGTAAGATTGTCGTATTCCGCACGAGTTAATGTGCATTGTAAGTGTTGTGGCGCGCCTTCTTTGTTTACTGCTAAATAGAGTAAATTTACTTCCGCGCTAAAACTACTGGACAAATCAATTTTCAATTTTTCTGCAGCACCTCTCAATCGTGGAGCGATCTGTGGATCTGAAGTTTTAGTAATATCAATACCTGTTTGTTTGTAAAACTGATCAGCAAGGTATTTGATAATAATTTGATCAAAATCTGCACCTCCAAGATTTGTATCACCACCTGTTGCCTTTACTTCAAACGCACCGTCATGTATTTCTAAGATACTGATATCGAATGTACCACCACCCATATCGTACACGGCGATTTTACCGTTCTTTTTTGTTTCTAAACCATATGCAAGAGCAGCAGCTGTGGGTTCGTTAATAATACGCAAGACATTTAAACCAGCACCTTTTCCTGCTTCTTCTGTAGCAGTACGCTGTTGGTTGTTAAAATACGCTGGAACTGTTACAACAGCGCCATGTACTTTGCCGAATTTTTTCTCGACCTCGCTTATTACTTTTGACAAGATTTTTGAAGCAATCGACTGCGGAGTTAACGGATCAATGCCTGGAACATCGATACCAATTGCATTGTTTGATGAAACTAATTTATACGAAAAATGAGGTTGAAATTTTGCAATTTCTGGATCCTGACCAATAAGTCTTTTCGTTTCGTACAAAGTACCTTCTGGATTTAATACAGCTTGATTGACAGCTGGTTTACCAACGATCGGATGAGTGTCACGTATATTGTTTGTTTTTTGGAATGCCACCACCGAAGGCATAGTATTACTACCGTCAATTTCAACGGTGAAATATTTCCCATTTTGCTTTACAGCTACACATGTGTTGGTAGTACCTAAATCAATACCAACTACTATTTTCGAAATCATCTATCGCAACACTCCTAACTTACATTAATAATAACATAGTACAGTTGCTTTTTCCACACCTTTGTTACTATGTGTACTAATTGGGAAAGTTATGTTACAATTCACTATAAATTCAATGGCGGGCGTAGCTTAGTTGGCAGAGCACCAGATTGTGGTTCTGGGGGTCGTGAGTTCGAGTCTCATCGCTCGCCCCATCGAAAATATTCTTGACATTTTATAACATTTCTTCAATTTATCACAAGATATAATTATGTTTATTGCAGGCGCGTCAGGTATGAGTCTTGTATATGATAACGAGTAATGCTGTGTAATAATTTATACATCAATGGTAAATCACAGCGGTCTTGAAGGGTATTGTAAATCAGTATTGATCAGTCCATTTTCTATTAAAGGTGTTTCAGGTATTGTGCCTTACGACAATCCAGGACCTGCAATAGGAAAGATCTGGAGAGAATTTTTTCAAAACAGTCCTTGCGATGCATCGCGATCAAATCAAGTCGTGCGTGTTGTTTTTTATAACACAAGCAATGCTTTAGATTACAGTATGATCGTTGGTGTTTTGCAATTAGACAATTCGTCTGACACCGCAATGGAATCGTTTCCCGCTTGTAATTGCGATGAATTTAGCGTGCCTGTAGGTCCTGCCGAAGCAATCAGAAGTAATGTTGGTCGTTTTTATTACGAACTATTTCAGAAAGAACCGCAGGCATGGGGGAGCGGAAAGTATCATTTTGAGGACTGGTCTGCAGAAACGCTTGCGGGTAATGCGCCTGTAAAAGTATTTATTGGGCGTGAGTAAAACGGTTGATACTCGTGTCGAATCATGATACTATATGTGTGTATAGGCCGAATAGCTCAGTTGGTAGAGCAGTAGCCTGAAGAGCTATGTGTCGCTGGTTCGAGTCCGGCTTCGGCCATGTTATAATGGATATATAAATGGTAAATAACAAAGATTCTAAGGGATATTATAAATCTTTAGGTGTCAAACCAGATGCTTCAGATACAGAAATTCGCGCAGCTTATATTTCTTTAGCTCGGAAATATCATCCAGATAAAAACAAAACAGACCCTAACGCATCAGACAAATTCCGCGCAATTGCAGAAGCGTACGAGGTGTTAAAGGATGCTAAGAAACGAAAAGTATACGATTCAGGATTTGACGAGAATCAACAGCATGCAGAAGGTGGTTTTGGTGGATTTGGTTTTAACGACATGTCGGATATATTTAGCCAATTTTTTGGAAACGGTCAATCTGGATCTCGTGATGGTGGGCGCAGATCTCAAAAACCAGCGCCTCTCAATGTTATTATAGAGCTATCGTTGGAAGACGCGTATGGCGGAATTAATACAAGCATCAAGTACAAGCGTCAAACACAGTGCGCAAAATGTGATGGATCAGGAGATGTGCCAGGTAGTAAATGCCAATCCTGCGGAGGTCGTGGTACGCGTACTTTCACACGTGGATGGATTGTTGTGTCTCAAGACTGCTCGGCGTGTGGCGGATACGGTCGTGATAGATGCAGCGGTTGTGGAGGTCAAGGGTCAATCAATGAGCAGAATATAGTCAAGATACAGATACCAGCAGGTATACAAAATGACCAGATGTTAACAATCGCAGGGCAGGGGCACTTTGCACATGGCATGTATGGTGATCTGGCAATAAAAATTCAACTGCAAAAGCACAAATTGTTTACATGCGTTGGTTCGAATTTATATATCACGGTTCACGTGCCGTTTTTCTATTCATTAACAGGGCACGAAATTCAAGTTCCATGTATCGATGGCTCGCTTCTTAAGGTATTTGTTCCGGTGGGAGTTGCTCATGGTCAAGAATTGACTGTTCCTGGCAAGGGGTTAAAAAGCGGCACGAGTAATCTGTATGTAAAGGTTTTGCTTGAATACCCTGATCGTGTGTCTAAAGATAGCGCAGAAGTAGCAAAAGAGACTTTTGGCAATTTGGAATACAAAAATTCTCAAAAAGACACACAAAGCTTTAAAGGATACAGCGAATTGTACAAGCGTTGATTTAAAGTGTTATTGAATAAATATCCTTTCATTTGTTTGAGATGTCTATTAGTGATATAAGAGCGTGCAGAATAGTTTGTATATTATTGAATGTAATAATTTACATCTCATTATTTGGTATTTTTCTGTTTATTTAAAAAATATAAGAACTAAATGATGCTTATGTGCAAATAAAACTTTACATTTCATGTGACATTTGCACTCGGAGAGACTCGAACTCCCAACCTCTAGATCCGTAATCTAGTGCTCTATCCAATTAAGCTACGAGCGCGTATACCCGATACCGGACTCGAACCAGTACGCTGTTAGGCTGCAGATTTTAAGTCTACTGTGTCTACCATTCCACCAATCGGGCTACTAATTAATTTTATGTGATATTTAAACTTATTACAAGCAGTGATATTTTATGTGGTATATAATGATTGATAATGATGATTGACAGTGGCAAGAACACGCATATATTAAACACCTCTGTCACAGAATTGAAGGGCGTAGGCAAGGTAGCTACGAAAAATTTACATGAGAATGGATTATTTACAGTGAAGGATCTTTTACTGTTAAAGCCTGTTGTGATCTTGCACAAGCCTCTCATTACTGTATCTGAATTAAAGGATCAAAATTTACTACTTGATATGTCCAATCCAAACACTTGGCAGAAGGGATATGCAATTAAAGTCACAGTTACAGGAATCAGGCAATTAACTTCAAGCAGATATATGATTGATTGCGTAGACATCAACGGTCATGTTGTGCAAGGAGTCTCGTTTGATAAAGCGATCTTTAAATATATGCGATCTGGTAGCAAGTGGATCTTAGAGGGAATTCCTACAAAAACAGGTGGTAATGCTGTACTGATTACACAATCACACTGGCATAAATTTAGTGAAAATTGGAACCCGTTTCAAAACGAATATAATGTCAAAAAAATTAAGACATATGATTTATACAATTTTTTAGAACAATCTATGCAAATAGTAGAATCTCTGAAAGAACCGGTGATTCAAAGTTTAATTGCGATACATAAAAACAACTACCGGACAGGTGGTGCAAATGATCTTATTGCTTACCGTGATCTGTGCAATGCAATTCTTACCAGTAAATACAATACTTGCAGAGATATGTTAAAAAAGATGGAGGTTGCAAATGCCAACAGTTGTGCTGTAGAAAATTGGAAATCATTGGAATGGCCGTTTGTACTGACCAAAGATCAGCAAGCTACTATTCAGGACATTATTACTGACATCAAGAAAACGAAACCAATGTCGCGAATGGTGCAAGGAGATGTTGGATCGGGAAAGACTGCGGTGGCGTTAATGGCTGCTCAATATGTTGCAGATGCCGGTTTTAACTCGGTATTTATGGCACCGACAAATGTCCTCGCAATGCAGCATTATGAAAAAGCTCAGCAGGTCATGCGGTGCAAAGTGTTCTTTTTAAACAATAAAACGAAAATAAGTGAAAAAAGAGAAATTTTCAATTATACAGAACCATGCTTGATTATTGGAACTCATGCAATTACTTATTTAGAAGAAATTAAGAATCTCGCATTTGCTGTAATTGACGAGCAACATAAATTTGGTGTTCAGCAGCGATTAAGATTAAGAAAAGCGGGAGTGCATGCATTATCAATGAGCGCTACGCCAATACCTAGATCTTTATGCTTGACATCTTTAGGCTATTTGCAGCTTTCAATTATTCACGAAAAACCTCCTGGTCGTAGTGAAATCGCAACTATAACTAAGCAATATCATGAGGTCGATGAAGTTTATCAGATGATTGCATCTGCAATTAACGACGGGCATGTTGTGTATTGGGTTTGTCATAGGGTGTTGGAAAGTTTAACTGAAGACCGTGCAACAGTAGAGCGGCGCGCGAAAGTTATGGAAGAATTATTTCCTGGTCAGGTGATTTCCATGTTTGGTGGAACAAAGGATAAGGAAATGGTCATGGAAGAATTTAAGTCTGGAAAAAAGCCAATATTAGTTGCTTCGACAGTGGTAGAAGTTGGTATGGATATCAAAAATGCCAAGATGATGATTATCGAGCAGAGTGAGAGATTTGGTTTGGCGCAATTACATCAATTACGTGGTCGTGTTGGCCGTGGTGATTTACCTGGCGTTTGTGTATTGCTTTATTCTGATGAAATTAGCGCTGTTGGACGTCAACGATTAGCGATTATAGAGGAATTGCAAGATGGATTTGAGATTGCATTAAAAGATCAAGAAATGCGTGGGTCTGGTGATGTTTTAGGCACCAAGCAAAGCGGTAATAAGCAAGATAAATTTTTTCATGATCTAGTAGGTGAATTAGAAGATTTTGAAAGTTCCGAGCCTACAGAGGTGGAAAAAGCATTGTGGAATCAGTCCGATTTAAAAGTTCTGGATTCTGTATAAAAGAATCATTTATTACACAAGAGTGTGAAAATATTTCATAATCAAAATATATGTTGAGCGTAGTGATAGATTATCTGTGGTATGGAATTAGCATGATGCCTTTTTTATTAAGCACTGCACTGTGGAATCTTTATTACAATTTCTTTTTTCTGGTTCAAGCGCTATTGGCGCTATCGATTATTAGTATTGTGCTGATTCAAAAAAATCCAGAGCGTGATAAAACAGCAGGCGGACCAAGAGGTCGTCCGGATATTATTACTTATATAACAGCGCTATTAGGATTATTATTAGCTGCAAATACGATGGGTCTATGTATATACACTAATAAAATTTACAAGAGAAGTTCCGTTATAGAGCAGAGGTATTAATGAAATTTTTAATCATTACAGGAGGGGTGATATCTGGAGTTGGCAAGGGTGTTGCGGCGGCTGTATCAAGCACATTGTTACGATTGGCGGGTTATAAGACACGGATTAAAAAATTTGATCCTTATTTTAACGTTGATCCAGGAACCTTAAATCCAGCTCAGCACGGTGAAGTATATATCACTGCAGACGGGATAGAAGCGGATCTTGATTTAGGTCATTACGAGCGGATTGGTGGCGTAAAAACCAGCAAGGATGATTACACAACTATGGGTTCTGTGATCTGCGGAATTACTCAAAAGGAGAGAGTAGGGGGCTTTCACGGTCGTACTGTGCAAAGCGTCCCTGATGTGACGGACGCGATCAAAGAGCGATTTTATTGCGGTGTCACAGATGAAGATGTTGTGATATGCGAGATAGGCGGAACTGTAGGTGATATAGAGGGAGTGCCATTTTTAGAAGCCGCTCGACAATTGAAAAATGCAAGATTTATGCATATTCCGTGTTTATTTAAACAACCTTGGATAAATGAGATCAAAACAAAACCTGCGCAGCATTCTGTAAACGAACTGCGGAAACATGGGATCAATCCAAATATTCTAGCTTGTCGTAATGATACAGAGGTAGACGATCAGATTTTGGCAAAACTTAGCAGGATGTGCGGTATTGAGCATGTGCATGTATTGGCTAATTCTCAATCATTGTATGATTTACCAGCAAAATATCAGCAAGCCGGGTTATACGAGTCGTTGATAAAGGTTCTGGAACTAGAATCGAGGCAGTGCGTTGTGCCGTTGCGCAAAGAAATCACTAAGCAAACAGAGCGTACAATTGCGATTGTTGGGAAATATAACACGCTAGATGCGTATCGATCGTTAGAGGAGGCTTTGCAGCATGCGTATTACCACTTAAACATTAAGTCAAAGATTGTATTTCTTGATTCTGAAGAAGAATGGAATGATGAGAAATATGCAGGGATTATAGTACCAGGTGGTTTTGGCGGTCGTGGAATAGAGGGCAAGATCAAAGCAATTTCATATGCGATTCAAAATAAGATTCCGTTTCTTGGTATTTGCCTTGGAATGCAACTTGCTGTTATTGAGGGTTTGCGCAGGATTGGAATTAATGCAAATTCTGTGGAATTCGATTCAACAACGCAAGAGCCAGCAATTTGCTTAGTGAAAAGATGGACTGAAGGCGGAGTGGAAAAAATCGGCAGAAGCGATCAAGTAGGTGGCACTTTACGTTTGGGTGGTCAAAAATCAATTTTAACAGCAGGTTCGCGCATCGCGGGGATATATAAGGCTGACAGCGTGCATAGGCGTCATCGTCATAGATATGAAGTCAATCCGGCGTATCAAGAATCCTTAGCAACTGCTGGGTTAGTTGTAACTGGGTATTCACCAGATGGCTTAATTGAAATTATTGAAAAACCGGATCATCCATGGTTTGTTGGTGTTCAGTATCACCCAGAATTTTCTTCCTTGCCCACAGACCCAGAGCAATTAATTCTGGATTTTGTACAAGCAGTAGAAGGGGTATAATTCTTACCAGATCTATAATGGGCTCACTCAAACCATCAGACATGATCTGTCATGCACGATTGCGTTTAGAGTTCATGAAGAATTGCGAATAAGGTTTATTATGCAGATATCACATATCAGAGTAGATTTTGATGAGTCAAGTGCGTTGGCAGGGAATCGGGAGAGTGGCATGCGCGGGAAGGTGGAGGTGTGGTTAATTCTGCATCTCACATATCAGAGTAGATTTGGATGAGTCAAGTGCGTTGGCAGGGAATCGGGAGAGTGGCATGCGCGGAAAGGTGGAGGTGTGACATTGTGCGCTTGTATTGCACCTCTCTCAATTGCGCGAGACCTTGTAACTTGCGCCAATCCACAGCATTCACACCGGGCCTCAAAAAACACAAATACTGGCCCACAGCATATTCACACCGGCATAAAAAACACAGCACCAGATCTGGATCTGTTCGGTCTGTAACACCTTATAACCCGCGCTGACTATAAACGTAACGGGTCTGCATCTCTGATTTAACTGCGAGCTTTAATCGCGCAATTTCTTATAACGAATACTGGCCCACAGCATTCACACCGGACATAAAACACACAGTACCAGATCTACATCTGTTCGGTCTGTAACACCTTGTAACCCGCGCTGACTGCAGTAGACCTGCATCTGTTCGTGCACTGATTTTAATCGCTGTCTTTAATCACACGTTAATCGCGCAATTTCTTATAACCAATACTGACCCGCAGCATCACACCCAACCTCAAAAAACACAGCACCAGATCTGTATCTGTTAAATATGGCTGATTGTAACTGCTAGCTTTAATCACACGTTAATCGCGCAATTTCTTATCACCAATACTGACCCGCAGCATCACACCCAACCTCAAAAAACACAGCACCAGATCTGGATCTGTTAAATATGGCTGATTGTAACTGCTAGCTTTAATCACACGTTAATCGCGCAATTTCTTATCACCAATACTGACCCGCAGCATCACACCCAACATCAAAAA
>Ga0335398_10007003_pt1 | contig 13976 bp, 15 predicted proteins | sample BON03_FD_205742 | JGI IMG/M metagenome (GOLD analysis project Ga0335398, IMG submission 205742) | Freshwater microbial communities from Lake Bonney liftoff mats and glacier meltwater in Antarctica - BON-03 (spades assembly) (version 2) | ecosystem: Environmental > Aquatic > Freshwater > Ice >... | reverse complement strand
ATGCTGAGCGATCCCACGAGTATCCTATAGCGTGTCTTAACGAACGCTCTGAAAGCACATACTTTTCCGCTTTGCACTCCAATAGACGGTTTGCCAACATTTCGGGATCATGAGGGTCAAAATATAACGCCGCCTCACCGCCGACTTCGTGAAACACTGGGATGTGTGAAAGAATCGTAGGGGCGCCGCATTGCATGGATTCCAGAACCGGAATACCGAAACCTTCAGCGAGCGAGTGATAGAGGGTGCGATCTGCTCAGTGCGCCCCCCGGACGTGGACCCAAAGGTGCCAAATACCTGTGTTTTTGAAAATCCACGCATAGAAACACCATATAACACCCGGCGGTCAGCGATCTAAACTCGGTGTCGGCCCCGAAAATCGGGGCTTTTTGTGCGCATTGGACAGATCGCACCCGTGATAGATGAACGCAGTTGCACCGCAATACGCCTCACGTAAAACGGAATCCGATGCTTTTGGACAGACAATTACCCGATCCTCAAGATGCCGGCGAACTACTTGGTGGGCTAAGTCGGGATCCAAATTCCCATGCCCGCCAACGATGCGCAGCGAATCGTCCACCTTATCGGCCGCCCAAGCGGACGGCACCCAGCAGCGAGTGTCAAGACCGCGATTGGAAAGAACTGGCGATCGACGATTTCTCTTACTTGTTCTTAAGATCGGGTTGTTGGTCAAATTGGATGTACACATTTCAATTGCTTAATTGCCCTGGCGATTTATGAGTCGCGGAGTTTGGAAATGGACAGCTAAAACAAACGATTCGAGAGTGCTTTTATTCTACGAGTGCCTTAAATCTGATATTTCAATTCAAAAGCTCTTGAAACTCTTAATAATTAACGAGTTCATTTTTCTAGCGAAAATCTGAAGCCGTTTTTAGAAGTTTTCGAAAGAAAGCCCTGCAATCGGGGTTTCAGCAAATTGGGTAAAAAATTCGCCAGCGTCATATATAGTGCTATTTTACCGGATTGTCACGTCAATCGAATGCATGCAATTTTTGCACATGAATAGTTCGTATAACAACCGCACGTACCGCGTTCAGTGTCGGACCGCCGAATGGACAACTTGCGGGTTGGAATCTTTGATACTCCAAATTTCCAACATTGAAAATTCAGATTTCAATGCGAGTTAAAGAACCTCGACACTGTCGAAATGAACTGGTCCTCAAAGAATACAGGTCTCTCCGGAATATCCGGCATTTCCAGAGACGCATGAAAAGCCGCCTGTAGTCCATCAGCAATTAGACGATAAGAGGTCACGCCGCGAGCTGTAGTGTACCCTCTCAAACCAAAGCGGTTCGCAACCACTGGAACGCCTGCAACCAAACAGTCAGCCACGCGGGTTAGCGATCCCGTTGTTGCGGAATGATTAATCAAAACGCATCTTGCTTGGCACATTAAATCGTGAAGCACTTGCTGAGAAACCGCACCCATCAAACGTACCCTCGGAAATTTTGCTGCATCAAGAGATTCCGTTCCAAAACCAGCGATGACAATTTCGCGATCTGTGGGCACTCCCGCGGACTCAAGGTGGTTAAGTAATTCGGACATGCCGATCATGGTGGGTGGATTCAATGCGGATCCGAGCACAAGGACAGGGCCGTTAAAATTGCCTCGCGACAGTCGCATTTCCCGTATTTTCAACAAAATATCGAACTGATGCGACGGCGGATAGTACGGAAGCAGCAACGATCTGGGGCAAAACATATTTGCAATCGTCAGGTCTTCTTCGCAGATGCAAAAACACGCAAATGCTTGTCCGATCAACGCACACTCAAGACGAATCTTTTTGATCGCAGCATCTTGTGAAGCGCGATCCAAACCCGGCACATAGCCCTCGATGTTTTGTGGCACCACGATGGATGGACGGCCCGAAGTCACATACTCACTATTTGCTAAAAACTTTTCTGAAACGATCAATGCTACTTCGTGTCGATCCAGCATTCTATGTGCATCCCAAGTCTGTCGAACATGCCTCCAGCGGCCGCTGCGGCAAAGTGACCCAAGAGATGAGCAAGTCAAGTACGTTAACTCAATCAGCTTCCGGCCAAACGACGCCTGACGCGGACCAAGATCCGTCATTGACAAATCGGCTCGGGCCAGCAACTCGTGTATCTGAGAACTGCGCTGGCTACCGCCATGCCCCAGTTGATTAGGCTTAAAAGAACTGCTGAAGTAAAGTGTGGACACGCGACTTGTATTGTAAGGTTTCGGCTATTGAAAGAACTTCGCCTGCGGGAAAACTCGACCGGCGATTTTGCTTGGACAATTTGCTCATGGAGCTTTATGGATTGTTTTAATAAATTCAATGATGGCAAGTGCGCTTTTCGAGGGTTTAACGTCCACGCCGTTTCTAGAGAAAAACTTTGGCTATCGATTTCTGCTGGGAGATTTACGTAAGTTTAACTTAAAAGCAGAAGGAAGCGTAATGAAAAACTGTTTCATTGACACGGCAAGTTTTAAGTTCTCTTTAGTTGACCAATTGTTGAAACGGCCAATCGAACAATTGCAGGTAGTATTGGGGGGCAAAGTAAACGCAGTGTCTCTCGCATTACGGATGATTTTCCTTTAAAAATGGGAAGCATAGCTTCAGCTACCGTTCCGCTACGGCCCATGATTTCGGATTCTAGATTTTCATGGACTGTTTGCTCGAAACTTGTTTGTTTTTCACGTGCGTTGCTTACGGAAAACCATTTCTTTAATACTACTAAGGGGATTTTTTCCAATATGTTTTGGAACGACGACAGGTCCAAGCTGTGCGTAGTTGCAAGCCGATCAAGGCTTCGTGCGAATGACACCCATTCAGACTCTGAGGTCTTTGCGCAACCCTGAAGCGTTTTGTGATACTGGTCTGCATGATTTCGAAACAGGCCAGCAATGTGCGGCGCAATGATAAGCTTCCCACTGATGCTGCATTGCGCTAGTCCAAATCGTTCACTAAAGAGTGGGAAATTTGAGTTGGTATACGCGTCGTTATGGCAGTTTAAGAATTCGCGGCGAAACGAAATGACAGGCGGTATTGCAACTGAAACGAACAAAGATAGCAAGCATATCATCACGGGGTCTGCTATCGTTACTGTGTTGTTCTGCCAGTCAAGTGGTACGGGCGGTGAGTAAAGAGAATCCCAGTGAATAAATGAAGGTGACTCACCGTAGATTGCAGTCGCAAGGTACCCATCGGCGTTGTTGCAGTCCATTGAAGCGACTGCACGCGGGGCAAAGTCGGAAAATATTATGTCGTCGTCCTGAAGCCACGAGAAATAGACTCCAGTTGAGTTACAAAGGCAATTTGCAAAGTTCCAAGCCGGACCGCGATTTTCTGGAGAGCGAATGTATTTTATGCGTGGATCGCTAAGGCTCCTACACCATTCTTCCGTTCCGTCAGTGGAGGCATTATCAGAAATCAAAACTTCAAGATCATCAACCTGCTGCGCCAATGCAGACGCTAGTGACTGTTTGAGAAAGGCAAGCCGGTTGAAAGTGGGGATTCCTACTGAGTAAAGGGCCATCTTCTTGCTCCAAAAGAGTCTGTGATTTGCACGGCTTAATGGTTGACCTTAGTTTTAATGAAAGCGAAATGAAAATGAGCATGCTTGACGCGTCTAATATCTCAGTATATGAAAGCATCGCAGTTTTTTTTAGCATTCTGTGAGGTCGGTGGTCTTTCTTACGCTAAGCGATTTACGCGTCTTTCGGTTTAACTTACACGCTTTAGGTATCCATCAGGCGCGACTGTGATCAGAAGCTTATGATCGATTTGCTTGTCGATTTCAAATTCGGGGTGCGTTGAAAGATATTGGTGAACGGCAGTTTTTGGATTGTTGCCTGGGCCCCAAGATCGATCTGGAAACATGTCGGCTGGCAGATCTTCAATGATGGCATCAAACACGACGCAATAGCTACCGACCGTGGTCAGCGGGGCATAGGCCTGAAGCTCGGCAAGGACGTGGTCGTGCGTGTGGTTACTGTCCAGACAGACCAACACACATTTGTAGTCATTGGCGATCGAATGAACTTGCTGAATAATTTCGGGAGCGATGCTTGATCCTTGAATCATGTTAATTCGAGACGCCATCGGGTGCGATTCGATTGCGGCACGGTTATGGGCTCGGATATCGATATCGATGCCGAGGACCTTGCGTCCCGATTTGGCTGGATCAATTGTCTCACCTGCCTGAATGGCGTCACAGACGTCAAGTATTGCCAGCATTGAGGCACTCAACACCAGCGAGCCGCCATGGGCGATACCGGTCTCGATGATCAAGTCCGGACGCACACGCCAAATCAACTCCTGCATCGCCACCATATCCTGCGGATACTGAATGATTGGTCGGCCGAGCCATTCGAAGTTGTAGGAGTACTGAGCAGCAATCGTTGCCAATGTGAACTTGGCACTAGATTCCTGTAACTGCGGGTCAAGCCCGTTTCCCGCGATTCGTTGATCACGCTGCAACTCAAATTCTGACTTCATCAGGCACCACGTAGTTAAATTTGTCTTGAGTTAAAACTCGGATTTCCGAGAGATAGTTACTATTCATCACATACACATCTGCATTGTTACCCAACAACTTGTCCATCACGGCTTCTGGCGATTGAACAAGAAGGCCAGTCGCTGGTATGTACCGTCCTTGCTTTGCCGGATTGATATCAACAATCGCATCGACGCGAACTCCCGCTCGCTGCAATAGCAAAGCAAAGATTACTCCTTTGGAGGCCGCACCCCAAATCACTATTGGTCTATCACGGCGATGCTCGTTGCTGCATCGACTTTCGACAATTGTGTTAAGGTACGAGTGGAAGTCCTTTGGAAAACTGAACTGAGGCTCATTAAAGTCGGGGGACCTCAGGGAATCCAGATCCGCGATTACGGAAAGATACTGGCCGCCGAAGGTGTGACCCGCATAGTGCGCCGTTCCAAACATGCGTCTGAAATCAGACAGGCGAAAGTAGTTGACGTGCTCATAGAAAATGTCGAAGAAGGATCGGTGTTCGCAAATCCAATCCAGACACGGAACTTCAATATAGATTCGCTTGGAATTCCCGTTGGAATTCTTGATCAGTTGAAGGAAACTGATCGGATCTTGAATATGTTCCAAAACATGACGCAGCACAATCCCATTCGCAGTGAGACCAAGTTCGGGTCCGTAGAACTCTCTGCGGACCGTCTGATCGTTGCCTTCATACGTAGGATCCAGGCCGATGACACTGAATCCTGCGTTACGCAGCTTGTCCATGAATAATCCTTTGCCGCATCCAACTTCGATAATGTCGGATGAAGGAAAGTGATCTCGAATCAGGCCGCAAACATCATTCAGATGTGCCTGAAAATAAGGACTGACACCCTGTTCATTCTGATAGTTTTCGTCATACACCAGCAGCTCGGGCTGAAATGCGATGTTTGATATCAAGCCGGTCGATAAGTCTTGGGCGAGGACGATATCACCCCGCTGGCATTGAATTGCGTCTTCGGCAGATGCGAACATCCGGTTCTGAAAGACCGGAAATTGCTCCGCTCGGTAAAGTATCGAATATTGGTTCATAGTTTTTCCAACAGTGCATCCAGTTTTTTGCGGTCTCCCCAAAATGCGAGGGGCTCATGCGGCGAATATTTATAATAGCCGAGTTCAAGATCGATCGACGCTTGCTGTTGTTTCAGGTGAGACTCAACCAAATTCCGAACAGAAGTTGGCTGCCCACTGCAGATGTTGAAGACTCCCGAGGCATCAACGTTTTCTGCAAGGCATCTCAGGTGGTCAGCGACAGTGGTTACTGGAAGGTAATCCCGAAGCTGCTCTCCACCGGACATGCGGAAAGCTTTGTCGCCTCGTGAGAGTGCGGCATCGAGCTGGGCCAGCAGGCTATTCGCGTTTTGGCCCGCACCGTGCATATAAAACAGTCGAGCCCAACAGAGTTTCACGTTAAACTGAGGAACAATGAGTTCAAGCGAGCGGCGTAAAAAGTCTTTAGCGATCCCATAGGAATTGACCGGAATCGCTGGATGCTCTTCTGTAAGGCATCCATTCTGAAGCCCGTATTCGAAGCACGTGCCGGTAACGAGCAGCCGCCTAAGGCCGGATTGCATCAATGCTTTAAGAAAGTCGTAAGCCCCACGATAGTTGTCTTCAAAATGAAATGCTTCGCCATAATTTGGAAGACCCGGCCATGCCAGATGAATGACAAGATCAGATTCGGCGATGCGACGGATCGTGTCGACTTCGCAAAGATGCACATCGCATTCAATAAACTCCACACGTTTATGCCAATCAAAACGCTCAAAGCGGTCTCTCGTACGGCTGACAGCGGTCACCGAATGTCCATGTGCAAGAAGACATGGAACTAAGTGCTGGCCGACGAAACCCGTCGCTCCTGTGACGGCAATTTTCATTCTGCGAACACTCTCGCACTGGAGATTCTCGGTGTGATCTCAATTTTCGGCACCACAGTGGTGAATCGGGCATCCCACTCCTGCACGTAAGCAAGCTGATCGACGACCTCCGCTTTCAGGTTCCAAGGTAGAATTATGATCTCATCCGGCCTCGCTGCTTTCAGTTGATCTTCACTAACAATCGGGATACGACTTCCCGGCAAGTATTTCCCCTGCTTGGCCGGGTTGCGATCGACGACAAACTCAATGAGATCGGATCGAACACCCGCGAAGTTTAATAGGGTATTGCCTTTGGCTGCCGCTCCATAAGCGGCCACCTTCCGGCCGTCCTGCTTGGCCTGCAATAAGTATCGCAAAAAGTCGTCCTTCACTTTTTCCGCTTTGGCCTGAAACCCCTGATAGAAGTTCAGGCCTTTCATCCCGGCCGCATCTTCGATTCGCAATAGATCTGAAACGTTGCTGGTGGCGGGTTGTTGACCAGTGTCTGAACGCTGAGCAAACAATCGCAAGCTACCACCATGTGTTGGCAGCTGCTGCACGTCGAAGACCGCCAGCCCATTGGCCTCAAAAATAGTCTGTACGGCTGTCAGTGACAGATACGAGAAGTGTTCGTGATAGATGGTGTCGAACTGGTTTTGCTGCACCAATTGCAGCAGATGCGGGAACTCAAACGTAGCAACACCCTGCGGCTTTAGCAATCTGGCAAAGCCTGCCACAAAGTCATTGATGTCAGGAACGTGTGCCAGAACATTGTTGGCGGTGGTCAGATCGGCCTGTAAGCCCTGCTCCACCAGTCGGTCGGCAAGGGCGACGCCAAAGAATTCTTCGACAATCGTGATGCCTCGGTTGCGAGCCGCCGCCGCTGTGCTGGCGGTTGGTTCAATCCCTGTACATGGAACGCCAGCCGCTTTGACATACTGCAGCAGATAGCCGTCGTTGGCAGCCACTTCTATGACATGGCTTTGAGCGGTCAGGCCAAACCGGGCAATCATATCCCCGACATAGCGTTCGCTGTGAGCCAGCCAGCTGGTGGAAAAACCACTGAAGTAGGCGTAGTTGGCATCAAACAGCTCTTCAGCCTGAGCAAAATCTTCGGTCTGCACCAGCCAGCACTTTTCGCAGACCAGGACTCGTAACGGAAACCATTTTTCCGGTTTCTGCAGATCGTCGGCCGTAAGATAGGCGTTGGAAGGTGGTGCCGTTCCCAGATCAACAAAGACGTGGGAGAGCGGGTTTTGGCAGTGGCGGCAGAGCATGGGGAAAGTTGGCAGTCGTCAGTTGGCAGTCGTCAGGGAAACGCCAGGAAATGAAACATGCAGTAGCGGGTGGTTGCGATCGCGTTCCGAAATGTCCGTTGTGGGCAATGGCCAAGGTATTGAGAGTCTCGGGTCGTTGTAGCGGATCGCACCTTCGGAGGCTTGGTGATAGATGGCGGTGTGCAGGTAAAGCAATTCTGAATTTGGCTCCAGTACCTGGAATCCGTGAGCACAGCCTTCGGGGATTACGATCATCCTTTGATTCGCTTCTGAGAGTTCTTCGGCATGCCACTTCAAGAATGTGTCAGAGCCAGCTCGTAAATCCACAGCAACGTCCCAGACGCGGCCCTTCAGACAGCGAATCAGTTTCATTTCTGCATCAGGGGGATGCTGAAAGTGCATTCCACGGATTGCTCCCACAGTGCTTGTTCGCGAATGGTTAATCTGCTGGATTGTGCGAATTTTCAGAATGGGCTCGAGTTCGGAGATGCAGAAGCAGCGTGCAAAACTTCCGCGGTGATCGCCGACTGGGGTCGTGTCTATAGTGAAGACACCAGAGATTGGAGTCGAGGTGATTTGCAAGTTATTCTTCACGTGGTCAGGATTGATTTGTTTTGGCGAGCGGGGGATGTCAATCCCCTGATAGCGATGCGCGTTAATCATCAGGGGACTAACGTCCCCCGCTCGCCTCAAAACTCGCCGAGCGGAGTATAGTTGGCAGTTGAATCGCAATCGGAAATGTATTGATGCAGTTGGTCGCGGGAGCTTATGCGTTGGTCGCGAGCGTACGTCGCGTACCACTCGGCCGTTTTTTCTAGGCCTTGATCGATTGTCCAAACGGGGTGCCAGCCGAGCAGGCGGTGGGCCCTTGTGCTGTCGAGCTGTAGCAGAGTTGTTTCATGCGGTTGGGTGACTGACGTCTGGTGCCAATTGAGTTCTGGCCAATGCGTTTGCATGGTCTGCAGGACGCTGGCGACTGTGCGATTGCCGTCTGGTCCCGGTCCGAAGTTCCAGGCGTCTGCGGATTCCAACTTTCCCTGCAACAAGTGCTTGCCCAGTTGCAGATAGCCGGCAAGGCATTCCAGGACATGTTGCCAGGGACGAGTGGCCTGTGGAGAACGAATTTCCAGAGACTGATTTGCGGCAACAGCTCGTGCGGCATCCGGAATCAGGCGATCTTCCGACCAGTCACCACCACCAATTACGTTACCCGCTCGTGCTGTTGCCAATAGTGCAGAGCCGGATCCGCAAAAAAAAGACTGTCGATAGCTGGCTGCCACCAGCTCCGCAGCCGCCTTCGAGGCGCTATATGGATCGTGGCCGCCCAGAGGTTCTGTTTCTCTATAGCCCCACAACTGTTCCTGATTTTTGTAGCACTTGTCAGTGGTAATCACGACGACGGCTTTGACAGACTCTGACTGCCGACAGGCTTCAAGAACATTGGCGGTCCCCATGACATTTGTGGACCAGGTTTCGAGCGGTTCACGATACGAACGTCGAACAAGTGGTTGAGCTGCCAGATGGAAGACAATTTCCGGACGTGAGGCATCGAAAGCCTGACGGACAGTCGAAGTATCTCGAATATCGCCTCGAATATCTTGGATCTGCAGGTCCAACAAATCCCAGTGATTTGGCTGCGTAGCAGGAGCTAACGCCAAACCTGTGACGACAGCCTGCAGTTCAGTTAGCCAAAGTGCCAACCAGCTGCCTTTAAAACCAGTGTGGCCGGTGATCAGGACGCGGCGATTGGAGTAAGTTTGTGAGAACAAGATAAGAAGTTTCGAGAGACGAGTTGCGAGAAGCGAGTCAACAAACAGCATATCAACTACGGCACGAGGTCAGGACCAGGACTTCCAGGGGGCTTTGCCGGTCTTCCAGAGTTCTTCCAGATGATTTTTGTCGCGGAGCGTGTCCATTGCCTGCCAGAAGCCGCTGTGCTGGTAAGCGTTCAGTTGACCTTCGCGTGCCAGTCTTTGCAGCGGCTCACCTTCGAAACTGGTCATGTCTCCGTCAATGTAATCAAACACCTGTGGCTCCAGTACGAAGAAACCGCCGTTAATCCATGCTCCATCGCCAGCTGGTTTTTCCTGAAAGCTGCTGACGGCTGCGCCATCCAGATTCAATGCTCCGTAGCGACCCGGCGGCTGGATTGCTGTGACAGTTGCGATTGGCCGCTGTTGCTGGTGTTGAGCGATTAGCTGATCAATGCGAACGTCTGAAACTCCATCACCGTATGTCAAACAAAAAGTGCTTTCGCCGACAAACTGCTGTACCCGTTTCAGTCGACCGCCCGTCAGCGTTGATTCCCCAGTATCGACCAGCGTCACAGTCCATGGTTCGGCGTTGCGATGGTGAACTTCCATTTGGTTGCGAGCCATGTCGAACGTCACGTCCGACATGTGCAGAAAGTAATTCGCAAAATATTCTTTAATCACGTAGCCTTTATAACCAAGGCAGATCACGAAGTCGTTGATTCCATGTTGGGAATACATCTTCATGATGTGCCACAAAATGGGCTTGCCACCGATTTCGATCATCGGTTTGGGCCGCAGGTGGGATTCTTCGCTGATGCGAGTTCCCATGCCGCCAGCCAGAATGACGGCCTTAATTTTGCAAGTCATACCGTAAGGCTGCATCGTTCAACAGTCCATGGCAAATGGGGGCGAATGGGTCCCGGTACGTGCCCGGCGTAGCCATTGCGTGCACCGTCAAGCGTCTGCTCAACGTCTTCGGTCACCTGAACTGCGAGAGCATCGCGTTCCCAAAAAGCCACTTCGACACCAGGGTCCATACCCGTCACGGCGACGCCGATGTAGAAGGTCCCCGAGTTGAGCAGATTCCCGGGTAAGGTGCATGTCGCAATCCAGCGACCTTCAGCATTCGTGGCGGCCGTTTGGTCTCGCACGGTTGCCGCTGTTACGAAGACATAGTTGCCCAATTCGTCCATGATGTGAAAGTTTGGGTAGTAGAGCCGTGCGGCAAGACGAGAGACGGAGTATTCCATTTTGATAACAATCGAGTCGTCCATGTCAAAGCACTGCTGCACCTCGCCGGAAACCGATTCTGTCCATGCTTTGTGAAGTTGCGAGCGTTCGTCGCCAATCCTGCGGTCAAGTAAACTGGCATCGAAAACCGCTCGCCCCCCCGTTCCGTTCGATGGTTGATGCCGGAGCACTGCTTCGCTGGCGGATCCGTCAAAGCTCACCATACCGTTGTTCATCACCATCCCACGGTCGCATAGCGATGTAATCATGCTCATCTGGTGACTCACGATGATGACAGTTCGACCCTCGTTGTGCATGTTTCGCATTTTGCCGAGGCACTTCTTCTGGAAGTCGCCATCGCCGACCGCCAGAACCTCATCAATAATCATGATTGCCGGATCAAGGTGTGCCGCCACTGCGAATGCCAGACGCACGAACATGCCGCTGCTATACCGCTTAACGGGCGTGTCGATGTACTTATCGCACCCACTAAAGTCGATGATGGCGTCGAGTTGTTTCGTGATCTCCTGCTTCTTCATCCCCAAAATTGCACCATTGAGGTAGATATTTTCACGCCCCGTTAAATCCCCATGGAAGCCTGTGCCAACTTCCAGCAGGCTGGCGATTCTTCCTTTTGCCTTGATTGATCCACCGGTTGGTGCAGTGACTCGTGAGAGCAGTTTCAAGAGAGTGCTCTTCCCTGCCCCGTTGCGGCCGATGATGCCGACGACTTCGCCTTGTTGAACTTCGAGGTTGATGTCGCGCAACGCCCAAACGTAGTCGGGGGCTGAGCCGTTCTTAGTGCCTGGTTCCTGGTTCTTCGTTGAAGACTGTGTGCGGTCGTTGACCTGGCCGACTTTCTCATATGGATCTTCTTTGCCTCGGATCCTGTGCCACCAGCGATTTAGATCGTGTGAAATTGTACCGGTGCCGACCGTGCCGAGGCGGTACAACTTAGAAACATTCTCAATTCGAATTGCTGTGGTCATGTTTTTAGAGGCGAGTGGCGAGAGGCGAGTGGCGAGGGGGGACAGAAGAGTCGAGTGGCGAGAAGCGAGAGAATCGCAAAGGGGGCGTTTCTCGCATCTCGTTTCTCGTTTCTCGCCGCTATTTATTTCTGTGTCTTTGGATGAGTGCACCGAGCATTCGGCCGAGTTGTTTGGCTTCGTCGGCCCATACGAGGGCGAGTTCTTTGTTCAGGTAACCGGCTTCGATCCCGATCAGTATTTGTGTTCTCAGTTCGCCGGCGGAACCTTTTGAATATGTCAGAAACCGAGCAATCTCTGCGTCGCTGTCGCGTTCGTATCCCTCAGCAATGTTCGAAGGAATTGACAAGCCGCTTCGTGTCAACTGATCTCGAAAGCCGAAGTCACGCAGGTCTTTTGTTTGCTGATAGAGCGTCGCTGATAGTCGAGCGGAGCGTTTCCAGACATCGAGGTCTTCAAAGGACATTGATTTAAGCTTCGAGAAACGAGAAACGAGCGGCGAGGGAGACGGAAGAGTCGAGTGGATAGAGAGCTTGGTGCTTAGTTTTCAATTGTTTGTTGGAAGGACAACACTGTTGGTTAACGGCTTCGCATTTCCCTATGGCTGACTATTTTGACCAGTCTTCGAGTCCCAGGCCGGGGACCCGTGAGAACTCGCGGGTGTTGTTTGTGACAAGCTGGCCTTCACTCCAACCCAGGCCTCCGTTCCGCATCCATTGGCTGGCCGCGATCCTCCATGAAGTCATCGGTAAATTGACCTAAACTTTCAGTGAATAGTTGCCAAGGATCAACGTCGCGTGGAATCAACAACAACGATCGCCCCAGTCGTTTCACGAAAACCTCAGCGCTCTCAATATGACAGTCTTCGGGCAGCACAATGGATTGTACTTGACCCGTTGTCGTGACTTCAGCAGTTCTCACGGCGATACCTCCCTAATTTTGAGTGAACAGCATTTGCTTCGGCGATGTGCCACCAGCGGTTGAGGTCGTGCGAAAGCGTACCGGTTCCGACTCGACCAAGGCGGTAGAGTTTGGAGACGTTTTCAATTTTGATAGCGATGGGCATAAAATTAGTTGGCAGTTGGCAGTTGGCAGTTGGCAGAGGGCAGAGGGAGGAGAGCAGTGCTTGGTGCTTGGTGCATCGCGGCTTCCTCCGTGAACTCCGTGTTCTCCGTGGTGAAGACTGCGATTGAATTGTTTAACCACGAATGGCACGAATCACACGAATGAAAACTAGCGGAACATGAAGATTCATTTCGGGTGCGTTTGCCTCGGTGAACTCAGTGTTCGTCGTGGTGAACATTGTGATTTGTTTTTTACCACGGAGGGCACGGAGTTCACGGAGAAGGCACAAACGCAACAAGTTGGTGCATGGTTCATCGTGCTCAGTTGGAACCAAAAGTGTGCTTGGTGCTTCGTGCCTGGCTCATCGTGAATTTCTCAGTGAACTCCGTGTTCTCCGTGGTGAAGACTGCGATTGAATTTTTAAACCACGCATGACACGAATGAAAGCAAGCTGAACATCAAGATTGACTTCAGGTGCGTTTGCCTCGTTGAACTGAGTGTTCTTCGTGGTGAACATTGTGATTTGTTTTTTACCACGGAGTTCACGGAGAAGGCAGAAACGCAATAAGTTGGTGCATGGGGCGAAGAGCGTGGGGCTTCGTCAGAAAATGTTCCTGATGCAGAGTTCCTGGTGCATCGCGGCTTCCTCCGTGAACTCCGTGTTCTCCGTGGTGACGACTGCGATTGAATTGTTTAACCACGAATGGCACGAATCACACGAATGAAAACAAGCGAAACATTAAGATTCATTTCGGGTGCGTTTGCCTCTGTGCACTCCGTGTTCTCCGTGGTGCAATCTGCGATTCAATTGTTTAACCACGAATGGCACGAATCACACGAATGAAAGCAAGCGGAACATTAAGATTCATTTCTCGTGCGTTTGTCTCTGTGCACTCCGTGTTCTCCGTGGTGCAATCTGCGATTCAATTCACAATGAGCTCAACAATTGCGAGATTTTAATGAGCGGCGGAAATTTCGGTTGCCGATTTGGGACAAATCGGCCTACGACGAACTCGGTGTTCTTCGTGGTGAACATTGTGATTTGTTTTTTACCACGGAGGGCACGGAGTTCACGGAGAAGGCAGAAACGCAACAAGTTGGTGCATGGGGCGAAGAGCGTGGGGCTTCGTCAGAAAATGTTCCTGATGCAGAGTTCCTAGTGCATCGCGGCTTCCTCCGTGAACTCCGTGTTCTCCGTGGTGACGACTGCGATTGAATTGTTTAACCACGAATGGCACGAATCACACGAATGAAAACAAGCGGAACATTAAGATTCATTTCGGGT
>Ga0335398_10007001_pt1 | contig 13978 bp, 10 predicted proteins | sample BON03_FD_205742 | JGI IMG/M metagenome (GOLD analysis project Ga0335398, IMG submission 205742) | Freshwater microbial communities from Lake Bonney liftoff mats and glacier meltwater in Antarctica - BON-03 (spades assembly) (version 2) | ecosystem: Environmental > Aquatic > Freshwater > Ice >... | reverse complement strand
CTCCTTTTCTTGCTTTTCTCTCACGTCTCACAGAGGAGCCTTTTTGCGCCGTCATTCTTGAGAGTCGACTGCAACACAATGTAATGTGAACTGAGAATGTCTTTCAAGAATCTTTGACAGACTTTGTGGGGTTTTTGTTTGGTGCAAAAACAAAGCTACACAGACTAAAATTTGTATGGTACACTTACACAAATCCAGTACCCAAATTCATAGTACTAGATACATTGAATTAGTACGATGGGATTTTCCATTCTGGACCATCTTCAAATCTGACCACCCTCATGGTTTGGCTGCACGGGGGTTTAGTTTTCTGTTCACGATCAGTTTATCGCAACATGCTCGGGAGATCCACCATGAAAGCGGCGGCCGCCATGCGCACGGTACAGACCCCAGATCGAATGGCGGGTGTGAGGATCGAAAGGCTGGTGCAGCTACCGCGTGTTCCCTGCAGCGCGTTGGCACGCGCACTCTGGGAATCATCCACTATACCGACAGCCCGATCCCGCGGCGTACATGAAAGCACCCATCAAGGGATGTTACAGGAGCAAGGAAGCGCTGAGCTGAGATGCAAATTGTGGGTCATAGAGGCATGACGCTCTTCCCGATGCTGGACATGCAAAGAGATGACATCAGTTTTTAATGACCGCGCTGAGCTGCAGAGCATGCGGGCCCGGTTGTGAGACGGCTGCGAGAACGAGAGCACAGGAAGCTTAGATCATACTTGATTGTGTTAATACAGAAAAATTCATGCAGCACCAAGCATCCAGATTTTTGGCATTTTTTGAATGCCATTTGTCCGACAGACGTATTGAATCGCTCGGGCGGACGCTTGCTCATCAAGCGAGTCGTTCACGGCTGTGATGTTGGAGCCAGCTTTGAAATCGTGTGCACCAGAAAATTGATCCAGCATGTCGCACAAGTCATTTTGTTGGTATTTGCAAACGTGGTTTGAGTAATGCCATAGTTCCCTAACGGTCGATGTGTGTGTGTGTGTGTTTGGTTCTTGTCTTTGTGTGTCGGCGTGCGATCTGCTCTGCAGGCGGCGCCAGCCATGGCGCGCATGCCCGCACAGGTTTCGGCTGCTGCTGTCGCTGGCGATCGCAACATGGCCAACGTCAAGGCGTTGCGTATGCGCCTTGCTTCAGTCAAGTCCATTCAGCGAATCACCAAGACCATGAAAATGGTTGCCGCAGCGAAGCTCAAGGGCTTCCAAACTCGCATGATGGCGGTATCTATGCTTCTTCTTTTCGTGTTTTCCTGTGAAGCATCTTCAGTTTTCTTGTGACAACAAAATAGAGTTCAGCATCTTCTATAGACCGTCGCCAAAATACCCCGCGCCTCTCCGAGCGCGCGGCGGCATAGGGTCTTTAGCCCCGAGCTGCTGCATGCCACAAGTTCACGACGAAACCATGGAGAAATGTCAATTTTCCGTTTTTTTCAATGCCGCATTTCGACTTTTTTCGACCTGCGACAACACCAATTTTACCTTTTTTCCCCCATTATTTCGACTTGCGGCCGCCGCAAGTCGTCAGAAAGCCGACTTGCAATGTACCTGGAACTGGAAATTTCGCAAGTTGGCGTTTATTCGACTTGCGGCGGTCGCATGTCGAAATAATGGAAAAAAATTGGTGAAAAATCAACACCGTCGCAGGTCAAGATTGAGCCGACCTTCGGCAGCAGCCGTTTTTACAAAAAATGTGGAAAACAAGGTAGGAAAAAAGGTGCCATGCGAGGAAAAATTGACCAAAATAATTCTGCAGAATCGAACTGCGGCTGCCGCAGGTCGAAAACACCAACAAATTGGAGGGGACTCAAGAAAAAGAACGATTATTGCCTGTCGTGTCTGCTGGCATGTAAATACACATCCCCCTCATCTGGGGCCGTTTCCCACTGAATGTGTGAACAAACTCGCATTAAAAGCCCCGGGAGATGCAAACAAAAACTCGGGAGAATCTCTTGATGGTCTAGAAAAATTCTAAACGAAACCACTAGATGGGCTATGACAAGTTTCGTCATTCTTGTCACTTCCAGGAATTAAGTGTTCGCCGCTGCGCACCACACGTGTCAAATTGACATTCAGACTTCAGATTTCAAACTCTGAAATCAGACTTATTTCAAATGTTCGAAACGTGACATAACTGTCACTTTTCGATTAGCACTGCCTGTGTTATTTTCGAACAGGAGCTGACGGGCATGGTGTGGCTCGATGAAGTGATAACCCCCCTCTTTGATTCTGTCTCCCTTGCTCGAATTCATCCTTGGCTGACGCATTGTTGGCGAATGTTCAAAATAGGCGCGTCCTCTGGGCGTTTCCATGGACAAGATTCTGGCAGAGATCCCCGCCCCCGGCGACGAGGAGGTGGCGGGCGCCGATATGACTCACCTGATCGTGCCCATCACTTCGGACCGTGGCTTGTGTGGAGGCGTTAACAGTGCTGTGTCGAAGGCCGTCAAGGTGCTCGACAACGAGCTTAAGGGCGAGAAATACATCGCAATCCTTGGCAACAAGGGTGAGGCTCTCCTTAAGAGAACTCACGGCCAGATGATCAAGCGCGTCATCACTGAGATCTACTTGAACCCCACGAGCTTTGCACTGGCATCTGAGATCGCAGAAGAGCTCTCTTCCATCCAGCAGTACGATAAGGCCCACATCGTCTACAACCGCTTCAAATCTGCTATCGCCTATGACACTCTCTGCGACGAGGTCGAGTCCACCGGTAACTTTTTCTCCCGACACGCAATCCCTCATACTAGAGCTTGTGCGTGCAGGTTTGAGCCACTTCAACGTCTTATGATTGTATGTTCCTGTGCGTGTGGATGTGGATATATACAGATGCCATGGCCGACAGGATGGCGCAGTTCACTGAGAAGTACGAATTCGAGGATGAGTTCACTGAGTCGCTCCACATGAGCGACATGATGCAGTTCATCCTTGCCTCCAAGGTCTTCCCCCCTCTCCCCTCCCCCCGTCATTGTTACAGGTCTTTTTCCTGCAAATCAGCCAAGAATTGCCGGGCTAGTCTGCGGGACATGACGTGATTAAAAGCCATTCCTTGATATGTGGCCACCTTCTAGCTTGGAGCTTGATATGCTTCCTCGCGCCCAGCACTGGATCTAGGGGTGGGGAAGGACGGTAGCAGAGGGAGAGGGGGCACGGTAGCAAGTTCAAAATAGCTGACCCGCACGCACCGCGCACACACATGCACGCACACAAACATACACGCACACACATACACAGGTGTACTCCCGACTGCTGGAGAGTGCCACTTCAGAGACCTCTGCACGCATGGGTGCAATGGAGAATGCGACAAAGAACTGTGGCGAGATGGTTGACAAGCTCACGCTCGTCATGAACAGGGCCCGTCAGGCTGTCATCACCCAGGAGCTAGGTGAGATCGTGTCGGGTGCAGCTGCCGTCGAGTCCAAGTAAAGTGGTCGTGTTACGACTGCTGCGTCAATCGACGCTTGTAGTGTATGTGTCATTCTTGTAACTGTCGGTTTTTCCCCGACACTCAGTGCGATCGCAACCAGGCATTAGAGAGAATTAGATAGAGAGGTTTCGTTAACGAGAGAAAAGGGAAATGTGAATGAAAAGCGCATGAGGGGGGTTGGGGGAGTTGCAACTGAATTTCACTTGATTCGTTTTGATAAACTCTCCATTATTTTGACCATTGCTTGTGCGGTATAGTGCTGTAGGGTGGCTACGATTAGTAGGCTCCTTAAAATTACAGGTCTCATTTGTAGCAGAGTCCCATAAAAGAGACAGTGTTCTGCAAAAAAGACCTATAATTTTAAGGAGCCTGCTAATCGAAGACACCCCATAACAGCTCATCCGTACTGCAAGTGCGTCTTATTATGACTCCAGATGATCATTATTGTTGTGCGTCACAGTCACACATGCTGCTGGTCCCCGGGCTGGAGATTTGGACACGTTTCAGGTTTGATAGAGGCGGTACGGGGGCATCATGAAAATGATTTGATCCGTAATAAGTCGCTGGCAGGTTTTTTTAAGTACCTCGGAGAAACAAGTCAAACAAATGGGGTCTCAGTTAAATACATCAGAATTGTCAGTCTCAAGGGGTCGCTCTAGGTCAGGTCGTGTCGGGTGCTGCCGCCATCGAGTCCACGTAAAGTGGTCATGTAACGACTTTAGCGTCAATCAACAGACTTGGACACCGTGACGTTCCAAGAATGTAACGGCAGATTTGCATCTGCCAGTTAATGATTGTTGGATATTTCAAAAATTACTAGCAGGTCACGGTGCAAAAACTTGAACTTGAACTGATGTTGTAGGTGGATCAATCTTGACCCACATATCTATCCCAGACGGCGTTCGTGGTCTCTTTCAAACTCAGAGACCAGCGCCGGCGAGACCAGCAACTTGAATGCAAAATCTGGTACAAAAACGACTTGCACACGCCACGAGTGAACAGGTATCGACTTCAAACTGTATGCCCCGGCCCGGGATGACCTTGGAAATGAAAGTTGAGTTGGTATCACGGTGATGTTTCCACTCAAGCTGGCACATCCTGGCAGCACTGGCATATCTTCTGGTTGATACCGTCACCGTGACCAGCCTGAGTGTCCATACAAGTCATTCGAGCATGAGACTTCCGTGTCTTTTCGAGACCGTGTCAACAAACTTGAATAAGCCAAACTTTGCCAGTGAGCGAGTGACATGGTCATGGAAGATGTCAGGCAGGTCAGGACGACGGGGGAAAAAAAAGAGATGAATAAGGTGTTTTACTGTCTCAAAGCCCCCCCCAATCTATCACAGTAACAAGACCCCCACCCTATTTGAATTGGTGATTTCTGAAACACTGAAATTCCGTCTTCATTTTAAAGTACTGGTAATATGAAGAGGTCACGGTAATATGAATACCTCGGTGGTGACCTTTCTCCACGTCGCCATCATAAGTTGGTGGCTGGCTCTGGGGAAGACACCCGAGTTATTACTGTAGTTGATGTGTTTCCGGAACGGAAATTATGTCAAGTTCAAAAGTTATTTCTTAAATGTTATCCGGGTGTAATTACTTATTGTGTCCAATTTGTTGCCGGCTGAAAACCTCGACACCGCAAACTTGAACGCCCGAACGTGCCGAGCGTGCGTGCTAGCGCGTGCAGGAACAGGTACAAGAAAGACACAAACCAAATTTTGAAAAAAATGTCGAAAAAACAGATCAATTTGCGAAGAAAAAATTGGTGGAAACTAATTAGTCAAAAAAAGACATTCCGCCCATTCAAACCGTTCGCAATGAAGGATGCAGCGCATTGAACCGATATGGAACCTGGGAAAACTTTTGAAGCTGAATTACCAATGAAACGACGTCCCGGCCTGCGCCTTAACGGAGTGAATAACCACGGTGGATGTGTCCGTGCTTGGTATTGAGTGTCGCGGCGCCGCACACGCGTGCGCGCGAGAAAAAGTCAAATCATCAGTGGACACAGGACATCGAGCGCCTGCGACCAACCATTAAAGCGGAACTACGGAAAAAAAAACTTTTATTTTGTGAGTGGGTCCAAAATGAAAATGGACATAAAAGATCACGACTCATAAATACTCCGGAACGAACTTGTATAGGGACCTCAAGTTTACTGGAATAAATAAATAAGGGACGGTGTATTTTTGCGAATCGGCTGGCTTGGGTGGCATTGTATGCTTCCTGCTCCCACACGAAATACTCAGTACAAGACAGTATATGCTTGCAGGTCTGAAGAAGTTAAGAGACACAGAGCGCAGCGAGCACACCGCTATCCACCCCGTGGTTCCTTTCCCGTGCCCACCCCACCTTCTCACGACACTCGAGCCAATCCGAGTTTTGAAGATTTCTGTTCCGCAAAAGAGACCTATTTTTGTACTGCAAAAACCTCGTTTTTAATTTTTGTGGGGTTGTAGACCTTAATCTCAAAAATATCCCGTCTCTCTAAACAAAAAAAAAAAAAATTCTTTTGTGAGGTTCGATACCAATCCGGTTGATTTGTTCAAGTTCAAGTTCCCACAAACAGGAAAGGACCAGAGCCTCTGGGCATGCTTTTTTGAGTCGAGTGTGACACCTAGACGTGTCTCAATCTCACCCAGCGTGTCCGTTCTGTTTTTGAGAATCAAAAATATTTTTTGGGGGCGTCCGTGCCAGTTTTGGGGTTTTGAGATGAATCCATCTACAGTAGCATCCCGATAGAAACTGGCATATAGAAACTGCAGTCTGGTATTTGGCTGGGTTCTCAGGCTTGCACTGTGCTTTCGAAAACCGCCGACAGCGATTTGGGCAGTTTCTTAATGATTTATTTAGCCTCGGAGATTTAATCTTGGATTTCCGAGATTTTATGTTGGATTTCAGAAAAATCGCGTCGGAAATCCATCATGAAACTGCGATTTGTCTCGGAAATCGCGATTTTTGTCCGCGACGAAAATCGCGAAAAATCGAGTCGGAAATCCAACATGAAATCTCTTGCTACAAAGTTAGAGTTTCTACGGGGGCTGTTGAAACTCGCTGTCTGGGATGGCAGTTTCTTAATGGTTTATAGAACCAACGCTTGCAGACTGGGTGCTGACTCCATCAGTGTGTGCTTAGAAACACACTGGCTGGGTCATTTTATGTCCCGGGATGCTACTGTAATGGTGATCGGGTGAAAATGGAAAAAAAAAGAACACAGGTATTGAATATTAAGAGAAAATGGGCATTTCTGAGGTACTAAAAGTTTGTGAAGATAGTACATCAGAAAGAAGAACTACTTTCCAGGTCACTTTGACCGGACTCGGATTTCTAGTAGTATTTCAGCTCCTATTTGGAATCGGAATTAATTATTTATTAAATGGTGTCCGGAAATCATTAAATCCAGATTAAACGCTGTCCGGGCATAATTAATTTCACTTGGCAAATTTCATTCCGATAATTTCCGTTCCGGAAAAACACATGAACTACTGCATAGTTACTTTCATAGAAGTCGCCGGCCCGGGCCATACTACTTCAAGTTGACTCCCTCGTGTGCTCCATCTACTTGAGGTAGAAGGAGTTCTTTGATTAGAATGTAATGTCCGGGCGCACATCCAGGCGCGATATCCGGGCGCGACACATCTTGAACAAAAAAAAAAAAGTGTTTTGGAAAATTTTCCGTATACTCTCTGGCTGACTGCGAGTGGCGCGCGACGGCTCCAGGGCTAAAGCCCCTCCGCTTGCCGCGCGCCCCAACTTCCTTTCCCGGGCCAACCCCCAGATTCATCATTCTCAGGCCACCGTGACTGAATTTTCTCATCCTTTGAGAGTATTGAAAACTGATAGTGTTTTCTTTCTTCCTTAGTTGGCGAATACCCATTGTTGGCATCTTAAAAACTGTACTACTAAGTGAGTGGTGAACACCCAATATCCTATACATTCAGGACAACAGACTCCCCTATCAAGAGTCAATACACTCCCCTCAATTTTCCTCATGACTCTAGTCCACTGGCAATCCAGTGGGCGCGCGCGCAATTGCGCACTAAAGCTCTTCGTCACCGCGCGCCCCGCCTGAAGACCCAAGAAAGTGTCCCAGACCAGGCGTTGCCGACGCGAAACCAACGGCTAGTGGGTAATTTTTTTTTGAGGACTTCAGTCACGTTGCACCTGTTACAATCCCGCTGCAGTAGGGGGCTACGATACCCAAAGCAAAGCGACAGGAGATTGACAGGGTCAGGGCTGCTGACTGGTTTTAACACCGAGCATCGATAGCGCCCCTGATATCCGGGCGCGCGGCATGCGGAGGGGCTCTTGCCCCGCAGCCGCCGCGCTCCACTCACATTCAGCGGCCAGAGCCAATACGGATTTTCTGAGAAAACACAATATTTTCCAGAAAATTCGCCAAGTCGGATTGCGCGAGGGGTGGGAGGAGAACGAAAGATTGTGCCAAACGTGATCATTCGGTTTCCAATTCCGCCAGGGAAAGCCGCTGCATTTTCCAGATGAACGTGGACTTCCACTACCTGAAAATTGGGTTTCTTGAATATCTCCGAATATCTGGCGAGATACGGCCCGGTATCCAAATGGACCCATCGGTTACTGAAAGAAGGTAACAATCTGGAAAGAAGCCTGTATTGTGCATGTTCAAAAGTTGGGGCTGTTATCCACGATTATCAGGGGGAAGGAGCAATCTGATCCAAAAAGTGCCACTCATGGAAAGATTGCCCTGGCGCATGAGCACAACTGAGCACTGATAACGTCAAATTCTGCACGCGGAGTCGACCGTACATGCACGAGGCCTCTCAGCCATTTGGCCCATTCCTCTTTTTTTTTCCTCTTTTTTTTTCCTTCTTTTTTCTCCCCTCTCCCCTCCTTTCTCTTTCCCCTTTCTTTTTCTTCTTTCTCTTGAGCAGGTTCAATCCGAAAAAATCGGGGGGAAACGTGTTTTTCAGGAGAAAACGGGAGCTACATGGGTAAATCCGTATTGACTTTGGCTAACTGAGAGTGGAGCGCGGCGGCTGCAGGGCTAAAGCCCCTCCGAGTCCGCTTGCCGCAAGCTCAGATTAACAAGTTTTGTCCAGTGGACGTATCGTGTCAATCCAATGCCAACTCGGATGGTACCCGACATCAGCGCGCGTTACCTACTCGAGTGGGCAATCTGCTGTCATTCAAACTTTGGTGCGCAGAAGGTACAAATACGAAGTAACCAACAGGATCCATGATTTGGTTTTTGGTTGCCAGTGGCCACGACACTTTCAACTTGAAAAGCACTCGGCCAAACTCTCCCACGAACCTGCCCGTGTCAGGGACCGTGACCGAAGAACCTCAGCAATCCTTAAAACGAGCCCGAGGAAAGCGAAGCAGGCGACGCATCCCTTGTCAGGTGATGTCGACACTTCCATGCAAACGAGGGCGCCTTTGATTATCTAGAAGTGTCAGTCTGTCTGCGCAGCTGGCACAATTTTCGGTCAGCAAGGCATGCAGCATCTTAAATAGAAAAAGGATCGTGATCAAAAAATTGACCGTGCGGGATCATCTGAGTTGGGTTGAATAAAGGCCGGTGGAGTCTGAGTGTTCTCATTGCCGTATTCTCAACCAGTTTTGGTTTCTGGCAGAGCGCTTCATTGCGCATGGGAACTTCCCCCTGACGTGCACATTTCATTACAGCATTGGACCCGACTGCAGCAATGCCAGACTCGCAACCGCCGCGCATCTTTGCTGGCGGTAACCTTGATTCCTCTCATTCCCAGCTTCCCATCCTCTTGCCCACTTTGTCTTGGCGCTCGCGAAGCCATGACTAAAATGCCGCTTGTGTTTGGCCGCCACTAAATGCTCTCCACGTGATTGTGCACACTTGTGATGTGTGCACGTGGTGCGTGGTTAGAACATTGAAGAACCCATAGCACCAATAAACTGGATCGACCACTGTATGAAATGTTTGCAAATGAAATTCAATTGTTTGCTTGGGGCAGGGATGGCGCACGGTAGAAACAGCCGCCATCCTGTGAATGATGATGATATCCGCAAAGTCTTTGGACAATTTGGTGAGATCGACCACATCAAAACTGGATCCAAGGATTTTGTCTTCATAGACTACAAGGATATAGAATCGTGCCGCCGAGCTATTGACGCCATGCACGGCACGCCTTTTGATGAGCATTCAACCTATGGCATGAAGGTTCAACTTGCAGATCCCAATCGTCAGCATGCAGGCGGTGGTTACCGTCGCACAGAACGGGATAGAGACGGAGAGCGGGGGGATGACAGGGATCGAGATGTTCGCAGACGCTCGAGGTCTCCTAGTGGTCGTGGCGGCGCACCTGGTGGATATCCTGCTGACGAACGCATCAGGGACAGAGAGGCCTACCCAAGGCCAATGTCGCGCTCTCCAGCGCGAGGCGACCGGCGGGGGGAGCCCCTGCCACCGCCCCCAGCAAATCTGCCGTATCGTGACCGGTCCAGAGACAGGATGGACACTCGTGAGAGGCCACCCGATCATAGAGCGCCAATGGGTGGGGGGTTTCGCGACGACATGCCGCTGAGGGGGGACAGAGCTGATCTCAGGCAAGATCTCGAACATAGGCGCGAGGTTGATCGCCGGGACATACGCCCGCATCCTGGCGATGATGGAGGGTACGGGCGTGGCGGTATGCCAGATTCGCGAGCTACATCTTCCTATCCTCCTGTACGCGAGCGCGAGAGAATAGAAATCGCCGGTGGGCGGGGAGGGATGAGGGGAGATGGTGGAGGCGGTGGTAGCAGCGACTACATTCATGCAAGGGATCCGAGGGCTGACGGTTTCCCTGGCGCTAGACGCGAACCCATGCACGAGTACACGGACGCGTATGGAGGGCGGGATGCTCGCGACTACGATGCTAGGCGAGAAGAGTCTCGCTACCCCCCCCCTGCCCGGGACGAGGTGAGGCTTGATCATGAATACGACCGGCGCATTGGCTATGATGCGCGTCAACCCTCTTACAGGCCAGACGCTTATGCAAGCGCGGATGGCGGTAGGGCAGGGGGGGGTTACCGGGGTGAGGCCCCATATGAAGATGCACGTGGTGGGGGTGCGGGCGCTCGTGAGGATGCTCGTGATGGTGGCTACGGCCGCAGCTATGATGCTGATGTCATACCACGTGAGCGACAAGTTGGTGGTGGAGCTTATCCGCCGCCCAGACGGGACAGGAGCAGCAGCGGTGAAAGGCACAGAGTAGCTGCTGGCCCGCCTCCTCCACGGCATGCACCTATCTATGATGATAGAGACGCTCATCGAGCCATGCCTAGAGACATGGACCGAGGTGCGCCTCGGCGGGAGCCCACGAGACCTGATGACTACTATGTTGGTGGAGGGGGCCGGGGTGACGATTACCCCCCGCGTGTATCCGAGTACCCCCCGCGAGCTGTTTCTGATGCAGCCTATTCCCGCCGTGATGATTATCCCCCCAGGCGAGATGGGGTTCGCGCACCTGAAGGATACAGAGAGGTTGAAGAGCCACGTGGTGACAGACGGCCTGCTGATTTGCGCGGATATGGCGCTGGTAGGGAAGACATGGACCGGGATAGACGCCGTCCCGTTGACGGCGGAATGGACGGCGGCCGCATGCAATCACAGTCTCACGCCTCTCACGCACATGACGACTACCGCCCTCAATCTGGCGCCTACTCTCACTCGCGTGGCGCAATATACGAGGACAGTGGTGGGTGGCCGCGCGGAGCTAGCGCTCGTGCACCTGACAAGAACCTGGATCGGCGACCAAGTTCGCCTCCTCGCACCGCGCGGAGCGCTGACTCAGGTGATCATGTCAGAGGCAGCAATCAAGCAAGGAACGATACGTATGCAAGACCGCCTAGTGTCAATGGCGAGGAAGCAATGCGTGAGTCAAGCGGCCCAGTCGGAGGTGCGCGCGAAGTTGACTCGCTTCCTCCATCGGACCTGCGCCGATCTCTAGTTCGCGACGCAAATGCGTCCAGTGGCAGCTGGCCCGACTCACAGTCAGCGATACCAGACGCCAGCGCTGAGGCTGCGCCACAGGAAGTGGCTGCTGCCACCTCTGAGACAGATACTGCTGATGATGACAAGAGCGAAATTATTTCCGAAGTCGAAGCTCAAAGGCGCCGCCAACGCGCTGAACGCTTTTCCAACCCTCCTCTGTCCCAGGTATGCTATGCATGTATATGCCTGTACACTCATCATGCTTCACGTGTATATTCATGTACACTCATGATGTGCAAGCATGCATACATGTCTCTCCTTGCATCCATCGAATATCCTCCTTTTACGGTCAATCGTTTCACCACCTCCTCCCATCACTTCTGCGCCCTGACTCAAACGGCTGCCCACTCTCCTTCCCCCATCCCCACCCCCTTTTATTTCTCCCTCTTGCATTTTCTATCCATCCCCCTGCTTGATTTTCACATATTGCAACGTGTGTGTTTTAAATTTTGCAAAATACAGGAACAGGCGAGTGCACAACAGGCAGGCGGTGATGACGGCGGTGATGACGAAGAAGGTGTGCTCTACCAGAGCCCCCGCACGGGCAATGAATTCGACAAGGCAAGACCAGCACAAGGCGACGGCGACGATGAAGAGGGCAATATGTGATGTGTTGACACAGGCGGCATTTTGTGGTCATCGCTACTATTGTCTTTGACTATTGCCACGTCATGCTTTGTCGTCTTTTTGTTCCAAAGTTGCCGTCGTCTTACCCCTTGGGTGGTTCGATGTATGTGTCATGTATATTTGTATATATATACAAGTATATACATACATGTATATACATGTATGATATGTATACATCAGTATATTTCAACAGCTATATGTGTATATGTATCCAATTGTATATATACATCGCTCTCTTCCGGGCCTCCAATCGCTGCAGTATTAGACAGAGGGGAAGGAAGCGGGAGTTGAACGAATGGAAAAAAAAAAGACGAGAAAAGAGAGAGAAAGGATGGACGACAGGCAGGGGGCAAGGACGCGAGGAAATGAGAGGTGGAAAGGGGGGGTGACATGAAAGGGAAGGTGAGGTGGGGGGGGAAGAGGGGGGGGTCGTGAAAAGGGAGTCTCCTCCAATGACTCAACTGTCAATGGGACCATGCGCACATATACACGCATACACACTCACAAGACCACACGCATACATACACGCACACACACATACACAAACACACACACACACACACACGCGAAAAGGCATCGCCCTCCAACACACGCACACAATACATACACACATACGCCAATATTACATGCAACGTGTGTGCTCTTGTGTCAATACTTGTGGTTCGAGGCATCCTGCAGCGTGGCTGTGTATGCAGCAGCAGATGCTTAAACATTGCATTCTCATATGCCAACGTACAAACGGAGGTTCAGATGTGTGTGCATAGATATGTATGTATATTTAAATCTGGATGTAGATATAGATCATCTACATCTATGCATATAGATATAGATGAATATAAACATAGATAGATTTACACGTACATATGTGCACACGCATACACATAACACTTACAAACATCATACATGCATACGTACAGGCAATTATCGTGCATACATGCAAACATACAAACAAACAAACAAACAGAACAAAAAACTTATATATATTCATACAAACATACATACATACATACATACATAACATACATACATACATACATACATACATGCATACATGCATGCAAACATTCACATATCTTGATGGCAAGTTGACATCGAGGTATGTGAATGAGAAAGCATACATGCATGCACGATGCATACAATCATGCGTGCCCCATACAGACATACACACATTCCTACATACATTCATACAAGTATTGCATATTGCATACATACATGCATACTTACGTGCATACATACATGCATGCACACATATATGCATACATACCTCCATACATGCAAACATCCAAACGAACTCATGAATTTCGCCTGCGAGAGAGAGGGGGGGGGATGTCTGCGTCTGTTTCATGGCACATGTGTCTGTGTCTGTGTGTTCACACAGCTGACTAAAATACAGCAATAACCAGGCAGCGCGACATTGCATGTGAGAGGCAGAGACAATAAGTAGATAGTGAAAACGACCAGGAATAAAGCGCACGCTTCGTTCGCACAATCAGCACTCGATCGTAGCGCTCGCACGCTTGATGTCGCATCGTTTTTTCCATTTTAAAGAGTACAAGCGCTTGAAAGGCACTGGAGCGTGCGTACTATGCCCTCATCAACCGCTCCTTCGTTTTCCTTTTTCACTTCGTCCTCCTCCTCCTTTCTTACTCGCCTCTTGCTCGTCTTCTTGCTTATAATTCTGATCTGATCCATAGCGAAGGTACTTTAACCCGATATGAGGTCTTCCTAGATCTGTAATTCCAACAGCCAGTGGCTATTTTTCCAGAACGCGATTCAGCTGCAGCCACATGGTGGTAAAAACCATATTGTATTGTACCAGGAATGTGGCTGCAAAGCCGGCTGCATGTCAGCAAGCTGCTTTCTGCAGCCACCTCGCAACGGTTCAACTGGTCAGGTCACGGTCCTGTTGCATGAAACTTTCGCT
>Ga0335398_10006998_pt1 | contig 13987 bp, 6 predicted proteins | sample BON03_FD_205742 | JGI IMG/M metagenome (GOLD analysis project Ga0335398, IMG submission 205742) | Freshwater microbial communities from Lake Bonney liftoff mats and glacier meltwater in Antarctica - BON-03 (spades assembly) (version 2) | ecosystem: Environmental > Aquatic > Freshwater > Ice >... | reverse complement strand
AATCACAAATTATGAGGCGCAGCAGTATCGCTTATTCATAAATACTTCAAATGTCTAGCTGCTAGGCATTTTTAATGCTCAAAATGAAGGCATTTATTACTGTTAGAAAAAATTTGTTATGCACCCCTCAGCTCGGCTCGACCCATCTGCCGTGTTCTTTGATTAAGTCTATCAGGCGGTCGAGGGCTTCGGAGGCGGGCACGTTATATTTAACGCACTCTTTGCCGACGTAGAGGTTAATCTTGGCGGGCGCACCGCCGACGTAGCCAAAATCAGCGTCGGCCATTTCACCGGGGCCGTTTACGATACAGCCCATGATCGCGATAGTTACGCCTTTGAGGTGATCGGTGCGCGAGCGAATCTTTTGAGTGACGCTCTGCAAATCGAAGAGTGTGCGGCCGCAACTGGGGCAGGCCACGAATTCGGTCTTGGTCATGCGGGCGCGGGCACCTTGCAAAATGTTATAGGCCAGCGTGGTGGCTTTATTGAGCAGTGGCTCCGTCTCGATGCTGATGAGATCGCCGATGCCGTCGCAGAGGAGGGCACCTGTGAGAATGCTGTTTTCGAGCAAACGGTCGGAGTAGTAGTCCTTCGGTTCGAGCGTGTTGAAGAGGGTGTTGCGTATCCAGATCGGGGCGTCGGGCACTGAGTCGTGGGCGGCTTCGGCAAGTGCGCGGTAGCTGCCTACCGGGTGCAAGCCTTCGAGTGGGTGGCTGCTGGTGAGGATGAGATCATCGCTGCCCATTGGTTTGAGTTGTGGGCCAATCTCCTCGAGCGCTTCGGCAGTGGTGTCGATGGCGAGTGTCAAATGTTTCTCGCGGCAGAATTTTAGCAGGTTGGCTGCATAGTAGGCGTCTTCTCGGGCGATTTTCTGAAGCAGCACGATACCGGCTAGGCCTGTGGGCCACTTGAATTCTTGGAGATGTTCGATGTCGACGCCGTCGGAAAGTTCGAGGACAAATGCTTGCACCACGGAGTGCAGCGCTTCGTGCAATGCGCTGAAGTTCGCTAAGTCGTCGGGAGTCTTGATGGTTAGTTGCAGGCCTTCGAGCTTACTTTCTTTGAGCGAAGTCTGGGTGCGACAGACGTCTTGCACGATCTCGGCGACGTCGCTAATGGCATGTTGTGTTTTAACGATGACGGCAGGCAGGTTCTCGCCGCCAATGCTGCACTGGCTACTAAGTTGAATCGGGCGCGTGTTGCGGCGTCGAAAATCGAAGGGGTCGATGCGGTCTCGTTCCAACTCAATGAGCGAGGCTTCGCTTTGTCGTTCCCAAAGTGCCATCGCTTTATCCGCAAGATCGCGGGCGACGGGCACTTCGTAAATCGGGTCTTCAGTCAGGGAGACCCGGATGGTGTCGCCGAGGCCGTCGTTGAGCAGGGCACCGATGCCGATGGCACTTTTCACACGGGCGTCTTCGCCGTCGCCCGCCTCAGTCACGCCGAGGTGGAGCGGGTAGTTCATGCCTTCTTGGTTCATGCGAGCCACCGCGAGGCGGTAGGCTTCGATCATGACCTTCGGATTACTGGCCTTCATGGAAAGGCAGATATCCTGATAGTTGTGGCTCTCGGCGATACGGATAAATTCGAGTGCGCACTCGACCATGCCGAGTGGGCTGTCGCCGTAGCGATTCATGATGCGGTCGGAGAGTGAGCCGTGATTCGTCCCGATGCGCATCGCGCGGCCCAACTCCTTGCAGCGCAGCACGATGGGGCTGAAGGCTTCGTGCAAGCGCTCTAGCTCTTCATTGTAAGCGGCGTCGGAGTATTCGGTGACCGCAAACTTCTTTTTGTCGGCGTAATTGCCGGGATTGATGCGGACTTTCTCGACATGCTTGGCCGCCTCCATTGCCGCGGAGGGGAGGAAGTGGATGTCAGCCACCAGGGGGACATTGCACTTGGCGGCGCGGACTTTTTTAGAAATTTCACTCAGAGCGGCGGCGGCCTGCTTGTTGGGCGCGGTGATGCGGACGATCTCGCATCCCGCCTCAGCCAGCGCCAGGGTTTGCGCGACCGTGGCATCGACATCCTGCGTGTTCGTCGTAGTCATCGACTGGATGCGGATCGGATGGTCGCCACCCGTGTAAACGCCGCCGATATTAATTACGCGCGAGACGCGACGTCGGGCTTGATAGCGTGAGTCGCAATAGCTTAGCTTGGATGTATCGATCGTGGTCATGGAAAGTTTAGTTTGATTTAATATACGTGACCTCAAAGGCCTTGCATTGGCGTTGCTCTTGCAGGCGGTTGGCTAGGGTGAAGGTATCGTTCATCTCGTAGGGTTGGAAGATGTCTAGGCCGCGGTCCAGGGAGATTTTCCAGCCGTTTTCGGTGATGATGTGGCGGGCGTGGATCGTTCCTTCGCTGTCAAATTTCCAGTCAAATTGTAAGCCGGCGGCTTCGCAGGACTCCTTTATTTTATCTAGGCTCTCGCGTTGCTGATCCCCTCTGAATTCGTCTTCAGTGGTGAGTAATTCAACCGTGATTTCATCGTCCGCGGCTTTGTGTCGGACGATCAACTCTAGGAACTCCATCAGGTTGCGGGTTTGGTAGAAGAGTCGAATATACGGATCGGTGATTGTGATCTGCTTTGCGCCTTTCAGATAGTCTGCAAATAGCTTTTCGTAGGAGACGCCTTTCTGGTTTTCTTTAAACGTCAGGTGCTTTTCCTCGGGGCCAGTGGTTGGCTTCGGTGCTCCCGCTTCGACTTCTGGTGTCGGGGGTGTGCCCGCGAAGTCTTCGGAGATATCTTCGATGCCTCCTTTGTAATAGAATTCGGGATACTCGATTTCTTCCAAGGTTTGCACGGTTGTGCTCTTCCCTTCGTTGTCGGTATAGGCGAATTTGACCTTAGGGTAGGTTGTATCGATTCGCATCAGTTGATCTTTCACCCGCTTACGGCCTTCGATGGCAAACTGCAGTAGTTCTTCGATCTCTGCCTTTCCAGCTTCGCCACTGGGGTAGAGCACCTTCATTAGCCCTGAAAAGGTCTTGTGGATGCCGTCTCGGTCACGGGTGGAGATGTCGGGCGACAGATTGAAGTGTGCTTTGTAGGCCTCTGAGTAGTCGTGATTACGCAATGAACGAAGGATCTCGGCTAAGTAATCGACTACAAATCCATAGCCAGACGAGAACATTTCGCCGCGAATTACATCGATTTCCCAGCCGGGGATGTAGAAGTGCACGCGATCCAGAAAGGCGGAATCATAGAATTGTTCAGGCAACTCATCGAACAGGTCACTATTCTTGAGCATGTAGGGGACCGTGTGCTTCGTATTGCCGACAAAGACCATCGAGGCTTCGGCTCCGTGGGTCTCGACGCCACGTGAGAAGGACTTGTTGGCCATGTAGTTTTTCATGATGTCCACCAGGGACCTATCCACCTTCTTGTGCTTGCCGGCAAATTCGTCGAACGCCACGGTGTCCCAGAAGCCGACCAGACCGATCTTACCGGAAGAGTTGTTCACGAAGAGCTTCGGCGCAGTCACTTCAGCGCCGGATATTAGCATGCCATGTGGGGAAAACTCGGAGTAGATATGCGACTTGCCGGTTCCTTTGGGGCCGAGCTCCATCAAGTTATAATTTCGCTCACAAAATGGGATCAGCCGTATCAGCTGCATCAGCTTGTTTCGCTTGCCGAGCATCTCCGGATTGAAGCCGATACTTTGGATCAGCAGATTAGTCCATTCTTCGGTGGTCATCTCTTTGCGAGACTGTAGGTAGCTCTCGAAATCAAAGTGGGAGAGTTGAATCGGTTTAAGCTTTGAGAGTATCCAGGGGCTCACGTTCTTTTCATCACTAAAGTCGTATTCGATATCGGCGATGCACCATACACCGCTCACGAGGAGCTTGGGGTGGGCTTTGACCGTGCCGGAGTCGACCATCACCTTTTTGATACCGAGGTTCGAAAATTCGGCTTCGTAGGTATCGGTCTTGTCATTTAGTGCTACGCTGATGCGGTCAATGACCTTGTAACGTCCCTTTTCTTTGATGTTCGAGCGGGTGAGCCCGGCTTCATTGCGATGCACATAGTGCTGACGCAGGATCTCCTTCACTGTTTCGATGCCGGTTTGGATGGTGGCTTCATCATTACTCGCGCAATATTGCCCGAGCAGATACTCCAGCACGTAGGACGGCACGATGGCGTTGCCTTTCACCGTCTTGACGAGATCCTTGCGGACTACCAGCCCAGTGAAGAGTGCATTGATTTTGTCGTCGAGTGTCTGCATGGCGGAAGGATCAGGGTTTAGAAGTCAAAGTCACTGGTGAAAGATCGGCGAACAATGTAGGGGAGCGATCCGTGATCCTCATCGTGAGAGGTCTCTTTGTGTTTCGCTTTCAGCTTCAGATACACCTCTTGTTCGTTGAAGTCGTCGGCTTCACGACTGAGCACTAGGCGGACTCTGAGTTCGCGATCGCGTGTGTTCTCTGAGGTGAAATCAAAGGTCAGTTCGTGCTCATCGGAAATGAGCTTTCCGTCTTTGGTATAGATGCCGATTCGTCGTGTGATGGATTGAACCTTATCAGTGATGGGGCCGGTTTGGTAGAGTGTGACGGCCACTTGCCCGGAGGTGATCACATTGCTCGAAGTTCGGAGGATTTCGACCGTCACTTCAGACGTATCAGTCGGGCGCTTTTTATTAATGTGAACCATCGGGATCACCACCTCTTGCAGGGAGGTGCCGCCATGCACGAATCGACTGCCTGATCCTTGCAGGCGCAGCCGATTGATCGACTTCGGAATCAAGGCCTCAACTGCACCAGAGAGCCCTAGTTGCGAGGCCGTGAACTTCTTCAGCCCAGTGCTGCTATGTAAGCCTTTGCCGAGCACGAAGCGTCGGTCGCGATAGAGGATTTTCTCTCCGGTCGCTTCATCGCTACAAAAATCACTCTCATCGATCTTCTTGTTTTGGTAAATGAATCCGTGGTCGGCAGTCACGATGAAATTCGCGATATAGTTCTCCCCGCCGATCTTAGTCACTAAGCGACTCACGTCTTCGATCGCACTTTGTGCCGCCTTGAACACGCTGCCCTCGGTCTTGGAGTCATCACCCGTCGCATCGATTACGTTGTGGTAAATGTAGATCAGCTGATGGTTGCGGCAGAGGTCCCGTAGCTCATCGCGGTTGTAGCTGAGCACTTCGTCGGCCTTCACTGCGATGGATTCGGGCTCAACCGCCTTCAATCGGTTGGCACGTGCTTCAAGTCCTTTCGTGCTTTGGCCATCAGCCAGCACCAGCCCGCTTTCGTTGTCGGCGATTTCGAGCGTGGTATGCGGCAGTAGGGAGGCCATGCCGAGTTGCGTATAACTGGGCACCGAACTGATCGCAGAACGTAGCTTCACCTCATACTTATTGGCAGAGCGGATCGCACTCGCAAGCGCTTCGCCGACTTCGAAGCGCAGCGCGTCGGAAATGATGACGCAGACCTTCTCTCTGGAGGACGCGATTGTGTTCTTATAAAAATTCCGCTGCATTTGCTTGGCGGGAAAGTCCCACTTCTCTGTCTTATCGACAAAGGACTGCCAGCGATCATTCATCGGCAGCAAATAATTATTCGAGTAGAGGTTTTCGATTTGTTGGCTCAGTTCGCCCAGCAGCGAGGTCTGCCCCGAGACCTGCACTTGATGAATGAAACGACGATAGAGCTGATCGATTTTAAACCAACTGCTGGTGTATTTCTCGAACCCCTCTTCCATGCTTTGCATGTCGAGGCTCAGCGTGCCCAATGTTTCAATGAATTGAGCTGCCAGTTCGAGTGCCTCGTAGAGGGACGCAAATTCCGCATACCAATGCCCTTGGCGACGTTGGCGCACCCAGAGCGTGACATCGCCCGCCGTGACGGTGCGATCCACGATGCCGCGCACGATGGAGGTGATGATCTTCTGATCAATTAGACGGAAGTAATCCAACTCGATCAGATCCCGGAAATCACGCTTGGCAATAGCTTCTTCCATGGCGAGCACATCGGTGCACTGCGAAGAGAGGACTTCAAAGCAGCTTTCAAATTGACGACTATCTTTCCAGCGCTTCAGAAAGACCAGTGCATCGCTATTCAATCGCACCGTGCCTTCGGTGCCCATGGCGAAGCAGGATTTGAATAGCTCGATCACGAAGTCGTGCACGCCGGGGGCTGCTGAGCTGTAGCCGTAGTAGCGATCGAGCTGCTCCCATAAAAATGCTGTCAGGCCGCTGCGTTCGATCAACTTGATCTTAGTGTCCTTCTCGTTCGCCAGCTCCTGCAGAAGGTGCTCCAGTACCGAGTCGAGTCGAGGCTCACTGCCCGCACAGACCGCGAGCATCTTGTGGCGAATTGCGGTCTCGGTGTCTTCCGCTTTGAGCAGTTGCTTCAGCGATGCCAAGCGCTTGGTTGACTTAAAGAAGTCTGCATGTGCTTCGACCACTTCCGCGTGCATGTAGTTGAGCCCCAGCTCGGTCAGCCAGATCGCCACTTGATCGGTGCGAAATTCCCCCTCGGCGTAGGTGAGTTCGACATCGAGTAGCCAGTTTTCTAGATCTTCTGGTGGAGGGCCTTCGCGGTAGAGGAGAAACTTCTGCTCCGGTGCTTCGCGTAGGATACGATATTTTACGCCAAACTCATTCGACTTGAGCTCGATCTTCTCGACCTCGGCCAGCTCCAGCTTTTCGTAGTCGTTACGGAGCTCACACTTCACATCTTTCCAAAAGACGATGCGGTGCGCTTCAAATTTCTTGCTAAGGGCTTGTTGGACGTTGGCGTTCATTTAAATGGATTCGGGGTGGTTTTTACCACGGAGGCACAGAGACACGGAGGCTTTTGAATGATGGAGGTTGGGACTGATGCTCTGGTCAGATTTTATGGATTGGTGGCGTAAAACACCTTCAGATTGTTAAGTCCTATTGAATTAGACGTGATTACTGTTAATTTCTATCAAATTAGATTTATCTATGCGCTGAGGTATTCGTCGAAGAGCTGGCGGATCGTGGTGTGGAATTCGCTGAAATGTCCTTTTGGGTCAGTCTGTAAGTAGGCGGAAACTAATCGCTTCAGTTCGGTGGGAGACAGACCTTCGTCCAAGAAGGGCTCGACAGCCTTTTGGCGTGATGCGTTTAGCTTTGGGATGTTTAGTTTTAAATGACTGATCGTTTTTTTGGCAGCGGCATCGGTTTTGCTAGCAGGCTTTATTTTTCCACGTTGGGTGTAAGTGAAGCGTTCTTCACAGTCTGTATCGAGTGGTGAGACGAGTAAACTTGGATTATACCAGCCTTCTTTGCTATTCCCGCAGTGTCGGTCTTCGCCTTTAGATAGCTGCTTCTGGCAGGAACAAAGTAGATTCGAATAATCTAGCTGATCATTCGGGAAAGATGATTGTGGCTTGAGGTGCTCAATATGAGAATTGTGAAGGGCGACACGGCTCTCACAGTAGCAACAAATGGCACCTTGTTCTTCAATTAAGGCGTCCTTCAATTCTTGTTTTAAAGCTGTTTGATGTAGTTTTAAGAAAGTTTTGTCCCCAGTCGCTTTCCAATCAATGAATGCCTGTGGCTCGGTCTGCTTCGTTATGTGCTTCATTTGCCCAAGACCTCTTTTCGTTTGATCAAGACGGCGGCTTTCGTCAGCTCCGGATCGCTGCCGATTTCAGTGCGGAGATTGTCGATTTCCTCTAAAGCCTTTTTCAACTTTTCTGATTCAATCATTTCGTAAATCTCGTCGAGTTTTTTTTCAACTTTGGCTGGGCGCGTGCTTTCTAGGCCAAATAGGTCTTCTAAGATACGATTAGCCGTTTTGCCGTAGGACTCCGTCACTTCATGCGCATTCATGTCTTCACCAACGATTTCCATTAGCCTAATATTTTTTGGCTGCACATGCGTAAGCACATGCGGTGAGTGGGTGGAGATTAGAAACTGACAATTTGGGAACACCTCTAATAGTTTTGGCACGACCATAGCCTGCCACTTCGGATGCAGGTGCATGTCGATTTCATCGATCATAATCACACCCCGGCCTTCGAGTGGCTTCTTGCTCTTGGCATTACAGATGGAAAGGCGTCGCGCGATGTCGCCAACTAAGGCCATCAGGCACTTCTCACCATCAGAGAGCTGATTGACGGTGAGTGTTTGTCCTTTCTTTTTGATCTCCATGCGCAGCGGACTGCGCCGGACGGTGAGATCGGAAAAATCGGGCATGAATTGTGTGATCGCCGCTCTGACTGCTTCCAGTTGAGAATCTGGATATTCGTAACCTTCTGGTTGGAAAAAACCTTTGGAATGCACGCGATTCTCGTTCTCCAAATCCTCGCGTTCTCTGAACCACTCGAAGAAGGTGCGGAAACTGGCACCACTGGTAAGAGAGTCATCATAGGCAGAAAATAGATCGAACTTGTGCTTCCCCCTAATCCGTAAGGGAATGTCGAGCACCGCGCGGTTGACCGGATAATAAGCGAACAAGGAGAGGTTGATTTTCCAGTCTTCAAAAACGACCGCTTCCTGCATATCATTCGCCCATTGGCTCAGTTCCTTCAATTCGGTTCGCTCTTCGCCGCTCTTCAAGCGATACTCTGATTTTACGATACTCCAGCGAACCGGATCCGACATTTCAGGGTCGATGCACTCGATTGCTAGTTTGGAAAAAGGCCGATCATTCTGAATGTCTGTGAGTCCAATCGGCCGTCCCGAGCCTTTCGCTGATTTTAAACGATTGACCATCCACGAAAGGAGAATTGCAGAGGCGTCGAGCACGGTAGATTTCCCCGAACCGTTCATGCCCACGAAGACGTTGAGCTGGGGGTCTAGCTTGAGTGTGAGGCTTCTGGCACCGCGAAACTGTTTGAGGCGTATAGTATCAATATGCATGATCGTGGTCTTTCTTGCTAAGGGCTTACTGGGCGTTGACGTTTATTTAATGGCAGCGATGGCGTGCTTGTCGAAATTTTATGAATTAGAGCGTGAGAAACGTTTAGATTGTAGAAAAATTAAGAATTAAACGCGGATTTGGCAGATTTTTTAAGAATTAGATTATTTCGGAGCGTGCAGCGGGGCTAGGGAGGATAGGTTTTTACCACGGAGGCACAGAGACACGGAGGCTTTTAGCATGAGGTTTGGAGAGTCAATTGTCTCATTCTGTTTCTTTTCCTCCGTGCCTCTGTGTCTCCAGCGATAGCGGGTGGTAAAATGATTCTGTCAAATATCGCATATTAGCTCAGGCCGGGGATTTTTTTGAGGGCTTTGCCGAAGAGCGGGTAGTTGTGTTTGACGCCGTCATCGAGGTCGATTTCTACCTTTTCGGAGGCTAGGGGGAAGAGGATGTCGCTCTCCCATTCTTCGAGTTCGATCAGCATCTTTTTGAGCTTTTCGACCTCTTTGAGGGCCTTGGTCTTGTCGGTCTTTGAGGCACTGGCGTCGGCGGAGAGGGCGGTCTCGTTGTCGAGGCGCGCTGAGAGCTTCGTTTTGAAGTTGCGCAGGTAATCGTTGAGCACGATGCCGACGGTTTCGGGGCGGTAGCGGTGCATGTAGATCAGGGCATTGAAGCTGCCCTTGGGCGATGCAAACAGCCAGTAGATCGGGCGCTTCTTGTAGCGCTTTACGTGGTCGGTATAAAACTCTTTGAGGAAGTAATCGCGGATCTTGAGCGGCTTGCCCTTCTTGCCGAGGGCGCTTTCGATGAAGCTCAGGTTCTCGTCGTAGTTGTCCGTGCCAAAGGTGAGCTTGAGAAAGGTCTTGAAACGCTCCGAGATGTCGTCGGTAAACCATTCGCCATCCAACATCGGGATCACGTTGTCGTCATCGGGAGTAAAACTCAGCTCCTCTTTTCTCAATTCACTCTTCACACTTCCAACTTCTGGATGCCGCCGCTTTTGGTTAACGACACGTAGATAATCCGCAAGTGAATCACCTGCATTCGCGCAAATCAGTCCAGGGGCATCCAACGAGTAGCGACCAAACATACAACCGACCGCGTAGGAGATGAATTCCCGCATGGTGTCGGCCAGTAAGAGTGCTTCAAGCTCGGCTTCGGTTTTCTTGCCGCCGTAGCGATAGTGCGGATTACAGGTGAGCGTGATTTCTTTGAGCGGGACTTCCGGTGTTAGCTCGTTATGCAGGCCGTAGGCTTCGATGAAGATGCGGTTGTTTTCTTCTTCGATATTCTGCATTTTAGCTGTTTCATCAGCCCATATACTTCTTAGCTTCGCGTAGGTAACTTTGAAATTTGATGAGCCTTTTCTACTGTTGAGCAATGGAGACCTTGTGAATTCCCAAGAAACCTCATAAGCATTCCAGTCATTGCACGAGACTGATATAGCTTCTTTTGCGAGGGCTATGTTTTCTTTTGGAAGTTCTGCTGGGAAAGGAATCCTAGAAATGTCGCCGCTCGTAAAACTCATTGAGGGATTAAGGAATTTAAGGATTTCATTAGTGATTGATGAGCACATTACTGCTAAGAGGGCGATATTTTCTTCTTCAGTCGTTGCAAAGGCTGATCTACCGGTGTCGTCGAAGACAAAGCCTTCATCTTTTCTTCGAGCGGCAAAACTTCCTGCACTAATTTTATTCCAAGTTACACCTGGTCTAAAATAATATGCAGTGTTCTGAGGGCGAGACCTTTGCTTTCCCTTGCTATCAGTGAAGGTTCTAATTTCCTCACCGTTTTTCATCCAGTTTACAACCACTTCGTTGTTGCCAAACCATTTCCTGAAATTACCCCCGCTATTACACGGAAACCATTGTTCTTCTCTCTCTAGCGTTTCTATTGAACTCGCACAGTCAAATGCGATACTCGTTTTTGAAACTTCTGTCCAGAGACGTTGGAAACGGTGATTGTCCCCAGTGGAGAGTCCAGCTCTAGGGGTTGCAATATCTGCAATCGGGATTGTACGTTTAAAAACGTTAATGAAATTATCGGATACCCAGTATGCCAAGGGGAACCCTGGAATGTCATTAAATGCCGCGACATTCTTACTATATCGGATTTGCTGTAGATTATTCTCAGCGACTACTGCATTTTCATCACCATATGTTGTAAAATCGAAAGAATATTTAGGGTCTTTTAGGGCGGATGTAAATATTTTCTTTATATCGTTTGGATTTATGTATTGGAAGTTCTTTTTGTGAGGTCTGAAAAAATCAGTATAGAAATTATTAAATTTGTTCTTAGTGATGCAGAATGCACTAGATCCCCAATCTATCCCAAAAATACCACGCCCCATATGAATTAAATTACGAAGTGTATATTGACTAAATAGTTTCTTTCGCAGGTCTTCAAAAGATGAAAGAAATAGCCAAGATGGTAATACTATTAAGCCAAAGTGTCCATTGTCTCTCGTCAGATCGCAACATTGATCAATAAACATCGAAAATAGATCTGATTTGCTATTCTGGTAGTATTTTTTTGCGAATGACACCAGTTTGAGGTTCATCCCTTTGCTACCCATATAGGGCGGATTCGCTACCACCACATCATATTTGGGGCTCAGATAATCAGCCTGCTCCAAGGCTTTGAGCGCTTTTTCGTGAGCAGCTTTGTAAATCCAGTCACTGGAGAAATCTTGGCTTTTCAGGATCGAACGAATGCCAGCGACGTCCGTCAGTTCCGGACGAATCAAGGAGCCAAAGTTATCGGCTTCTTCGAATTGGCGTAGGGTGGTTTGCAGGGGCGCGGTGAAGAGGTCGCGGCCGACATAATCCATGTAGTCTTTCAGTTCGCTCGCTTCAAAGGCGACGTTTTCTAGCACACAAATATTCGGCGTGATCGCTTTACGAAAGAAGCGGCGTTGTTTGCTGCCGCTCAGTTTGGCGGCCGCTTTCATCGTCAGCGCAAAGGCCGCCAACTCACCGGCGCGTTGATCGATTTCCACGCCGTAAAGGTTGTGGGTTAGGATCTTTTCAGGGATCTCTTCGGTGGGATAGCCGGCTTCTTCGTAGATGGCATAGAGTAAGTCGAAGGCATAGGTCAGCATGTGGCCACTGCCGCAGGCGGGATCGCAAATTTTGATTTCTTCGGGCGAACTGACTTTGAGGAAGTCGGTCTCTGGCTCACTGGGTTCGATGTAGTAGCAGTCTTGGCCTGCCGACTGCATGTTTTTGAAAATTTGCGAGTCTGGACGATTGAGCAGCCACAGGCGACCAAGTGAGTTCTCCACCAAATAGCGTACGATCCAGTGCGGCGTGAATAGCTGAGTGGCGGCGGGAATGTTTTCCGGGGTGATCTTCTTGTTCTTTTTGAGCCCTTCAAAAACGAGATCCTTCTTTTCGGAAATATAGAATTGGTAGAGCCAGCCAATCGCTTCCACATCTTCACAGGCTGCGGGCGTGAGGGCTTCGCGGGTATAGGACAGGATGGACTTTCCCGAAAGCAAGTCCTCCGGCATCAGCAGCTCGGTATAGTCCTGGATCTTTTCAAAAAGAAAAGGCATGGCGGTGTGCCAATGATTGCAGGCCGCGACCACCAGCAAGCGGTAGGCTTCGGCTTGTGGGTCAGTGCTCGGCTCTTTGCCGGATAACAGGCCAGTAATCTTCGTGCGCACCGATTCGCGGGCGACGATGGACTCATCGATGTCACCTTGCTTGGCATTGGCCAAAATCTGCGGTTGAAACTGTCCCGGCAGTGGTGAGACAATCCCGACCCGCGTATAGCGGTTGGCATCCATAAAGCGCAGCGCACAAAACCGGTTGAACCAGGTGTAGGCGGCGGCCTCGATGACAGCATCTTTGCCAATCTCAGCAATTCGCACTTCCAGCTTGGTAACTGCCTCGGCTTGTTCCCGCCGCGCGGGGCTATTCGCCTCAAGCACACGTCCCAGTTGTTCCTCTACTTGGTGATGCAGCGAGCCACGAGCAAATTGAGCGAAGCGTTTAAGTTTAGTGGTATCCATTGAGATGAGGTTTTTTTGGCCGCGAAAGGCGCGAAAGGACGCGAAACTTTTGTTGGTGTGCTGATGAGAGTGATTTGTTTTGTTGAAGAGTCGCTTCCCGTATTTTAGCGATTTTGGCGGCTGATATTCAGTGGTGGTGTGCTCGGCTTGTGGAATAATATTTTTTGGCCGCGAAAGGACGCGAAACTTTTGTTGGTGTGCTGATGAGAGTGGTTTGTTTTATTGTAGAGTCGTTTCGCGTATTTTAGCGATTTTGGCGGCTGATATTTAGTGGTGGTGTGCTTGGCTTGTGGAATAATATTTTTTGGCCGCGAAAGGCGCGAAAGGACGCGAAACTTTTGTTGGTGTGCTGATGAGAGTGGTTTGTTTTATCGTAGAGTCGTTTCGCGTATTTTAGCGATTTTGGCGGCTGATATTTAGTGGTGGTGTGCTCGGCTTGTGGAATGATATTTTTTGGCAGCGAAAGGCGCGAAAGGACGCGAACCTTTTGTTGGTGTGCTGATGAGAGTGATTTGTTTTGTTGTAGAGTCGTTTCCCGTATTTTAGCGATTTTGGCGGCTGATATTTAGTGGTGGTGTACTCGGCTTGTGGAATGATATGTTTTGGCCGCGAAAGGCGCGAAAGGACGCGAAACTTTTGTTGGTGTGCTGATGAGAGTGATTTGTTTTGTTGTAGAGTCGTTTCGCGTATTTTGGCGTATTTAGCGGTCAATGATTACAGTGGAAAGGGTTCCATTATGTGTGCTTTGAGTCGCCTGGGTTTGAGCGGGCGATGCGGATGATTTCTACTTTTGGATAAGTGCCGAAATTCATTAGTAAACCAAGAGTGAGGCCGGTTGCTTTGAGATAATTTAAAATCTGGGCCTTATGCTTCGGAGTGACAGCACTGACCGCTTTCAACTCAACGATAACACGGTCGAAACAGATGAAGTCTGGCTTGTAGGATTGTCGTAGGCGTTTACCTTTATATCCTAGGCGTAGATCCATTTGAGCTTTGAAAGGAATCTTTCGCTCTGCGAATTCAACTTCCATGCATTCCTGATAAACCGCTTCAAGAAAACCGCAGCCCATCTCTCGATAAACCTCAAAAGCTGCGCCTTGGATAGCATAACATTCTTCTTTAAATAAAAGTTCTGAGTGG
>Ga0335398_10006997_pt1 | contig 13987 bp, 16 predicted proteins | sample BON03_FD_205742 | JGI IMG/M metagenome (GOLD analysis project Ga0335398, IMG submission 205742) | Freshwater microbial communities from Lake Bonney liftoff mats and glacier meltwater in Antarctica - BON-03 (spades assembly) (version 2) | ecosystem: Environmental > Aquatic > Freshwater > Ice >... | reverse complement strand
GGCGCGGCCTGCAGCGTCCGCAAAGGGTAGAAATGGGAATTTTGAACCTTCAGACATGTATCCGTTGATTCACGCTTGAGCCGTTCAGTCAACAATATTCCTCAACACAACATGCTGGGCAGTTACACTTTAATGGGATTGCCCGTCGCAGAATATGAAGCCTGCGATCATGTCAGCACACGGGCCACGTCGATCTCGATGGTGCGCTACCGGAGCAATGATTACTCGGTGCCGGTGGCTTATGCCCACCACGATGTTCACGTGCGTGGGTTTGTGCACGAGGTTATCATCGGCTGCGGCAACGAGATTATTGCCCGTCACAAACGATCCTACACATCAGCGGATATGATCTTTGATCCATTGCACTTTTTGCCCTTGCTTGAACAAAAGGTGGGCGCCTTGGATCAGGCCGCGCCTTTGCAGGGTTGGAATTTGCCAGATGTATTTGCCACGCTGCACCGGCTGCTCGAAGCCAGGATGGGTAAGCCGGGCAAGCGAGAATACGTTCAGGTCCTGCGCCTTTTGGAGACCTTCGAAATGGACGTTGTGCAAGGCGCAATCCAGCAGGCCATTGATATGGGTGCAATTGGCTATGACGCCGTAAAACACCTTGTGCTGTGTCGGGTTGAGAAGCGGCCGCCGCGTTTGGACTTGGACTTCTATCCCTACTTGCCCAAGGCCAATGTCGGCACAACACGCCCATCCAGTTACATGAGTTTGATGGGGAGGACTGCGGCATGACCGAAGCCCCTCAGATCCTTTTGCGGCATCATCTTAAACAACTGCGGCTGCCAACGTTCCAGGGCGAGTATGCCAAACAGGCACAGCTTTGTGCTGCTGAGAACAAAGACCATATCCAGTATCTGGCCCGCCTGTGTGAGATGGAGCTGATCGACCGCGAACGGCGGATGATTGAACGGCGCATCAAAGCGGCGAAGTTCCCCAGCACCAAGAGCTTGGATAGCTTTGACTTCAAGATCATACCCAGCTTGAACAAGCCGCTGACGATGGATCTGGCGCGATGTGATTACGTGGATCGCAGGGAGAATATCATCGCCCTGGGACCGTCAGGCACGGGCAAAACACATATCGCTTTGGGACTTGGTCTGGCCGCATGCCAACGAGGGCTAAAGGTGCGCTTCACCACGGCTGCGGCACTGGTGCATGACCTGATTGAAGCCCAAGATGAGCGGAGATTGCAGCGCCTTCAAAAACAGCTAACCAGCCAGAACCTGTTGATCATTGACGAGTTGGGCTTTGTGCCGCTCAGCAAATCGGGCGCGGAATTGCTCTTTGAAGTCATATCCCAATGCTACGAACGCGGTTCCATCATCATTACCTCGAACCTGCCATTCGATGAATGGACCGAAGTCTTTGGCTCCGAGCGGCTGACAGGCGCACTGTTGGATCGTTTAACCCATCACGTCCACATTCTCGAGATGAACGGCGAAAGCTACAGGCTCAAACACAGCCGTAACAAACAAAAGTAATCAAAGCCCAATCAAGACCAAAATAATGTTGGCCTAACAGCCAACATGCGCTTTGGCACGCGTTAGCTAGATGACAAGCACTCGCGCCAAAGCGCACGACAAACGATAACTCAGTGGACCAGTTTTACGCCGCGACTTGGTCCCTTTTTACTCTGCGATTGACAATTTGCCTGGGCCCGGGACCTGTTTAACCGCACCGCACCGCACCGCACCGCACCACACGCGGCCGGCAGTGTCTATGTCAACTTCATGCCATCAGACGACGATGGCCGGATGTCGGAAGCTTACGGCTCCAACATCGACAAGCTGCGCAGGATCAAGGCCAAATATGACCCGAACAACCTGTTCCGTCTGAACCACAATATTGATGTCTCAGAAGGCGTGAGATTGACGACCTGACGCCTTCGTTCAAGTCGGTTGCGGCACGTGCGCTGGTTTTATCATTCGGAGCGTGACATCGGTTTTACTTCGAAAATGGAGCGCATATTCGGTATCTGGGGTTGCAATTTGGTCGCAGATACTCGCGCAGTATCAGAAAAGGGGACATTCGGTATGCTGGGGCGGACAGCCTAAAAGTCCGCAGACCGACGTTTCATCTAGCAAAATGCTGCGCGACGCACGAATGGCCGCTCTGACGGGCTGCGCCGGCGCATTGTGGCAGCGCGTGAATGGAAGGTCTGGGCCGTTCGCTACGGTCAATACTCAGGTCGGAGAGCCGCCATTCGCCGCACCTGCGAAGGCATCCTCTCACACCGGTAAAAAGGGCCTTTTACGGTGGCAGGTATTCACCTTTGCAGGGTTGCCGTCCTTGGATCCCACGAAACGTCATAGCATCCTCTACCCGCATCACTCGACTCGTTTACGAAAATTTCTTTCATCTGGAATAATTTTCCTATATTGTTCCCTTAGGAAGTGGAGAGAAAGATGAAAAACCTACAGTCAAATGAGGTTGCGCTGACCCGAAGCGTTGTGCTGACCAAAGCAATGATGCGCGCTGCTGACCGACTTGGGATGTCGGGAAAGCAGTTGTCTGACGTGATCGGACTGTCTGCAGCACAAATTTCACGCATTAAGAATGGCGAGGCCGCTCTATCAGAGGCCAGTAAGCCCTTTGAGCTGTCCGCTTTGCTAGTGCGTGTGTTCCGATCCCTTGATGCGATCGTGGGTGGAGATGAGAGCGCCACTAAGCTGTGGATGACGTCACAGAATACCGCCTTGAATGGGCGTCCAATAGATAGAATGATTTCAGTACAGGGACTTGCAGATGTCGTCACATACCTGGACGCAAGACGCGCTCCGATCTGAGCTAAGCCACTTACAAGCATCTGTATGGCGATTGGTTGAAGCACAGCACGTTGTTTCCACCCTAAGTCTCGTCGATAACCTAGAAGAGCAAACCTTGCTTGAGGATATTCTGGAGGAGACCAAGCCGCCTGTTCCTGTGGACTGCCAGCACCTTGATTACCTTCTAAGCACGCCATTTCGGTATCGCCCGTACCCCTATGGTTCGCGTTTTCGCAAGCCGGGCCTGACGCCTGGCGTTTGGTACGGCGCCGAGCAGCCGGAAACGGCGGTGGCTGAAATGGTATTCTATCGTTTTCTGTTTTATGCAGAAAGTCCAGACACGCCTTTTCCGGACCACCCAGCTGACTACACGGCGTTTTCAGTGGGCGTGGGAACAGCATCCGCGCTGGATCTGACGGCTGGCGCGCTAGACGATGATCGCGAGATATGGACTGACCCAGTAGATTATGTAGCCTGCCAGGATTTGGCTGACACTGCACGTGAAGTTGGAGCTGAAATCATTCGTTTTCAATCCGTTCGGGATCCTGCGGGGGGTGCTAATTTGGCCGTGCTGACCTGTGGCGCATTTCGGGACCCAGCCCCTATGAGTCGGCAAGGTTGGCGTATCCGCATTAGTTCTTCCGGGGCGCAGGCTATTAGAGACCATCCTCGCCTCGGGGTGGAATTTGGTCGCGATGGTTTTGATCTTGATCCGAGAATTAATGGGATGGATTGGGATCGGTAAGGTGGAATGGGCGGAGAGCGGCCATTTGCTGCAACTGCAAACTAAACGGGTGCGTCTTAAGAAAGCAGACGCTCAAGGTCACGAGCCATTTTTGTCCGGGTGCAAGTGCAGCGAAGGTCAGCAATGAGCCCAATTTATCCTCTGCCACGATAGGGCGGCACGCCTTGGTCTGGAATCCACACGCCTTCAGGCATGGACCCAGTTTGCCAGAACACATCGATCGGGATGCCGCCACGTGGATACCAATAGCCACCGATCCGCAGCCATTGCGGATCGAGCAAGTCAACCAGACGCCGTGCAATTGAGATGGTGCAATCCTCGTGAAAGGCACCGTGGTTGCGAAACGACCCAAGAAAGAGTTTGAGGGATTTGGATTCGACAAGAAATGCACCAGGCACATAGTCGATGACCAAATGTGCGAAATCAGGCTGGCCTGTCATTGGGCACAGCGATGTGAATTCGGGGGCGGTAAACCGTACGCAATAGGCCACGTCGGCTTGCGGGTTCGATACCCGTTCCAGGACCGCGTCTTCGGGTGAGGACGGCAAATCTGTCTGGCCGCCCAGTTGCTTTAAATCACTATAAATCGTTTCCACTATCGTCTCCTTTGACGGGTCAGACCCCGCGCTTGTTTCCCCACAGCAGGACGTGCAATTGCGGTAAGATCCGCGGCGCAAACCAGCTATCTTGAATTGTCTTTTCGACCAGCCACAGCAGTTTATCGGCCAGTATTTGCGGGTCTACTGCGACGGCAGGATCGACCTCGAGATTTCCGGGCTGAAGGTAGAGCGGCAAGTCAGGGTATTTCTCAGCTGCTGCGCGTGCCCAAGCATAGTCCGCATCGTCGAAGATCACGATTTTCATCACGATCGTGCCTGCGCCTTTTGCGGCTATCAAACAGGCATCAAACGCTGCCCAATTGACGACTTCTTTGCTGGAGGGCGGCTTGGGACTTAAAACCAGTGTGTCGAGATCGCCAAACCACGGCTTTGCAATCGACCCCTGAGTTTCGCAGGCAAAGCGGTAGCCCTTTGCGTGACCAAGCGCGATCAGTTGCGTGAAATCTTGAATGGCCGGATTGCCGCCGGACAGTGACACGGTCAACGGGTTGCCCTTGGACAAGCGCTGGACTTCTTCCCAAATCGCAATTGTGGGCATCGCAGCCCATGTATGGCGATATGCCGTGTCGACCGCATGCAGGCTATCGCACCATGCACAGCGGTAATCACACCCCCCTGTGCGCACAAAGACGGTGGGCTCTCCGATTAGCGCCCCTTCGCCCTGAATCGTCGGGCCAAATATTTCGGCGATACGCAAATGGCTCATGGTTGGTATTCTGCCCATGTCTTGGGTGTCTCGCTGACTTTGACCGCGCTGGTTTCAGGCCAGCGCGCCGCACACCAGTCATAAAAATGCCGCGCCATGTTTTCGCCAGTCGAGGCCTCGGGCATGACGTCATTGAGATGGCGATGGTCGAACGTATCGTCGATATAGGTCTTAAGCGGTTTTAACTCGCCGTAGTCGCGTACAAACCCGTCGGCATTTAATGTCGTCGATGCCAATTCCACAATGACGACATAGTTGTGCCCGTGCAGACGTGCGCATTGGTGGTCGTCAGGCAGGTGCGAGAGTTGGTGAGAGGCCGAAAAGTGGAATTCTTTTGTAATCCGATACATCAGCCACGGTCCTTTTTTGCGATTGCAGCGATCCAATAATCCGGATCTGCGTATGTCGTGGGATCGGCGACATCTGCCAAATGAAACGCTTCGCGCCTCTCCACGCAGGTGCCGCAACGCCCGCAATGGGTCACACCACCTTTGTAACAGGACCACGTTTCTGCGAAGGGCGTGTTATAATGCGCGCCCTCGGTGACGATGTCAGCTTTCGTGCGTTGCACGAACGGCGTGTAAAGAGAAACATCTGCATAGCCATCCAGCGCCGCTTTTTGCATCGCTTCGAACGCCTGCGTAAAGGCGGGACGGCAGTCGGGATAGATGAAATGGTCGCCGCCATGGACTGCGGTTGCCACGGCCTGGTCACCCTTTGCTGCCGCCACACCAAAGGCCACGGCCAGCATGATTGCATTGCGGTTCGGAACGACAGTGATGCGCATGCTTTCTTCAGCGTAATGCCCGTCAGGGACATCAATATTATCAGTAAGGGCCGATCCCGTCAGGGCCGCACCGATGCCGCGCAGATCTATTATATCGTGGGGAACGTCCAGTCGCTGCGCACACAAGGCTGCATAGTCCAGTTCCTTGCGGTGACGTTGCCCGTAGTCGAAAGACACAAGGCGCGTCAGCTGTCGTTCTTGCGCGACCAAATGCGCGAGTGAAACAGAATCGAGCCCGCCGGAGCAGATGACGATAGTCTTCATTTTATAACCCTTGTTTTGTTATCCGGGTAGGCTGCGACCGGAGAGGCCCCCGTACATCCTTTCCGATACGAGGCCAAGGTGCAGACCGCTCAACAGTGATGCATTCCGCCGTTTCAGAATCAATTCGGCAAGCTGATCCAAATTGGAGCAAAATCGAAAGACGCGTGCGGGAATGCAGTGATGATCGAAATTCTGAACCAGAAGTTGATCTTTCTAACGCCCGCTTTGTCCCGCACAGCGGCCCCTCGCGCGTCCCGCGTCGAAGGGCCGGTTCGGGTCGGAAATGCTTGACGATTGGGTCAAGATTGCTTGACGCGGCTCACTGACAGGATTCAGAAAATCCGCATCCTAGAGTCAAAGATGCGTAACGTTCGACAGCTGTCCCCATCCTGCGAGGTGGACGCGCCCATTCCAGAGCGAAGGTAGCCGAGCAGCATGTGGTCAGGTCTGGGAACGCCCCATGCGATCGTTACCCGCAGGGCGCGAACCATTCGGACAGGGAGGATGGGATGGGACGTTGCGGGCGAGAGCCGGACTGCCGGCTGTAGCCTAGAGTATCCGTTGTGCGTCAAGCGTCAGAAACATAGCTTTCTCGGCCAAAGCGGTCGCTCTGATCTGGTTCAAAGATTTGGATATCGCACCGCGATGCGGGAGGGGGTAAACATACCGCAAACCTTAGCAGACGGATATCCCATGACACGCTCACTCCTTCTTGTTGCAGCTTTTTCTGGCCTCCTGGCCGGACCGGCAATGGCCGAGAAGCAAATCTACACGGTGTCACTGGGCCAACGGCCGTTGGGCACGCTGCAATTCGAAGGACAAGGCAGCAATAAAACGCTGCTCATGTCGCTGGACAACACGCCGTTCGGCTTAGAGAACGGGACATTCGAGGCGGTGACGCAGGCCAAGGGTGATGAGGTCGATTACCTTGGAACGAGCCGGGGCAGCGAAACACGCGATATCGCGATCGTCCGTAAGGCGAATGTTGTGACAGGCGTAACAGTGACGCCGCGATCTGAAATGACCGAGATGACGGATCCCGGGAAAGTTCCCATTGGTGTGATTTCTCCGACAGAATTTTTTGCAGCTTTGGCAAATGGTGAGACCTGTCCTTCGCCGATGGCCATGTATGATGGCCGACGCGTGGTGCAGATGGCGACAACGGCGATGAAGCAAGACGGCGGCTCTGTGATTTGCGATATGTCTTATCGCGTTGCCATGGGACCTGGATATGTCTCGCCGTTTCACTTCAAGTCGTTCGGGGTGCTGCTCACTTATACCGCCCGCAAGCTTGCCACCTTCACCATGAGTGCTGGTGGATTCAAGGTAAACTTGATCCGGCAGTAGCCACAAACAGCGGCGTTCGTGATCCGCCAGCCCGTCATCGATCTCGGAGTGCCACGATCCCATGCACGCCGTGGCACGCGGCACTTGCCACGGTCATGACACCGCCTTCACACCCGGCGGTCAACTTTCAACTCGTCGGCCACGCCAGCGGAACACGAACGCTCTGACGATTTTCCAAGCATCATCGCGGGGACAAGACCTCAAATTCCGGCCATGCGCGTCCTGTCACCAAAGAATTTGTCGAGACAGGAACGTTCCGCACTGCGCGGGTTACTGGCTCAGCAACAGCAGGCCGGCCCCGATACATCCGAGAATCCAGATGGCAACGATGACGACCGCGGCGAGGATACTTCGCGGCCGTTCAGACATAATGTCGGCGCGCTCCCGAAACTCGATCATCAACGCATCTGGGATAAGTCGCACGGCGAGCATGAGACCAAGTGGCACGATCAGCAGGTCATCCAGATATCCAAGGACGGGAATGAAATCCGGGATCAAGTCGATCGGGCTAATAGCATAAGCCGCAATGATCCCACCCACCACCTTGGCAGCGACCGGGGTTCTGGGGTCACGCGCAGCGATCCAGACCGCGAAGATTTCGCGCTTCAGCTCCCGCGCCCATCGTTTGATGTCATCAATCCAACCCACCACATTCACCTGTCACTGAAATCTTCGATAGAAAAGCGCTGGCGGCTCCCGGTCTCGCGGGAACGATAGCCATTTCAACCTCTCTCAGATTGAAAGTTGAGCCAAGACGCTTTTCCGACAATTCCAGCGAGATGATCGGCACGGTCGGGACGATGTCCGGCTCCATTGACTTGTTACAGCCGCAACATTAACACGCAACAATGGAACAAATAACCTGGATTTTGATGACCTATAAGGTCCCACCCGAACCCGCTGCGAAGCGCGTAGCATTCTGGCGTCGACTCAAGGCGATGGGGGCGGTCTACCTGCAAAATGGCGTCTGTTTGCTGCCCCAGACTGATGAACATATGCGCCAGCTGAAGATGCTGGAGAATGATGCGACCGAGATGGGGGGCGAGGCTTTCCTTTTGGTCACGACCTCGCTCGACAAGGCTCAGGAAGATAAGGTCATTGCGCGGTTCAAGGCAGACCGGGATTCGCATTATCAAGAGTTTCTGGGCAAATGCGACGCCTTTACGGCCGAGATTTCGCGCGAGATTGCCAAAGAAAAGTTCAACTTCGCAGAGCTTGAAGAAGAGGACAGCGAACTGAAGAAGTTGCAGGCTTGGCTGGGGCGCATCTCGGCTCTCGACTTCTACCATGCGCCGCTTTCCGGCACGGCGCGTGAGGCATTGACGCAGTGTGAAGCGGCGCTGGCGGACTATGCGCAGCGTGTCTTTGATGCCAATGGAGGCCAATAAATGACGGCTCTGTATGATCTTGACGTGGCAGTCACGCAGACGATCAACTCCCTTTCCGGGCAGGGGGTCGTGGATGCCTTGATGATCGGCATTTCTCAGTGGGGCGTGCCCTTGCTTGTGCTCGCCGTAGCGGGTCAGTGGTGGTCCGGGGCTGACCGCCGCGCCGAGCGTCATGTGCTGATCGCGGCGGGGCTGGCCTTTATCTTGGCCTTAGGGTTCAACCAGTTGGTGTTGTTGGGCGTGGATCGGATGCGACCCTATCTGGCAGATGTCACGACATTGCTGGTGCCACCCAGCGCTGACCCGTCATTCCCGTCGGACCATGCCACCGCTGCCTTTGCGATCGCAGCGACCTTCGCGTTCAGCGTGATGCGGCGTCAGGCGGTCTGGTTCACGCTGGCCGCTGTCGCCGTCGCCTTCTCGCGGGTCTATATCGGTATTCACTATGTCGGGGACGTGCTTGGCGGTGCCGTGACCGGCCTGCTGGCCGCCACTGTCGTCAACGCGCTGTATCGGCCGGGCAGCCGAATTGACCGCTTTTTAACGGGTATCCTTTAACCGATGGGCGCCCGGACAGATCACACGAGCCTGTTGCGGATGATGTTGCGATGACCAGCCTTTTACCGACAATCGGCGCGATGGGCGTCTGGGGCTATTGGGTCATTGGGCTGATGGCCTTTTTCGAGGCGCTGGTTCTGACCTCTGTCTTTTCGCCTGGAACGGTCGCGGTCGTGCTCGGCGGCGCGTTGGCGGCGCAAGGGCTTTACGACGTCGGGGACATGATATGGTTCGTGACCATCGGAACGATACTGGGGGCCGAGGCAAGCTATCGCATCGGTAGGCATGGCGAACGGTTTTTCACATCCGACGGAAGGGTCCTGTCCACGGCGAACCTTGAACGGGGCCAACGCTTCTTTGCAAAATATGGCGCGGCAAGCATCGTTATCGGCCACTTCCTCGGCCCGCTGCGCCCCATCGCGCCGGTCGTCGCGGGTTTGTCGGGCATGACGCCACGCGCCTTCTGGCTGTGGAACGTGGCAGGTGGTTGTGCCTATGCTCTCGCGATGGTCAGCGTAGGCTATTTTTTCGGGACGGCGTTCAGCGTTTTCGGGGCTTCGACCACAAGGGTCGGGCTGTTTGTGGGGGCCGTTCTCGGCACACTCTTCTTGTTGTGGTTTGTGATCACGCGCGTGCGGAGGAGCCTGCCCCTCCTGATGTCCGTCCTGCGCTCGGTAAGGGTCGCCGTCCATGACAATCTTGACGTTCAGGGCCTTATCGCGCGCCACCCGAAACGATTTCGTTTCCTTGCCAGAAGAGTGTCGCGTCAGACCTTTACCGGTCTACCCGCAACACTGCTTGCGGTGACGTTTGTCTACTTTCTCTTGCTTTATGCGGAGTCCGTTTTCCAGCTTCTTGGGCATGGTCCACTGGTTCAAGCAGACACGCGCATTTCAAACCTCTTCTCCACCGTGCGCAGCGATCGGCTGAATACGTTTTTCACCATCGTCACCGGGCTGGGATATTGGCAGACTGTTTGTGTTGTAGCGCTGGCTGCCTCTGCCTTGATGTGGGTTTGGGGCCGCCGGGCTTATATTCCGGCGCTCTGGATCGCTTTGGTCGGCAACGTGACAACTGTCTCGTTGCTCAAGCTGGCCTTTGCACGTGCACGGCCCGATCTCGCGCTTTATGCCGAGAACAGTTACGCCTTTCCAAGCGGGCACAGCGCCACGATTGCCGCGCTGAGCATATTCCTGACCTATGTCCTTATCCGCGAACGCATCGGGCGTGACCTGCTCTGGATCCTTACCTGCTTCACCCTCATATTTCTGGTCGGACTAAGCCGCCTCTATCTTAATGAACATTTCCTGAGCGATGTTCTGAACGGCTATCTGGTCGGGGCTCTGTGGGCGATTACCGGTATCTTTCTGGCCGAGCGATTTCGCCAGCGTTGGCAAGCGCTGGATTTGCAGGCAACGCGACGAGGCCGGTGGTGGGCGACGGCGAGCGTCATCACCGTCGCTGCGGTTGCCCTGGGGTTTGTTCTCGAACATTACAGCCTGACCCAGCGGCAGGTGCAGCCGGCACAACAGGCGCAACTTGATATCCCCTTCGACCAGGCATTGGAGCAGGGCATATTGCCGGCGCGGTCTGAAAGTCTGATCGGAACGCAGCAGGAACCTGTCAGTATCATTCTCTACGTGGCAGACGATCAGACGTTGCTTGACGCCTTGGCGGCCGCAGGCTGGCGGCAGGCGGACCCGCCGGGGTTCGCGACACTTTCAAGGGCGGCGATCGCAGCTTGGCTGGATAGAGCATATGAAACTGCGCCGATTACGCCTGTGTTCTGGAACGGATGGCCTCAAAGTTTTGGGTTTGAGAAAGCCGTCACCTCCGAGGGCCTGCGCCAACGCCATCACGCGCGCTTTTGGCGGGCGCGGATGAAGGCACCATCAGGTCTTCAGATCTTCGTTGGCACGGCCAGTTTCGATATCGGGTTGAAGTGGGGGCTGACACACCGGATCGACCCCAATATTGATCTCGAACGCAATCTACTGATCGAGGATCTGCTGCGCGATGGCGGTCTGCAGCAGAACGGTTGGGCGCAGGTCGTCGCCCCGATGTTGGGTCAGAACGTTGTCGGAGATCCATTCTTTACCGATGGTCGGGCCGCGATACTTTCAACGCCACCTGTCACGGGCGGACCGCCTGCGACTAAATAAGATAATCTGTCGAACGAATGTGGTTGGGTTCGCTGCGAAGACGCATTGCAAGGTCTGCAGGTGGAAGCGTGACTGAGAAAAAATACCACTCGCTCTGGCACAGCCTAATGCATCGCCTCGACTACAAATTAACGGGCACCTTACAGCGTGGCACGTGCGTTAAAGACGAAAGCAACTTGAAAGGCGATTTGCGCATGTTTGACTGGATCTCTGGTTTTATCGACACGGTCGGGTTGGCCGGGATCGCGTTTTTGATGTTCGTCGAAAACGTCTTCCCGCCAATACCGTCCGAGTTGATCATGCCCCTCGCTGGGTTCAACGCGGCCAACGGCGATCAGAATCTTGTTGCCGTGATCATAGCGGGGTCGGTGGGATCGCTTGCCGGTGCCGTCTTCTGGTACTGGGTCGGTATGCGCATCGGCACCGACCGGTTGAAGCGTCTGGCCCGGCGTCACGGTCGCTGGCTGACAATTTCACCCGACGAGATCGATCAGTCGAATGCCTGGTTCAAACGACATGGCGGCATGGCCGTGATGATAGGCCGATTAATCCCGACCGTGCGCACCTTCATTTCCGTACCGGCAGGCGTGTCGGAGATGTCGTTCGCGAAGTTTTTGGCTTACACCACCGTTGGCACCATCGTCTGGACGAGTTTTCTCACCTTGGCGGGTTACTTTCTTCAATCCCAGTACGAGAAGGTTTCCGCATGGATAAACCCTGTCTCGACGGGTGTCGTTGTGCTGATCCTCGCGTGGTACCTCTGGCGCGTCGCCACGTACCGCCGGCGCGTACTGAAAGACGACAACACGCGCTGATACGATCAAATCCCGCATGACCAACGAAAAGAGCCGACCCTCGTGCAAGGGCCGGCTGCATGTCGTCATCAGGTGTCGCTGTCAGCCGAGCGATACCTCGTCGCTGCCTTCGCGGGTCTTCGTCATGTAGGCCACGATCGCCACGATGGCTGCAAGGAAGATGGCGCTGGTGATGATGGTACCGAGACCCATGCCGCCGTACTCGGTGGGTTGCGATAGCAGGTCACCAAAGGAGGCACCTAAGGGGCGGGTGAGTATGTAGGCAATCCAGAAGGCAAGGACACCATCGAGCTTCAGCATGTAGTATCCGAAGGTGATTGAAGCGATGATCATACCGAAGAGGATGCCTGTCGCCATGTAACCCAATGCGAACTTCTCAGCCACGAGGTCGCCCGCGGCAGTGCCAAGCGCAAAGGTGAACAGAATGGCGAGCCAATAGAACGCCTCGCGCCGGGTCGTGCGGACCTCGTGAATGGACAGAGTGCCTTCGACCGAGAACCAGACAGCGAAGGTCGCAACCAGCAGGATCGTGAAGGCAACGGTTGTGGTGATCAGCGATACGCCGAAGTTATCGACAAGGTTGTCGGTGACCAGCGTACCGACGATGGAAATCAGCACGACGGCCAGCCAGTAGGACCACGGCACATAGCGCTTCTGCCTGAACTGCAGCACAAGTGCTCCGACCAAGACTGCGGCCATCAGCAAAGACGTTGCCGTCAGGCCAAGTCCGAGGTTCACAGCCAGAAAGTCGGCGGCAGTTTCGCCCATCGTGACGGCCATCAGCTTGATCAGCCAGAAGTCGACTGTAATCGCGGGGACGCGGTTGGGGGTGGTGATGGCGGGAGAGGTTTCCGATCGGGCGTATCCGGCGGATTCATTTACAGCAGAAAGCTGGGTCATGGCGGGCTCCTTTCCGGGGCTCAGTTGGACATCAGGGCAATGCCCTGGGCGAGGAAATCGTCGGCACGGGTGTCATCGTCGGCATTTACACCTCTCCGTGCCCTTTGCCTGCAAAGTGTCCAGCGTCGCAATCTGCGCGTCTGCCACTTTGGCCCCGGCGCGGGTGGTGCGGAACAGGTCCAGCATGGTTTCGCAGGGTAGGGCGTGTCCGCTGGCATCTGTCGTCGCGACACCCTGAACCATGATGACGGACCCGCCGGTGGGGGCACCCGATCCGGCCGGGTCGGCGAGGGCGTTCTGCAGGCTGGCGAGTGTCTGATCCACCGTTGTCTGATCGGGTTTGGACGCACGCAGTGCGGTCAGAGCATCGTCAATGGCTGCATTGACGTTTCCCCAGGCCGCCGTATTGACCGGACGCAGGGTTTTCTCCTGATCGTCCCACGCGGTTTCCAGATCGGTGATATGGGTTGCTGCGGCAGCCAGATCGCCGGTTTCTGCAACCTTCTGCACATCCGTCGTAATTGTCGTGTACGGCGTCATGTCACCAAGCGACGGTCCGCTGTCGGTCGCAGCGGCCTGCGCCACGGGCGTCGCAGGCGACAGAATTGCATAGCCGGCGGCGAAGACGCCGACCGGCACGATGATCAATACGGTACTTAGAAGGATATTACGCATCGGGGGTCCCCCGGACGGGCTGGCGGTTCCAGCTTATGTGTGTCCAGAGGTCTTGCAGCGTCGAGCCAGCCCCTGTGCTGCTCACCATGGAGAGCGGGCTCATCAGGCGCTTTTCGGGAGGTTCTGTCGCAAACTTTTTTGACTTTCGCCGGGTCACGTGATGCGGCAGTAATTTTGCGGCAGAGGTGGCGGACGAGAGGGGCGGAGCGATGGTTGACTTCAAGGGCGTACATTTCCCAAAGGAAG
>Ga0335398_10006991_pt1 | contig 13994 bp, 10 predicted proteins | sample BON03_FD_205742 | JGI IMG/M metagenome (GOLD analysis project Ga0335398, IMG submission 205742) | Freshwater microbial communities from Lake Bonney liftoff mats and glacier meltwater in Antarctica - BON-03 (spades assembly) (version 2) | ecosystem: Environmental > Aquatic > Freshwater > Ice >... | reverse complement strand
GGTGGGTGCGTGCGGGTGGGGGGGGGTTGTTTTGGAGGGGGGGGGGTCCCCCCCCCGGGGGGGGGGGGGGGGGGGGGGGGGGGAGCAGCGGCCTGGGTAAGAAGGCATGAGGGGGAGTGACTGCGTGTGCGTATGGGTGCGCGCAGGAGCTGGAAGAAAAGAATAGAAAGAGGGCGGGGCGGAAGAAGAGGGGCGAGATCGAGAGAGAGCGCGCTCGGCCGCGCCGCTGAAACACGTCGCCGCCGCCGCCGCTCGACGGAAAAAGAGCCGACAAAGCTTTTTTCTCCTCCTTTTTTCCTCCGTTCCTCTCAGTAGACGCGCGCCTTGGGCGGCACGTGCGCCATCTCGCTGTCCAGCGGCTGCATGTGCACGGGCCGGTAGTCGATGCGCACCTTACCCTTGCCCGGCTCCCCGCCCTCGTGCCCCTCCCAAAAGCCGAGCGTGTGCTTCATCCAGGCGACGTCGTCGCGCGCAGCAAAGTCCTCGCGCGCGTGCGCGCCGCGGCTCTCCTTGCGCCGCTCGGCGCTGTGCATGGTCACGGCCGCGTTGGTGAGCAGGTTGTCCAGCTCGAGCGTCTCGACCAGGTCGGTGTTCCACACGAGCGAGCGGTCGGTCACCTTGACGTCGCCCAAGGAGGCCACGCACGCGTCGATCTTGGCGCACCCCTCCTCGAGCGTCGACTGCGTCCGAAAGACCGCCGCGTCGCGCTGCATCACGCGCTGCATGTCGCGCCGCACCTCGGCGGTGGTGCGCGCGCCCTTGGCGTGGCGCAGCTTGTCCAGGCGGGCGACGCCCATGTCGGCCGCGTCCGAAGGTAAGGGAGGGTGGGGGGTGCCCGGCTTGAGGGTGGCGCCGGCGCGCAGGGCGCACGCGCGGCCGAAAACGACGATGTCGAGCAGCGAGTTGGCGCCGAGCCGGTTGGCTCCGTGCACGCTGGCGCAGGCGGCCTCTCCCGCGGCCATCAGCCCCGGCACGATCGCGTCGGGGTCCTCGGGCGTCGGGCACACGACCTCGCCGTGGTAGTTGGTCGGGACGCCGCCCATGTTGTAGTGCACGGTCGGCAGCACGGGGATGGGCTCCTTGGTCACGTCGACGCCGGCAAAGATGGCCGCCGTCTCGCTGATGCCGGGCAGGCGCTCGGCCAGCAGCTCGGGCGGCAGGTGGTTGAGGTGCAGGTGGATGTGGTCGCCCTCGGGGCCGCACCCGCGCCCCTCGCGGATCTCCATGGTCATGGAGCGGGAGACCACGTCGCGCGACGCCAGGTCCTTGGCCGTCGGCGCGTACCGCTCCATGAAGCGCTCGCCCTCGCTGTTGCGCAGGATGCCGCCCTCGCCGCGGCTGCCCTCGGTGATCAGGCAGCCCGCGCCGTAGATCCCCGTCGGGTGGAACTGCACGAACTCGAGGTCCTGTAAGGGCAGGCCCGCGCGCGCGGCCATGCCCCCGCCGTCGCCCGTGCACGTGTGCGCCGAGGTGGCCGAAAAGTAGGCGCGACCGTAACCCCCTGTGGCCAAGACCGTGCGGTGCGCCTGGAAGCGGTGCAGCGTGCCGTCCTCCATGCACAGGGCGACCACGCCGCGGCACTCGGGCCTCTTGGGGTCGGAGCGGTCCATCATGAGGTCGAGGGCAAAGTACTCGACTGACGGACGGACGGACAGGAGGGGGGTTTTGTTTGTGGGGAGAGAGATTGGCGGGGTTGTGTGTGTGTGAGCGAGCGAGCGAGTCGCGTTTCGGTCGCACGCGCGCAATCGTCGGTCGGTCTTTCGTGCCTCTCCCCCCCATCCTCCGAGCCAACTCTCTCTGTGTCTCTCTTTCCCTGTCTCTGTCTCCCCGCCTCACCGAAGAACTGGATGTCGTGCTGCATGGCCATGCCGTAGAGCGTGTGCAGCATGGCGTGGCCCGTGCGGTCGGCGGCCGCCGCGCAGCGGTACGCCTGCCCCCCGCGCCCGTAGTCGAGCGACTGGCCCCCGAACGCGCGCTGGTAGATGCGCCCGTCCTCCGTGCGGCTGAAGGGCAAGCCGTAGTTCTCCAGCTCGATCACCGCCTGCGGCGCCTCGCGGCACATGTACTGGATCGCGTCCTGGTCCCCCAGCCAGTCGCTGCCCTTGATCGTGTCGTAGGCGTGCCACCGCCAGTCGTCGGCCGACATGTTGCCGAGCGCCGCGTTGATGCCGCCCTGGGCGGCGACGGTGTGGGAGCGGGTGGGGAAGAGCTTGGTGATGCAGCTGTGCGATGGTGCGCGCGCGGTTTTGTTTGGTGGTTTGGTTTTGGTTGTTTGTTTCAGGAGAGCGACGTGAGCAAGGAGGAGCGCGTCGCAGCCAAGCAAAACGCCAACACAGCGCCAACGACAACCGGCGCCGACGGCGTCGACGAAGAGGACGGCGGCGGCGGCGGCCGTGTCCTGTCCTGTCTCCCCGTCCGACGGTCGTCGAGGTCGCGCGCGCCTGGTCCGGTCTCTAGAGCGCTCGCGGCCCTTGCTCTTTCGACAAGGCGGCGGCGTTTGCACCAGACCCCTCCTCAAGAAGGAGGAGGGGAGGGGAGGGAAGGGGACGTTCCGAAAGAACGGCCAAACTTACGCCGTCTTCAGGCCCTGCTCCGACAGCCCCACGGCCGCGCGCAGCCCCGCGCCGCCCGCCCCGATGACGATGGCGTCGTACTGGTGGTCGATGATCGGATAGGCCGGCTTGGTCGCGAAGGAGCGGCGGGCAGAGCGAGAGGGGCTGGAGGAGGACGAGACGCCTCCCGTGCTGCTAATGATGCTGCTGCTGCTGCTGCTGCTGCTCAGCGCGCGCTCAGCGGCGGCGGCGGCGGCGGGCATGATGGGGACGCCGCTGGATCGCCCCGTGGCCGAGCCAGCCGCGGCCGCGAGGAGCTTGGCCAGGCCCCGCATTTGTTAAGCGTTGGGTTTCGTCAAAGGGTTTGTGGTTTGTGGTGTTGCGTTAAGACGGGGTGTGTGTGATGAGCGCCGTTTCCGGTCGTGAAGTATGATTGCTATTGGGACGAGTGTAGCGTGCGTGCGTGGACTCATGAGGGCGACGTGGTTTTCAGGGAAATGATGCTCTCAAAGGGTTTGCTCTCGCCAAACACTTGATCAAAGAAGCGTCGCCTGTCCCTCCTCCCCACGGGCAGCAGTCACAACACCACAACACCACAACATCAACATCGACCGGCCCCCATCCTTTTGCAACGCCTCTACAGGACGAACCCGAGTCTCTTTCGGAAGAAAGCTCTCTCCTCCTCCCTCCCCTTCCGCCTCCCTCCCCCTTCCCGCCAACGGACACACAATCGCCACGATACGCTCCTTCCTGCGGCTGCGGCCGCCCCTGAGAGGCGCCGGCAGCAGCAGCGGCGGCAGCAGCGCCGGAGGACGAGGAGGAGGGGCTTGCCGCCTGCTTTGCGCGCCGCCGCCGCCAGCGCTCCGCCACGTCGTCGCCGCCGTCGCCGCCGTCGCCGCGCCGCCGCTTTCGTCGCCGCTGCCCCGCAACCCGCACCACCACCCCCTGCAGCAGCGCCGCGGCCTGGCCTCGGCAGCCGCGGCGGCGGCAGGCGCGAGCGGCAGGATGGCCGCCCGCTTCTCCAAGGCCTACCGCGCCCGCCTGCCGGCCCACCCGCCGGGCGGGCCCCCTCCCGCCGCGCCCAACGAGCCGCCGCCGCCGCAGCGGCCGAGCGTGGCGCGCGTTTACGGCGATGTCAACGCGCGGCTGCCCGCCGAGTACTGGGACTACGAGGCGCTGCAGGTCGAGTGGGGGGACCAGGACGCGTACGAGCTGCTGCGCAAGGTCGGGCGCGGGAAGTACAGCGAGGTGTTTGAGGTGAGGCGTTCGATCTTTTTTGTTTGCAAAGGGAGAGGGCGAGCGAGAAGGAAAACGGGGCCGATGCCGCCGCCATTGCCGCCCGCCCGCTTTTGCCCACCAAACGACCCATCCCAAAACCAAACAAAAACCTTGAACAACAGGGCATCTGCACCGCCAACGGCGAGCGCTGCATCGTCAAGGTGCTCAAGCCCGTGAAGAAGAAGAAGATCAAGCGCGAGATATCCGTCCTCCAGCGCCTGGCCGGAGGGCCCAACGTCGTCGCGCTGCTCGACGTGGTGCGCGACCCCCCGAGCCGCACGCCCTCGCTGGTGTTCGAGCACGTGGACAACGCCGACTTCCGCCAGCTCTACCCGACGCTGAGCGACTACGACGTGCGCTACTACACCTTCCAGCTGCTGCGCGCGCTGGATTTCGCCCACTCGCGCGGCGTCATGCACCGCGACGTCAAGCCGCACAACGTGATGATCGACCCGCGGCGGCGCGAGCTGCGGCTGATCGACTGGGGTTTGGCCGAGTTTTACCACGCCGGCCGGGAGTACAACGTGCGCGTGGCGAGCCGCTACTACAAGGGGCCCGAGCTGCTGGTGGACCTGCAGGACTACGACTACGCCCTGGACCTGTGGTCGCTCGGGTGCGTGCTCGCCGCCATCGTCTTCCGGCGCGACCCGTTTTTTTGCGGCGCCGACAACTACGACCAGCTCGCCAAGATCGCCTCGGTCCTCGGCACGGACGAGCTCGACGCCTACCTCGACAAGTACGGCATCCGCCTCGACCGGCAGCTCTCGGGCCTGATCGGCCGCAGGCCCCGCCGCGCCTGGTCCAAGTACGTGGCGCAGGGGGCCGAGCACCTGGCGTCGCCCGAGGCCGTCGACCTGATCGACCGCCTGCTGCGGTACGACCACGCGGAGCGGCCGACGGCGCGCGAGGCGATGGCGCACGCCTACTTTGCGCCCGTGCGCGCGCGCGAGGGCTTCGACGCGGACGGGATGCCGGTCGGGGGGTTTGCCGCCGTCGAGGACGGCGCGGCGGCGGCGGCGGCGGCGGTGGGGGCGGGGGCGGCGCCGCCGGACGGCGGCGGCGGCGGCGCGGCGTGAGCAGCGACTGGCATCTTTTCTTGTGCGTGCGCGGTTTTGTCAAATCTTGCCGCCGCCCTCCTCCTCCTCCTCCACCACCACATCACAAACGAAAGCAACAACGTTCCGGAGCGCCGACCCCGCCCCCGCGCGCCGCTCGCTCCTCATCCCTCTCCCCGCCCCCTTTGTTGTCGTTTTTGGGGGGCCGAATTGCACGGCGTCTTTCCGAAGATAAAAAAAGCTAGTCAAAAATCAAACCAGAAGACCCATCTTTCCGATGCTGTCCGCCGCAGCCGCCGCGCCCTCCGGGGGGAGCGCAGGGGCCCTGTCCGCCACCGCCGCCGCGGCTGACGAAGTGTCCCGCGTGCTCGCGCACAAGTCGGTCGTCGAGAAGAAGCGGTGCGTCGCCGTCTTTGTGTGTTTTTGCGCGAGGAAGGGGTGGAGCGGGGGCCGCCGCCGTCGCCGTCGCCCCCGTCGTCGCCTCTCTTGTGCGCGAGCGCTCTCTGTCTCATCCGCCCGAGACGACAATGACCCTCCCTCCACCCAACCCAAAAAACGAAACGACCGACATAACGACAGCCAATCGATCGCCAAGCTGCGCGCCGACAACGAGCGCCTCGCCGGGGAGCTCCTGCTCGAGAACAAGTTTGGCGTTCGGCCCTCGCGGCCGGGCGACGCGCTGCGCTCGGCCGCGCTGCAGGCGGAGGCTGACGCGCTGGCGCGGCGCGTGCAGCTCGAGCAGCGGCACGTGCTGCTGCTGAAGCGCGCGCTGGGCGAGGGGTGCGCACGCCTGGCGCAGAGCCGCGCGGGCATGGGCAGCCTCAACAGCACGCGCCAGCAGGGCGCGTGCCTGGCCGTCGCGCAGGCGCTGCTCGAGAACCGGCTCGCGCGCCTGAGGGCGCGCCTGAGCGGCGCCGAGGCCGACAACCGCGCGACCCGCGCGCGCATCGACAGCCTGCGGCGCGGGCGCCTGGCGTGCGCGGCGGCCGGGGCGGCCGTCGAGCGCGAGCTGTCGCAGGCCAAGGACGAGCTGGCGTCGCGGCTGGTGGGCGCGCGCGAGGCCGAGGCGCGCCGCGCGGCCGCCTTCCGCGACGCCGCGCTCGCAAAATCGGCCTCCGAGCGGCAGCGCGCCGAGCACGAGGCCGAGTGGTCGCGGCTAGGGCGGGCGGCCGAGGAGGCGCGGCGCGACATTCAGCGGCGGCGGGCGCAGGAGATGGCCGCGCGCGAGCGGCGGACGCAGGAGCTGCTGCGCAGCGGCATCGGCGTCGGCATCAACATCGACGTGGGCCTCGCGACCATGGCGGCGGCGGCGGCGGCCGCGGCGACGGCCTCGGCGACGGCGACGACGACGATGGGGGCGTCCCTGTCGTCGCCATCTGTTTCGCTCGCCGCCACCGCCGCCACCGCCACCGCCCGCCTGGGCGCCCCCTCCCCCCCGACCGGAAGCCAGTCCCCGCAGCGTCTGATCGCGAGCGCCATGCAGCGGGTGCGCACCGGCAGTGGGCGCGAGGCGCCATCATCGTCTGCTGCTGCTGCGCCAGACAGCACCGGCGACAGCGGCGGCTTTGGCGGCGGCGGAGGCAGCGCGACGACGGCGCAGCAGGCCGCCGCCGTCGCTGCTGCCGACGGCGCCACCACCACCGTCGGCGCGACCCCGCCACCCGCCCCCGTCCTCCCCTCCGCCCCCCTGCCCGGCACCCTGCTGTCCGCCGAGGCCGCGCTCGAGCGCCTGCAGGCCTTCCGCGCCGCCTTTGACTACGTCCAGCGCGCGACGGGCGCCTCGGACGTCGGCGCGCTGGCGCGCGCGTTTGAGGCGGCCGAGGACGAGGCGTTGGCGCTCGCCGCCTTTGCGGCCGAGGAGGACGCCGACGGGGCCGGCGGCTTTGCGGGAGCTGGGGACGTGGCCGGCGATTACTACTGCTACAGCGGTTCTGCGGACGCTGCTGATGCTGCTGCCGCCGCCGCCGCCGCCGCCGAGGCCGACGACGGCCGCGGGGCCGCGGCGACGGCGGCGACGAGAGGTCGCGGCCGCGTCGCCGCCACCGCGCGCGGCATCCACGGCGCTGCGCGCGCGTCCGCGGCCGAGGCGGCCCTCAAGAAGGCGCGCGCTGAGGCCGGGCGCCTCTGCGAGGGGGTCGGCGCCGCGTTCCGCGCGGCCGGGTGCGACCGCCTGCCGATGGCGGCGGCGGCGGCCAGGATGGCGGGCGGCGGCGGCAGCGGCGGCCAGCGGGGGGCGCGGGCGGCGGACGAGGATGACGACGAGGACGAGGACGCGGACGAGGACGAGGGCGGCGGCTCCGCTGCCGCCGCGGTCACCGAGTCCAACGTCCTGGCGTGCCTGGGCGTCGTCGAGCAACGGTGCGAGGGCCTGCTGCGCGAGCTGGCCGCGGCCCGCGCGTCGGGCGCCGTCGGGCTGGCGCTGCCGGGCGCGCCGCCGCTCTTCCCGCGCAACGCTTGCGGCGGCGGCGCCGGCATCAAGGGGCGGGGGAGGGGCGCCCGCGCGCGCGAGAGCGAGGACGAGGACGAGGCGGAAGAGGAGGCGGACGTGCCGCGCAAGGGCGCCGGCGCTACGTCGTCCGTCGTCAGCAAGGGCGCCGCCGCTGCTGCTGCTGCTGCTGCTGCTGCTGCGGCGGCCTCGGCTGCGTCGCCGCACTCGTTCGTCGGGGGCGCTGCCGCCTTGCTGCCCGGCGCCGGCCCGCCCCTCCTGCTGCCGCTCTCGCGCGGGCAGCTGCTCGTGGAGGCGCGCAGGCGCCTGCCGGAGCTGCTGGCCGAGGCCGGCGGGGCCGGGGCCTTTGCGTGGCCCCCCCCGCCTGCGCGCGCAGGGTGATGTCGCTCCTCCTTAGCAGTCCACAGCGACGATGCGCGGCGCCAGCCGCCCGAACCGCCGCTCGCCTTTCGCCGCATACAGAGCGCGCGACGGCGCCTGCGAATCTCGGCCAGCATCCCAAAACACGAAAAGTTTAGAGTAAATCAAACGCCTTCCCCATTCCGTCGCCGCGCGACCGAACCCGCGACGTCTCGACCCTCAGGACGCCGGCGCGCGCGCAATGGAAGCGCAGACGGGTCCCCTCGGGGGCGCGCAGGAGGCGACAAGAGCGCAGGAGGAGGTGGCGCCACCCGCCCCAGCGCCCGAGCCGCCGCGCCCAGAGGCCCCGGACCTGCCCAGCGACGTGCTCAAGATGATCGTGCGGCAGGCCCTCGAGCCGCTCCGCCCCGGGAGCCGCCTGCTGCTGCTGCTGGCGATGGCGGGGGTCTGCAAGCACTGGAGGGAGCTGGCGCTCGAGGTGCCCGCCGACCTCCCGATCGCCTTTGACGGCAGCGCCGAGAACTCGCTGATGGGCGGGACGCCCTTCCGGTTCCGGCGGTGCGCGCTCGCGAAGAAGGAGGGCACCTTCCTCGCGGGCGCGTCGCTCCTCCGAGGTGAGGAGAGAGAGGAAGGGAGGGAGAGGAAGGACAGAGAGGGGGGGAGAAGGGGGGACCTCCACCGTCCCCTTCTTTCGATGCGCGCCCGCGCCTCTCTCTTGCGATCCCTCACGGGGGGACCCTTGCGGCCCTCCCTGGGGCCTGGCCCTGTCCCACCACCGGGATGCAGACGCACAGGTGTCAACACCGCGGGGGGGGCGGGGGACACCACGAAAGTCCTCGCGCGCGACGACGCGACGGCGGAGCGCGGGCGCTGAAGGGGACGCCGCCCGGCGACAACCCTCGCGTGTCGAGGCGCTGCGGCCGCAACCGCCGCCCGCCCCTTTTTATCAAAAAGTGAATCCGCACGCACTCACCGACCCCCGCAACGATCGCCGGCACCCCCCTTCTCCCCTCCCGAGACACCGGAACACACACACCAACCAACAAACGACCACCACCAAAAACAACCCAAGGCTACACCGACGTTTCGCTCAGCGGCGAGGCCGTCACCGACGAGACGCTGCGCCGCGTGGCGCGCGCCGCCGGCGGCCGGCTGGCGCGCGTGCGCGTCGCCGGCTGCCCGCGCGTCACGGACGCCGGCCTGGCGGACCTCGCGCTCGCCACGGGCCCGTCCCTGCGCGAGCTGGCGGTCGAGGACGCGGGGCCCGGGTTCACGGGCCGCTGCCTGCCGGCCGTGCTCGACGCGTGCCGCTCGCTCGAGTCGCTGTTGGTCGACGGCGCCCCTGCGGTGCGCTGGTCCGGCATGCAGTGGTGGCCGGCCGAGCTGCCCGGGACCATCTCGGCGGCGGCGGGCGGGCCGTCGCTGATCGCGCCGCCGCACCCGGGGCCCTACCACCTCGACCAGCAGCAGCACCAGGCCCAGCAGCAGCATCAGCAACACCAGCAGCAGCAGCTGCAGGTGCAGCTGCATCATCAGCAGCTGCATATGCAGCATTACCAGCAGCAATTGCAGCAGCAGCAGCAGCAGCAGCAGCAGCAGCAGCAGCAGGCGGCCGCAGCGGCGGCGGCCCAGGCCGCACAGCAGGCGGTGGAGGCGCTCCCGCCCGGGACCGTCGCTCTCCTCGCCGCGGCCGCGGCCGCCTTTGCCGGCGGCCAGCAGCTGCCCCCGCATGACTCGCTGCTCTGGCAGCAGATGGCGGCGGCGGGCGGCGGCGGCGCGGGCGGCGCGGGCGTCGGCGCGGGCGGCGGCGCGGCGGCGGGCGTGGCGGCGGCGACGGCGGCGGCCGCGGCCTTCCAGCAACAGCAGCAACAGCAGCAACAGCAGCAGGCCGCCGCAGCTCAGGACCACCAGATGCTGCCGCAGCACCACCCGGCGCAGCACCACCCGGTGCAGCAGCAGCACCAGCACCAGCACCAGCAGCACCACCAGCAGCAGCTCCAAACCAGCGCGGCCGCCTCTGCCGCCGCCGCCGCCGCCGCCGTGCCTGTGGCCATGGCGATCGACGACGGCGGCGGCGCGGCGCTGACCGCCGCCCCCGCGCCGCCGACGCTGGCCCCGACCTCCTCGGGCCTGTCCGCCTCGGGCAGCCCGGGCGGCGGCGGCGGCCCCGCGCACTGGCTGACCCCTAGCCAGAGCCACGGTGGCGGCGGCGGCGGCGGCGCGGGGCCCGCCGGCGGCGCCGGCGCCCCTGTCGGCGGCGGCGGCGGCGGCGGTGCCACCACCACGACCGGCGACCTGCTGGCGTCGCCGCCCTCTGCGCACGCCGCGGCCGCCGCGCTCGCCGCCGCGCAACAGGCACCAGCGGTGGCGTCTTCTTCCCTCGCTGCGAGCGCGGACGGCGCGGCGGCGGCAGCGGCGGCGGCCGCCGCAGCAGCAGCGGCGGCGGCGGCGGCCTCTTCTGCCGCGATCGGGGAGGCGGCAGCTGCGACCGCTGCCCACCACAGGCCACAGCAGCAATTCCAGCCGCAGTATCCGCATCATCAGCATCACCACCACCAACAGCAGCAGCAGCAGCAGCAGCACCAGCAGCAGCACCAGCACCAACACCACCACCACCAGCAGGCGGCGGCCATGGCCGCCGCCGCCGCCGCCGCCGCCGCCGCCGCCGCCGCCGCCGCCGCCACGGCCAGCCGCGCGCGCCCGGCCCTCTGGAAGCTCTCGCGCCTCCACGTGCGCGGCACCAGCCCCGACGGCGGCAGCCTCCAGCACATCCTCCAGCGCGCCCCCTGCCTCGCCGAGCTCGGCGTTGACGGCCCCGCGCGCAACCTGCAGATCGCCGCCGTCGCCTGCCCGGGCATCTCGCGCGTGAGCTACCTGGTGAGCTCGCGCGGCGAGCTCGAGGCGGCGCTGTGGGCCTTCACGGGCCTGGCGCGCCTGCGCGCGCTCGACCTGGCCGTGCGCGGCGGCATGGTGCTGGGCGCCGACCACCTGCGCGTGCTGGGCATGCTGCCGCTGTGCGAGCTGCGCGTCGACTCGCACGCGTACAAGCAGCAGCCGACGCTCACGCGGCCGCAGTTCTCGCACCTGGACAACGAGGGCGTGAAGGGGCTGGTGGACGCCGTGTGCTCGCGCCTGCGGGCGTCCGGGGGCGGCGGGGCCGGGGCGCTGGGCGCGGCGGCGGCGGCGGCGGCGGCGGCGCACCAGCAGGCGGGCGGCATGATGGGCGGCGGCGGCGGCGGCGGCGGGGCGGGCGGCGGCGGCGGCGGGGGCGGCGGCGCGGCGGCCGCGGCGGCGGCCGCCGCCTCGGGCGCGGCCTCGCTCGCGAGCGTGCGGCCGCTCAAGCTGTCGCTGTGCGGCGCCACGGCCCTGTCGCACGAGGCCGTGTCCGCGCTGCTGCGCCTGCCCGTGCTGACCGAGCTCGACATCGGCGGCTGCGCGCGCATCAGCGCCATGGACAAGATGCGGCTGGTGGCCAAGGTGAAGGCCGGGCGCGAGCTGCTGGACGCGGCCGAGCGGCAGGCGCGCGCCGCCGCCGCCGCCGCGCGCGCGACCGAGCAGGCGCAGGCCGACGCACGCGAGCGCTGGGGCGCGTCGTCGGCGCCGCACAGCGGCGCGCCGCCGTCGGCCGCCGCGGCCGCGGCCGCCGCGGCGCACGAGCAGCACAACACGCGCTTCCGCGGCTACATGTGACGCAGCTTGGCTGGTCATGCTTTCCGCCCCACCCCCCCTTCGTCGCCTCGCTGCGCGTCTGTCTTTCCGCCCCCTCCGCGCCCGCCGACGAGAAAAACATGGCGCGACACAACAATCCTTTCATTTTTCTTGCCATCCTCCTACTCCTCCTCCACCCAACTACCCGCCCATCCTGCCGGCCGGCCAGCCCGCGGAAGATACCTACCCCCGCGCGGTTCGCAAGTGCCAAAGACAACCCCGCGGGCAGAATTCCCTCCCCCGCCGAGCGGTCTCCGCCCCCGCCGTTCCCCGGCCCCCGTCTTTGCCCCGGCGGCCCCTCTTCCCGTCCGCCTCCGCACTTTTGGGCCTGGCTGGAACCGGGGGCGCCCGCGCGATCACATCACACGTACACAAAACCCGATCCGCACACGCGCCAAACACACCACAGTTTTGCCGCTTCCCCCGCCCCCTCCCCCTCCCCTTTCTCTCTCCCCTTTTTTGCCCCCGCGCCTCTCCCCTCCCCCCGTCATGGCGGCCCTTCCAGGGGCCGCCTTTTTCTTTTCTATTGGCTGGGGGGAGACTCGCTCGGCTTCTACTACTTTTGCTCCCGGGCATGCATGCGATATCAAACGGTGTTTACACCCCCGTACACTTTTTAAGCGACGGTGTTTACACCGTAATTTTACACAAACCTTGGTTGTGAAAAGCCTCGAGAATCTCCTCTCTCGCGCACGTTGTGTGCAGGGTGACACATCAAACGGCGCCCCCAGCGGCGGGTGACGGCGGCGGCCGCCTCACGTGGATGATGCCCAGCTTGAGCAGCGCCGCCATGAACACGTTGATGATCGCCTGCAGCACCGCCGACGCGGCGTAGAAGAACCCCAGCAGGATGAGCGACGCGCAGTAGATGCGCGTGGCGCCGGGCGACTCTGTGCGCCCGTCGGGCAGCTTCTGCGGCATGGCGCACTCCTGCAGGTAGCCGAGCACGGGGCCGGCGACGGGGAGCTCGCGCATGCGCTGGAGCTTGAGGGCCTCGGCGGCCTCGGCGTCGGCGACTGCCTGGGCCGCGGCGGCCTCGGCGGCCTCGGCGGCGCGCTCGGCGGCGCGGCGCGCGCGCTTGCTCGCGTTGGGCGCGAGCGCCGGCACGACGGTGGCGACGTTGTTGTTGTGGGCGCCCGCCGCGCCGCCGTCCTGCGACGAGCCGTACAAGAAGGTCGGCTGCAGGAAGGGGACCACGCCAAAGGCCGTCAGGCCAAGCACGGTCAGCACGACCATCTGCGTCTGCGCAGGCATGCGGTCAAAGCCCGCAAAGATGCGCTCGTAGAGCGTCTTCTTCTGCTTGGGCGGCGGCGTGGGCGGCGGCGGCGGCGGGGGGGCGTTGGCGTTGTCGCCGCTGCTGTTGGTGCTGCTGCTGCTGCTGCTGCTGCCGCCGGCGTCGAACGCGGCGGCGGCCGCCGCGGCCGCGGTGGGCCGCCGCTCACTCTGGCCCAGCCGGTGGTGCTTTTGGTGCTGCCAGGACAGCGGCAGCGGCGGCACGGCGGCGGCGATTGAGCAGGCCGAGCCGATGGCGCAGCCGGCGACGGCTGGCAGCGCGGGTGCTTTGCATGCCCGCCAGCTCCGCGCGTGCACCGCTTGCCGCTGCGGCTGATGCTGCGACAGCGCCTTCGACGAGCCGCGCGCGGCCTGCATGGCTCGGGATTGGCTGAGGCTCTTGGCCTTGTCCGCTGGGGCGCGCGCGGGCAACCCAGCGGCAAAGTCTCCAATCAATCGCGGCTCGCTCTCTCGCTCTCTGTCCGTGCGGGTTTGGGGTTGCGGGTTTCGTCTGATGAGTCCGAAATCGAGGATGGATAAAACGATGAGTGATTGGGTGCGTGCAAATTAAGAAAAGGCGGAGGGGCCGTCGCACCGGCGCCGCCCGCCGCCGCCGCCGCCCTTCGTCGCCATCTCGCGGCGGGCGCCCGTCCTGCCGCGGCCGCTGGTGCCGCCCCGACGCGGCCCTCATCCCCCGAGGCGGGCGCGGCCTCGGCTGCAGGGGCAGCAGCAGCACCAGCAGCGCCCTTGGCCCCCGCCGACGTCTCTGCAAACCGCTTCAGGCTGGCCTCGAGGAAGCCGCGGCCGCGCTGCAGCGCCTCCTGCTGGCGCTCGGCCGTCACGCGCAGCTCGGCGTTCTCGACCTCGAGGGCGCGCAGGCGCTGCGCCAGCTCGGCCGCCGGGCCCGACAGCGGGCCGCCGCCCGCGCTGCCGCCGCCGCCGCCGACCTCGGCAAACGAGGGCGACGTGGCCAGCGCGTGCAGCTCGCGCTCGAGCGTCGTGACGGCCGCCCGGGCGGCCGCGAGCTCGTCGTCGCCGGCACGCGCGCGCGCCTCGGCCGCCGCGAGCTCGGCGGCCAGCTCGGCCCCGCGGTTGGACGCGGCCGCGGCCGCGTCGCTCGCCCGGGCGTCGGCAGCCGCCCGGCGGCGCGACGCCTCGGCCGCCGCGCGCAGGACCTCCTCCGCCTTGGCGAGCAAGGTGCCCGCGGCCTCGGCCTCGGCCTGCGCGACCGCCTTGACGCGGCCGAACTCGGCGCGGTCGGCCGCGCGCGCCACCTCGGCCTCGGCCCGCTGGGCGGCCAGCGCGCTCTCGAGCCCGGCGGCG
>Ga0335398_10006989_pt1 | contig 13996 bp, 10 predicted proteins | sample BON03_FD_205742 | JGI IMG/M metagenome (GOLD analysis project Ga0335398, IMG submission 205742) | Freshwater microbial communities from Lake Bonney liftoff mats and glacier meltwater in Antarctica - BON-03 (spades assembly) (version 2) | ecosystem: Environmental > Aquatic > Freshwater > Ice >... | reverse complement strand
CCTAAAACGTAAACCTATTTCAAGACCAAATGGCATGTGGTGTTGTCATTTTAATCGAAACACTCAATACCTAAATCCCAATCCCTAACTCCTAACCTAGAACCATTTCAGCACATGTCATTTCAAAATAGCCGAGAGAGAGGGCTGTTTTGCCGAGAGAGTGAAGGATCTTTTGCTGACAGATGTGGTTAGTGAAAGGTTGCTTGGAAATCGAAAATGTGCGTATGTTGCAGTGTGTTGCAGTGTGTTGCAGTGTGTTGCAGTGTGTTGCAGTGTGTTGCAATGTGTTGCAGTGTGTTGCCGAGAGAGATAGGTCTCTTTTGCCGACAGAGTGCAGTTCGTGAAAGGCTGCTTGATAAACCGAATTTCGAAGAAGTAACCTGTGCTGTTATCATCATTTCCTTTCTTTGAATGCAGCAATTTCCTGCTGCGAGACATGCCTGCTTTATTGCACGTCTTCTCCAATATCTGTGTGTGTGTGTGTGTGTGTGTGTGAGAGAGAGAGAGAGAAAGAGCATGTGTGTGTGTGTGCGTGTGTGTGCGTGTATATACATATATGTATATATATATATACATATACATATATAGAGCGAATGTTCACTGAGCATCCTATATATGTATATATACACATCAAAATATTTGAAGCCAATGTCGACTGAGCCGTAAGCCAATGTCCACCGAGCCTCATACTAGTGCATGTATGTATGTATGTATATATATATATATATATATATATATGTATACATATTTATTTATTTATATTCATATAAATATACATATATATATACGGAGCGAATGTTTACTGAGCCTCCTATATATGTATATATACACATTAATATACTTTAAGTTTGGAGCCAATGTCCACTGAGCCATAAGCTAATGTCCACCGAGCCTTGCACTAGTATATATATATATATATATAGAGAGAGAGAGAGCGAATGTTTACTGAGCATCCTATATATATATACATATAGATGAATATATATTCGGAGCCAATGTCCACTGAGCCATAAGCCAGTGTCTACTGAGCCTCCTACATATATATATATATATACATCTACAGTTAGAGCCAACGTCCGCTGTATTTGTACAGATATATATAGTCAGGGCCAATATGCACTAATCCTCATATATATATGTACGTATATTCAAAGCCCATGTCAACTGAGCCATAAGCCAATGTTTACTGAGCATCCTGTATATATGTATATAGACGATCGGAGCCCATGTCTACCGAGCCTCGTATATATATGTATATATTTATTCATAGCCAATATCCATTGTACTTCCTGTGTATGTATATATATGTGTATATATATAATTTTAGAGCCATTGTCCACTGAGCCTCCTACATACATACGTATATGGTTTGAGCCAATGTGCACTGAACCATAAGCCAATGTCCACTGAACATCTTATAGTATGTATATACGTATACAGTCGGAGCCAATGTCCACCAGCCTTCCCAGCCTTCTGTATATATGTGTATAGATTCGGAGTTAATGTTCACCAGTTGTGCATCCTATGTATATATATATATAGTTGGAGCGAATATCTGAGTCCTGTACAAGTCCACCGAACCTCCTATATTTATATTGGCCTCCATATATGTATACAGTTGGAGACAATATGCACTGAACCATAAGGCTATGTCCACCGAGCTTCCTGTATATTTGAAAGTATTCAAGCAAACACAGCTTCCAGCCAAGCTACCGGACTATTTCTTATTGAGTAATAAGAACAAACTCAATCAATAGTCGGAGAAAATGTCCACCGAGCCTCGTATATACATGTATATACATATTCAAGTTCGGAGCCAATGTGCACTGTGCTTTCGAGTCCTACATATATATATAGTCAAAGCAAAATCCACGGAGACTCCAACATATATAAATTTACGGTTTGAGCCAATGGCCATTTAACCATATGATGATGATTGCTTTTATTACTTTCAAAAGTAGTTTAGTACCCTTGTTGGAGGGTCTATGAAGTTCAAATTCATGAGAATTTAAGGTATCGGGTTTTAGACGGAATCGAACCGACGACCTAAGCTAATGTCCACTGAGGCTCCTATATATATATATATATATACATATACATATATGTGTACATATGTATATATATATATATATATATATTGAAGGGTCCGTGAACCCGCCCGACCCAATGAATTATTTATGTTCCCTTACTGATAAATAGATTTCAGAAAAGTGTTTTACTTACCGTTCAGTACAAATATTTAAAATCCTGTTCCGAGGATTTTATTCTCAAAAATCCGATTCTCCGCATAAGATCATACGTTACTGCTTTTCTTACTCAACATGGTTGGCTGTTTGCTTTCCGCCAGGCAGAAATCTGCCTGGTGGAAATGATTTGTACCAACAGGGTACCAGTTCCCAAGAGGCATCTTGGCGGGGGCCAGCCCTTAAATATTTTTGCATGATTCATAGGGGCGGGCAGATTGGGTCCAACTTTATATATAAATATATAGGAGGCTCAGTAGACTCGACTCTGAGTTGGCTTTGAATACTTCTATACATATATATAGGAGGCTCAGTAGACATTGACCCTAACTATATTTATATCATATATATAGGAGACTCAGTGGATATTGGCTGCAAATACGTATATATATGTATATATATATATATATATATACATAGTCGGAGCCAATGTACACTGATCCTCCGATATATACATGTGTATTCGGAGCAAAAATTCACTGAGCCATAAGCCAATGTTCACTGAGGCTCCTATATATATGTATATACAGTCAAAGCTAACATCAACTAGGCCATAAGCTCAAGGAACACGGCAAGACAGAATCAGACCCATCCTTTCCTTGTGTCCAGCAAAGTTCAGGAAACGTCAGAAGGGATGCCACTGTGAGCCGGTCATGACCGCATACATGTTGATACGCCGTGACGGTTTAGTGTGTCGAAGCAGTTGCAACATGTTGCAGTGTGTTGCACTGGACCAGTACGCCAAGTGCATGTAGATACCTTTATGACTCAACGAGGTAAAGACAATATAGTGACGGTGTATGACGCATTTCTCCTGTTTGTGAAGCTTGTGGCGACTTCGGTGTGGAAGGGAAATCTTTGGACAAAGGCCAAGCACCTAACAGAGAAACCGTGGCGTTTATCAAAAAGACTTTGAACTGGTTGAAACATGCTGAGGGTCGTGACGGAGTTGGTTGGGCACAGCTAGACTCCAAGACTTGCAGACTACGTCTACCATAAATTCTTTAACGCTATTCAAAAGTTTTTTCGAAGTCAAAGTTTGAGTTTCGTATCAGGAAGATGACTCTGCGCCATGTTGGCTTTCGACATGCGAATATAATACTTTTGCACATGCGAGCGCACCTGCGTCACCGATCTTGTGCCTACCACCATACTAATGATCTCAGCCACATTTGGTCCCAGCCGCGCCGTCACCCTACCGGTGCGAGGATGAATCATAGACGCTGGGTCGATGTCAGGACCGAACTTTTTGAGTGCCTTTACGAAGATTGCCTCCTCCTCTGCTGTCCAGGCCACGCGAGGCTTGTCCAGGCCACGCGGACGGGATGCCTTGCAGCCACCTCTACCGCCCAACCCACCGCCAAGGCTGTGTTCTGACGTGCAGCTGCTGCTGTCGCTCGCGTGGCTGGCAGTGCGCTGACAAGACAACGGCAGGCGCAGAGTAGTTTGGGGACCCACGGGCCTACGTGGCTTGTAGTCGACAACGGCCTCATACTCCCTCCTAACCAAGCTGACATCGAATTTACTCGCAGCTTTCACATGGTCATGAGCATGCAGTGCCGCGTGCATGTAATCAGCTCGGTAAAGATAGTGCGCCGTAGACGAAGGCTGCAAGGAGAATGAGTGAGTTGACTGTGGTGCATCTGGCTCAAAGACGGCTGTGGGTGGTGCTGCAATGCAGTCCGTTTTCTTGTCCGTGCTCTTCGTCGTTGCTGCGAACCAGTCGGCGTCTTCGGCTGCATCGATCTGCATATTGGAACCTGGATCTTGCCAAATGCGCGCAATATCTCCTGCAGCTGCATGTTGATGTTGCTGCTGTGTGATGGCGTCGTCCAGGACGCACATGACATCCACCGCAGCAAGAGTAGTAGTGTGCGACAGCCGATGGACTAACCCAAGGTCAAACGAGCTGGGAACACGAAAAAAGTCGTCGGACCACGCCGAGGACGAACACTGCACGAAGGAGTCCTGCACCGCGGTGGACATCTTGCACACTCGCAGCGGCCTACCCACCTTGGGGAGCTTCCCGTCGTGAGATGCTTGAATGATTGGAAACGTCAAAAATAGTTCTTTTTTGATCGAAATTGTGAAGTAAAAAACGTTGTCTCAATATCCGCGCACAGTTCGAAGTCAGGTTTTATTGTACCAACGTACCAAAACAGTGGCTCCAAAACACTTTATTTCAGGAACAAGTCTTCTTCATTTTTTTTTGTGGGACCAAAAAAAATGTTTTCAAATAAATTCATTCACGACACAAAAAAAAATGTAAAAGCGGCGTATTTCAAAATCGTTCGTCGATTTGATCGCAACTGGGAATCTTGAAAAAAAGAAAGAAAACCCTCCGGAGTTTCTTTCGCAGGTGCCTTCAAAATACTTCCAATGGTGCTTACATAATGTTGTCCATGTGGTTGCCTTTATTATTATACTCCGACAATGTCTCACCCTCCGAGGTCTCCAAGGTGCAACACCCGTACCCACTTTTTGCCCCTGTGGTTTAGTTCTCTCTTGTGCTTACATGTGTCTAGGTCTCTGTCTTTTTTTTAGTGCGCTGGTTTGTGATCTGCTGCCAGGACGGTTGTTTGATGGCTTTTGCTAAAGGTGCATTGCCCGAAGAGTATCTCAGTCACGATTTTGACGCGCAATGCTTGGGAGGACACTAGACCTATTTGATGTCTTTCCTACCCTAGTGGGGGGGCACCATTGATCCCTGGGCACTACGTTTTTGAGAGTGGAGTTTTCTTGGTAGTTAGGGAGATTGATTGTGGGAATTGGTTAGCCTGAGGATACATGCCAGCCCACCAACATTGTGATCTGTTTTACCCACAAGGTTGGGGCTCTGTTTGGGTCTACCATAAACTAGGTAATGTTCACAGAGGCTAAAATTACTGGATGGGCACAGAGGCGATTAATCGGGTGTTCGCCATCCGCTTAGTCCAATGATTAGGTTGGGTCTTCGAAACCCAAGAAAGAAAGAAAGAAAGAACAACTCTGAGGAACCTGACCCCCCCTTTTCGGGAAGTTCGATCCTGACTTTGAGGTCAGGGGGCAGGCTGGTCTGTATTTGGACATATATCGCCTTTGCGGTTCCCTTCATGGCCTACATACATTCTAGGGGCGGGGGTTATATTGAATGAATAAAGAGACAACAACAACAACAAGAACGCTTCGTTCTGCTCTGTTTTTGTTAAGACGTAGGTTTGTTGTTTTCGACAGATATGCATCTTGTTAATTACAAAATTGAACAGATTGGTACAAAATTTGATATTTTGTGTGGGTCGTCAACGACCCACACAACCTATCCCAGAAGGAAATGAACTCTCTTTCAAACATAAGAGATGTGTAGTTTGATAACTCGTACGAATCCACGTCTAACACACTTGCGCAGCGCCTTGATAGTGCGGTGCGGACTCTCGTGTTTGATTGGCCTCAACTCGGACTTGTATCGCATTTGCGGTTCCCTTCATGGTCTGGATACATTCTGGGCTTGGGGCTTGGGTTGAATTAATAAAGAGACAACAACAACAACAACAACAACAACAACAACAACAGGCGACGAGTGACGCTGTCTCTGTCAAAGGGGTGGGCATTTTTAACTTGAACCAGCACGGAGACAGGACCTGCCAGAGGAGTGTGAACCGGTGGGTGTCAAACCAGCGCCGGGAGGTTTTCCCATTCAAAGAGTGAGGATTTTGGTGGTACGCAATTTCATTAATTTTGAATCTTATGCCGAATATGAAATTTTGGGCAATATTTGAAATGAATTTGGCCATATATTTGAAGTCTGGCCAGACTTCGAAAAACCTAAGGAATTTTACGAAAATCCTTGGGGGCTTCAGGTGGGGGCTTTTCTTTTCATGGTTTTTTTTCGATAAGAACCGTTCAAATTTGGTCAACAATATCGAACTGAGGGGATTTCAACGAACCAAGGAGGTTTCAAATAATTTTTCCGTAAAGTTGACATGTCATCTTAAAATTGTTTCGATATTTTGAACAAGTAATTGCAAGTAAAGCTGACCGGCCTTTTTGGAAACTCATTACGTTTTGAAAATCTTTTCAAAACCAAGGCGCGTTAAAAACAGTCCTGCTACCGGCGTGACTCAAAGACGAAGTCTGATTTTCAGACCAAAATCTGAAAATCAGATCTTTTCCGATTCTCCGGTTCCAAGACAGTTTCTTGGGTCCAACGTGGTCAACTGGGTGCTCAACACCCGCTTAGTTCAGTGACTGAAGGGTATTTATCAACCAAGAAAGAAAGAAAGAAATTTTCGAAATAGCTCCGGTCCTCCGGTCCGGGACAGGTTCTTGGGTCCTAAGTGGCTAATGGGGTGTTCGCCATCCGCTTAGTCCAGTGATTAGGTGGGTCTTCAAAACCTCAGAAAGAAAGAAAGAAAGAAATAGGGGGGGAATATTTGGAAAAGAAAGCAGTCTCCTTCAGGATCTCCAGGAGGTTTATAGGTGTAATGAAACAAAGAAAATTGTCCAATTCTTATTTTTGGCAGCTCTGTTTCACGTAGGGGTGTGCGTACTCTCTTTCTTTCTTTCTTGGGTGGCGAATACTCGCAACTCGGACCATAGTATCACCTAGCTCCTATGCGGTTCCCTTCATGGTCTGGATACATTCTGGGTTCGGGGGTTGAGTTGAATTAATAAAGAGACAACAACAACAACAACCCATCTTAATCACTGGACTAAGCTGATATTGCGCATCTGATTACTCACGTACAACCCAAGAAACTGTCCTTCACCTCTGCAGGCCTAGGTTAAGGCTGACCCGCTGTGGGTAACGATATTTCACAATGTTTTTGGGCTGGCATGCATCTGTGACAGCATCCTCGGGCTAAATACAGTTCACAATATTTGAGGGGTTGGCAAGCATGATCTTCGGCCAAACATGTTCCCACAATCAAGTCTCCTTGATTATCAACTTTAAAGAAACATAGCCCAAGGAATGGTGCCTCCCCACTAGGGTAGGAAAGGCACCAACCGTGACTTATCCCAGTGCCTCAGAACAGTGGGCTATGTACGGTTATGGTTATCCAGAAAATGTCTACAAACTGCCTACAGACCAATGATGATGGTCCGTATACACTTCCACACAACAAATTGAGACAGAGCACGCACTCTGATTCTTTCTGTCTTTGTCTCTGTATTATAGGAAATTCCGTACTTGCAAAAAATCGGTCTTCGAAGACCAAGAATTATTTCCAAAAATTTACGAAAAACGTCAAAAATATAATCGCGGGGCTGCCACCCCCCTGAAGGGCATAAATTTTGGAGATAAATTTCTCAGGCTGGTCTTTGACCCTCTCCTTACGGGGCTTCGCTCCTCCCTAGGTGGGTGCCATATGTCTGGCTGCAGTGGTACTGGATGACCATAACCGTGCACATAGCCAGTGCACGTCCCAATTGTAAAACGAGATGCTCTTCTGGCAATGCGCTTTGGGGCTGAGCCCTCGACGACTCCTTCGCAGCAAATCACTATGTCAGACCAACCCTCTGGAACTTGAAGGATAGAAACCTACACCACGCATGCACAGAGGAGACAATCAAGACAGCATGATCAAGAGGTGGGTAGGGGCACCAACCTTCGAGGTTGATACATCATTGTAGTATGGTAAATTTAGAGAAACCAAGGACAACAGCAATCAAGTGGTAGGTCTACCATGCAAGATTCCAGAAAAGTGTTGACATATGATCATCATATCTTTAGGACAACAGTGCAGGGGTGTGGTCGGGAGGGAGGTGGGAGTGAAGTTAGTTGGGTGCAAGTGTGGTGTGTGTGTATGAAGCTGGTGTGTGAGGTCTTGTTGAAGCATGGTGTAGGTAATGGCGAGCGAGAAGACAAACAAAACAGCGTAACCATAATTCCCAGGAATCATTCCGAGAACCCATCATCTAAAAACGCTCATTTTTGAGATGCCAAAAAATTCGGCCAAAATCCTCGCAAATACCTTTCTCTGACTTTCTAGCAATTGTCACTTCTTTTTTTCCTCATTTTCCGTACTCTTCCTGGGAGAGACAATACCACAAAATGCCAAAGTTGGATAGGATTTCTTACAAATCCGCGACTCGCTTGTTGAGTCTCTTGATGAAGAGTACAACCAGGGAAAAATAATCCATCGTTGTTGTTGTAGTGAGTTGCGCCCATTTTTCTTAATTTTTAGTACCAAAGAAAAAGAGGTAAGCGATATTTTGGTTTTCCCAACAAATACGGCCATGTTCAATAAAAGTTAGCATCAACTTCCGACACTTAGGTCTTCTCAAAACATCTACAATATTAAACCGTGACCCAAAACCGCAGGCTGAGCAATGGTGGTCCATACCAAATAACAAACATCGTCACGGTCGATATCAACCGCCGACACAAACACCTGTCACGTGAAATTTGGGTGACATCGACTGTTGGCATGGCAAAGACACGCCTGCTGGGGACATTGACGGTAAACGCCGACATTACACTTGAACAAAATTTGTCGACATGACCTGGTTTCACAGATGGTGATAAGTGGTGCCAAAAGATGTATATTACCGACCACAACTTCTTGTGCATCATCGATCTCATAAAGTTCATAGATGCTACCCGTGTCAATAAGTGGTTGAGGGTATGAGTCTTTCACTGATAGTGTAAGAACCAATGATGGAATCCTTCGATATGAACATTTTGTTATTATTGCATATGTCGACCCACGTGGAGTTTCATGAGGACGTCCCAGCACTGAGACTCTCAACGCGTTGAATCACATATGGTCTTGTTGGTAAGTCTCAGGCTCTTGTTGTGCATGAGCAAACCGTTCGTTTGACTCGGAATAAGTCACGCCCTGCCTGAAACCGTGACATTTTCAATGTGTCATATCATCATTACAGTCTCATTTGTAGGTCTCCTTTCGTATTCTATAGTATGAGTCACTAAATGTTCCTATGAATGAGTCACGGATGAAAGAACCCCTTGCCTAATTCATTTTCAACTTGAATGTGTCATAAACACTTTGGGTTACAAGATCATAAAGCCTAAGCTTCCAGCAAAGCTCCTGGACTATTTCTTACGAAGTAATAAAAGCAACATCAACCAAATGTTTTCTACAGTAGACTCTCGAATTGATAAACTGATAAAATTCTGGCTGCGTGTCACGGTAGCGCTCGTGATATACGCATCAAGGTAGATATAATGAACGATTGAAGTCAATGCTCAACGCAGGCGTAAATGTGTCACCTAGAAATGTAGCAGGGTGGGCAGTGCAAACCCTGCTGCATTTCGGAGTTCTGTTCGGTTGCTGGCTCTTGGGGTTCTGTTCGGTTGCTGGCTCTGGGAGCCCAGCGGTCGGCTCCTTAGAGCGGCCCGACTGTTTTGCAACTGCTGCCTCCATCAGCACAGCAATTGTCTCGCTTACCTGACTAATATACCACCTCCCGAGGTGGCGTGCGGAGAGAAGTCAAGTGGACAAAGAACGGCTTGTGCCGTTCCAGTTGATTGTATCGCAACGAGATTACTCTAAATAAACCCCGTCTCTCTCTGTCACGCCTAGATGCCGTTCCCGCCATCCTGACGCTTGTGACAGAAACTAGACATGCTATGCTCAGAGAAATATGCTCTTCACAGCGTCAGCTCTTAAATTGCAGCACGTTGTAGTGTGCCACAGGAACAGTGTGTTGCAATGTGTTGCAGTGTGTTGTGGTGTCACGGTGTTGCATTGTGTTGTGTTGTAATACAGTGAAAAACACTATTGTTCCACAAAAAACGTATCTGTAGACCCTCCGACCTCGGTCTAGGCCGTAGGGCCTTGCTTGTATGTGTGGTGCACATGTCTAGTCTTCTCTCAGTTTTGTTCTCCACGCACATTGATGATGATGATTGCTTTCATTACTATAACAAGTAGTATAGTACCCTTGATTAAGGGTTTAATCTATTTTAGATCTGAGTTATCGGTGATTTTGCGGGTTCTTTTGTCGTCGTAGACTAGACTATGTACGCTGCACACCATGCAGCGGTCCAAGGAGATCGGCAGTGTCACGTCTCTCGCGGACAATATCGCGGACAATATTTAATCATCTTGCTCGAGAGAAAGAAAGAGAGAGAGAGAGACAGACTGTTTTTTTATTATAAGATGATCGTACAGACTTATCATGTAGAATTGCACTCTAGGAGACACCACATGGAATTCCATGCACGCACAAGGCCTTTCGCATCATGTTTTACGCTGAGCTCTTGGCCAACATAAGACAGCAGGGAGTCAATCGACTGAGATGCTTGTGCAGAATACAGCCAATAGCCCCAACCCTGTCAATCGCCTGATGCTCTACATTGAGCATTGTAGGCCATCAGCGTTGAGCGAGATACCCTGTCGGAGGCTGTTGTTTTATTGATGACGATTGCTTTTATTACTTTCAAAAGTAGTTTAGTACCCTTGTTTGAGGGTCTATGAAGTTCAAATTCATGGGAATTTGTGTTGTCGGGTTTTAGAAGGAATCGAACCGACGACCTAGGGATTGACAGTCCCTCACTCTGACCAACTGAGCCACGCTTACACGTGAGGTCTAAGAACTGTAGTCACGTTTGTGACATCTAGAACCGAGTTTCTAGTTTGGCGAGATACCCTATCTGAGGCTGTTGTCCAATTAAGAACTGTAGTCACGTTGGTGACATCTTGAACGGAGTTTCTAATTTAGAAGGTGTTCGAGATGTCACGAACTTGAACACAGTTCTTAATGAGACAACAGTCTCAGAAAGGGTATCTTGCTCGTTGTATACTTGTAGCCAGTGCAGTCATCTCTAATGATTCTAAATCTACGTCCAGGTTGACTTGAGAGTCCTGAGCTTCATTGATATCGATGGGGAGATTCAGGATTGATCAGTAGCAACAGCCCTAACCGTGACTATTCCCACATTAATTTGCAGTCAACATTTGAAGAATTGGCTGGTGCCAGTATTAGAATCGAAATGTTTGGTAATCGAAGCACCATTTAGTGGAATGTGTATTAAAATGTTTTGATGAATCCGTCTCGTTGAAACAAACGACCTATTCGTACGCTTGAGGACTCCGCAAATGATCCGGGGTCCAAATTTGTTTCTTAAGAGTCGAAATCCATACTATGGCACGGTCCACTCTGGGAATTTTGAAAATTTTGATGTGTCTTTTGCAGAATATTGTCTCGTTTATAGGGCTTTTTTTGCAAAAGAGACCTTCAATTTTAAGGAGCCTACTAATCGTGGCCACCCCATATGTTGAAAAGGCCTGAGATGCGACCATTTTAGTGGACCTCAGAATTTCCGAAAGAAGCAGGCCTTGATTTCGAAAGACGGCTGTTGCAGCACTCTTAAACATCACGGAGCCTGCTGAGTTTTAGAAGTTTATTGAAAAGAATTATCATCCAGAGAAAGAATTATCATCTTATCATTTAGAGATCATCTAGAGAAAGATTTATCATCTAGAGAAAGAATTATTATCATCTAGAGAAAGAATTATCATCTTATCATCTAGAGATCATCTAGAGGAGGAATTATCATCTTATCATCTAGACCGCCCGAAAAGCTTCTTGGAGACGGGCTTTCGACCCCTGTACCCCTCTTTTGTTTGATTTGTACCATTATCTCGAACAAAACGGGTATTTTTGATTAATACCAGAACACGCCCCAGGTTCTAGCAGCCAAGTCCTTCCTAGTTGCCGGGTTCGACACCCGCCTTATTCCGTGAAGCTTTTAGTGCGGAGATCCTCTAGAGAAAGAATTATCTAGAGATCATCTAGAGAAAGAATTATCATCTAGAGAAAGAATTATCATCTTATCATCTAGAGATCATCTAGAGAAAGAATTATCATCTTAGCATCCAGAGAAGTGTAAAAGAATTATCATCTGCTGAGTTTGAGAAGTGTATTGAAAAGAATCATCATCTGGAGCCAGACGCTGATACGAGCGTCGGGAAATCTACCAAAACTGTCATGAACCTTCCTGACGATTGCCACACTTGAATTTGAAGTCTCTCAGGCTCCACATCCCTATGAGCGAGTCACGAACCCACTCTCCATCTTATGTGAACTAATCAAATCACAAACAACTGACCACTTGAATTTGAAGTCTCTCAGGCTCCACATCCCCATGAGCGAGTCACGAACCCACTCTCCATCTTATGTGAACTAATCAAATCACAAACAACTGACCATTTGAATCTAAAGTCTCTCAGGCTCCACATCCCAGCACCAGCATTGTAATCTTTATCGTGGCAACCACAGGACGAGTTCTCAGTGCTGGGGTCTAGGAGTCATATACGGTCTCGTTCGTAGGTCTCTTTTGTAATCTTTATCGTCTCGTCCACAGGACGGGATCTCAGTGCTGGGGTCTAGGAGTCATATACGGTCTCGTTCGTAGGTCTCTTTTCGCGTTCGTAGGTCACTTTTTGTATGTCATTGTTTCCATTATTTCCTTATTCCATACCTACCGTGAATCTCAAGGGGAATAAAGTATCGAATGTGAATTCCACTTACAGCCCGTTCCCGGGAAGATGACACTCGAAATGATCATCGGAATAAAAACGAAATGCTCGATGGTGAAAGTTGAAGTCTCGTCTCAAATGATCATCACATGTCTCTTTTCATAGGGCTCCTTTGAAACAGGTTTCTAATCATAGGGCTCATTCGAGACTACAAGTTGAAGTCTCGTCTCAAATGAGCCCTGTGATTAGAAACCTGTTTCAAATGAGCCCTATATGGTGAAAGTTGCAGTCTCGTCTCAAATGAGCCCTATGATTAGAAACCTGTTTCCAATGAGCCCTATGATTGGAAACCTGTTTCAAATGAACCCTATGAAAAGAGACCTGTGGTGACCATCGCGGAATTCGTTTTGTATTCCAATGACCATTGCGAGTCTCTTGTAGGGCTCTTTTGCAAAAGAGACCTATCATTTTGTAGGGCTCTTTTGCAAAAGAGACCTATCATCGGAATTCGTTTTGTATTCCAATGACCATTGCGAGTCTCATCTTTTCGGGAACGGGCTGTAGGAAATGATCTACTCAGTAGATCATGTGATTCCACTGAGAGTAGACTTCCGTGTGGGGTGGCTATGATTAGTAGGCTCCTTGAAATTATAGGTCGTTTTTACAAAAGAGCCCTCTAAAAGAGGCCATATTCTGCAAAAGAGACCTACAATTTGAAGGAATCTACTAATTGTAGCCACGCCATAAGACTTATGGGGTTGCTACCATGAATAATGGTAGTATGCACCCATTTTTCTGAACCCTTCTTTCGGATTTTGAAAATATAGTCATGATTTTCATCATTCGCATGAATGATGAAAATAATGACTATATTTTCAAAATCCGAAAGAAGGGTTCACACAAATGGGTGCATCTCGCCTTTTCAGGCGAGATGCACCCTCTAAAAGAGGCTATATTCTGCAAAAGAGACTTACATTTTTAAGGAGCCTACTAATGGGAGCCACCCCATAAGTCGACACGCATGGATGATGAAAATAATGACTATAACAAAAATGGGTGCATCTCGCCTTTTCAGAACATCACGATGAATCTTGATTGTATTTTCATCTTTCATGCGTGTCTACTGTGAATCAAATAAGGTCCTTATTTAATTCAGATTCATAAGGGACTTTGAATTAAATAAGGTCCCCCTTATTTCATCATTCATGCGTGTCTACTGTGAATCAAATAAGGTCCTTATTTAATTCAGATTCATAAGGGACTTTGAATTAAATAAGGTCCCCCTTATTTCATCATTCATGCGTGTCTACTGTGAATCAAATAAGGTCC
>Ga0335398_10006986_pt1 | contig 14001 bp, 6 predicted proteins | sample BON03_FD_205742 | JGI IMG/M metagenome (GOLD analysis project Ga0335398, IMG submission 205742) | Freshwater microbial communities from Lake Bonney liftoff mats and glacier meltwater in Antarctica - BON-03 (spades assembly) (version 2) | ecosystem: Environmental > Aquatic > Freshwater > Ice >... | reverse complement strand
GCCATCAGGCTCTTTTCTTTCAACAAGATACTCTTGTTTATTAAGATGTTAGCATTTGATGGCTTTTATCCACTACTAGTGCTTTAAAAAAATCGATTTTTGTTGTTAAAAAATGAAGAATTGACCCAAGTTGCTAAAGAAAGGAAAATATTAAAATTGAGTGAAGTTGATTACTGAAGCATCGACCTGGGGCAGCTTTTCAAGTCCTCCTTAAATTAACGAGTACACACATTTATCACAACAGAATACTTGGAATTTTGCTCCAATAAATGAATAAGTTGGAATCAACAATGATAAACCCTTCAAGACATTGCCGGAAAATCTGGAATAAAGACGTCGAAATCAAACCAATCTACCTATGAATTCCAACTTGCCACTTTGTGCGGGGGTTCTGTCAATACAAAATATATTTTAAATCGCGAATGCAGACGACTAGTCTTTGAATGAAATTCAGGCATTCTGTCGATTGGTGTTTTGAGGACATTTATCTTTTCCTCAGAACATATCAGAAACTAGCGAGTTAAACTCTTGGTTCAAATCTTCCAAATGCTTCTTCGACTTGATTAGCTCATGTTGAGCCATAACTATATCACTATTAATTCCATCATACTCTGAAACCTTATTTTTGACTCCTTTCAATTGCAGAGTGAGTTCATCTAGTAGTTTGCTCTTTTGTATCAATGATCGATGACTGAATTGATCCATATCAAAGTTCTTGTATTTCTCACGAAGGGAAGGCAAGCTGGATTTGTATTTTTGAATCGATTCTCCATAATGAATGGCAGCTGAATCTAAATATGGGCGTGGTTTATTGGAAAGTATCCGTTGATTTTCATCTGAAGCAAGAGACTTGTTCACGATTATTTCTTCAGCTTCTATATCAGCTATACAATTGTCAATAAAAGCATGTAATTTCTTCTCCATCATTATGGTCTCCTCAAGCTGTGATATCTCCGCCTACGCGCATTAGACCGTGCTGGAACAAGGACGGATGATTCAACTTACTGTTAACTTGTCATTTTGTGCGCTCGTTATTTCTTCTTGCTGGTTCTTTGCTATCCATGATTTCACAAAACATACATCATCCACCGTTTCCAGTTGAAGAATCGAGGCAGACCGACATAACGTTGAGAGAGAATCCATTTTTGAAAAAAAAAGGGTTCGAAAACGATGTGAATACATATGTTTTAAAATACATACTATGAAATTCCTTCAAATAATGCATTTAAAAAATAAATCATTTTTCCATTGTGTGGTTATCGTGCATCCATCTATTCTTCAATTTAGCTATTACATAGTCAGCATGGGAAAGTTTCTTAAGCCAGGTAAAGTAGTCATCGTTCTGAATGGACGATTCGCTGGACGCAAGGCAGTGATCGTAAAGACCTTTGAAGATGGAACTAATTCGCACAAATTCGGACACGTTCTTGTTGCAGGCATTTCCAAAGGACCAAAACGCATTACAAAAGCTATGGCTGCCAAGAGCGAAAAGATCATCGCTAAGAGATCTCGAATCACGCCATTCATCAAGGTTTTGAACATGAACCACGTTATGGCAACAAGATACCAGGTTGATTTAGACCTCAAGAAGCTGGAATTAGCTGCGACTAAGAAAGATGGCGAGGAAGTTGGTGAAGCTTTTTCCGTCAACTTTGATGAAGCTGCTATTAAGGACCCTGCCACTCGTCTGAACGCAAGAAAAGCGGTAAAGAAGGTATTCGAAGAAGGATACTTTGCACAGGACAAGAGAAAGAATGCTAAGGCAGAGGAGGGTGTTCAATACTTTTACCAGAAACTTCGCTTCTAAACCGTTTTTAATAAGATATTATATATCTGTTTCTTTGATAAAACTCTAGTTTCTACAAACTCGATTTGAAATAGTATTTAAATAAGTTCTCAACGCAAACGAGGCAACTGGTTGCTATTTCCTATCACTCCGAAAACTGGGGTCTTCATTGCATTCGTTTTTGGGACGGATCGTCTTAACGAGTTTCCATTTTTTCCTACAAGTTGCTTGCGAGCATTTACTCTTGAAGACACTTCTTGTCGTTTCGCTACTTTTACTGATTGGTTCCTAACAACGATTCCTCTAGAAGCTTTTGGAACCGCTGTTAGGCTCGTTGGTTTTCGAATTGGTTTAATATTTCTTATAGGTGCTGCTTTGTCTTTACGAATTGAACCATCATATTTACCGTGAATATTTCTTGCGAGGTTCTGTTTTCTACGGTCGAACTGTTTTCGAACATCGCGAAATTCTTTCATTCGGTCTTTTGTCGACACTGTAGTTTTCTTTGACAATGCTAATGTTGTGTTTCCCTTCTTAGCACTTCTAGCAGCAGCAGATACCCGTAATGCTTCTCTGCGTTTTTCCGCGGGAGTTGAAATTTTTGAAATAGGTCGAGATGAGCGTTTATTCAGCCAGGATTCCACTTGTTGATCTTGCTTTTTCGCACCGGTTAATCGATCTCTTACTCTACTGTTTGCGCTTCTTTTAGTTGTTGTGAGAGCAGTTGAAGGGGTCCTAATCTTTGGCAACGTAGTTAAAAACGTCCCACCATCATCGTCTTCTTCTTGGTTAGTATTCAAAGAACTTGGATTTTTCGATTTGACCCTAACGTGAAATTTATTTTTAGCTGGGGCGATGTTATTTCCTGCAGTGCGATGTTTTTCAAAAGAGAGTTTTTTCCTGGTGGTTCCTCCGTCAGTTCTTTCAAGAAGAGATATTCGTCTTTCTAGCTCCACCAGTTTATCCAAATGACTTACCACCTTTTTAGTTGTGCTTTGAGAATTTTGAGTTTGAATATCAGTCTTCGTCAACATGTTGATTGAAGGAATCTTTCCACTGCGTAAAGAGGCCTCTTGCACAGCTTTCGCTTGGTTCGCAAGTTCTCGTTTCTTCTCTCTATATCTTTCATTCCGAAATCGCTGTTCCTCTTTTTGGGCAATATCATCTTTGACTCTATTCAAATTCTTTATATGTCTCTTCATCTCGTCTTCCACCCTATGGTCGTCGCGAGATTCTTTCTTCTTGAAGTCTTTAATAAATTCCTCGCTAACCTCCAGCGGCTTTACTTGCTCTTCTTGTATCACTTGATGCATCCATGCAGATTTCTCGTCCTGTCTAGAGCCTCCTATTTCCACTGTTTCTTTACGTTTGAGTCGTTTCGTTTTTATAATAGCTGCTTTGAGTGCAGCTTCATTAGCCAGTTTATGCCATTTCAAAAGCTTCAATTCTTGTTCAAAATCTTGGATCGGTTCTACACTCTTGATTTCAAAAGTGTCTTCTGGTTCTCTCCTCGATTCCTGCTCTGTCACCCACGTCGCAAAGTTCGTCGCCATCTACTGAATACTATTTGTCCGTTGAACAAAAATCACGCTCCAAATCATATTATTTTTAAGACCCTATTATAGTTTACTAAATGCATCCAATTTTAGTTGGGTTTCGGGAGAGACAGGTTCATCTGATTTTCGGAATATTTTGGTTCTGTCAGGTTTATAATATCCTATATCCCTTAAAGGAGAAGATTTCTGTCTTTGTAATTCCAGCTTAGCGGCAGTTCGCATGTGCACTTCGTCAGGTCCATCAGCAATTCGAAGCACCCGTGCACCTAGGAAGATGAGTGCGAGGGGGGTGTCTTGAGATACTCCCATCCCTCCGTGGATCTGTATGCATCGATCGGCAATGGTTTGCACTGTTCTAGGAACGTGAGCTTTGACAAGAGATAGTAATTGTCGGGTTTCGATGTCCTTGTTCCCTCTTTCATCCATCAAGACAGCCGCTCTGTGGACCAGCATGCGACACATTTCAATTTCCACTCTGCAATTTGAAATGTCTTGAAGAACAGTGTCCAACTGTGAAAATTTCTTACCAAATGCCTTTCGTTCTTGCACACGTTGACAAGTCAAACTCAAAGCTCTTTCAGCCTGTCCAATTGCTCTCATACAGTGCTTGTCATCATATTTAGAAACTAGGTTACTTTGAAATGCTAATAATAAACTTACATGTATCCTCCCTGGTCCTAGTCTTCCTTGAGATATTTCAAATCCACGTCCCTCGCCTAATAAAACATTCGCAAATGAGACTCGAACATCTTCAAATAGAATTTCCATATGGCCCTTTGGAGAATCGTCATCTCCAAATGTGTCCATTGGTCTTAACAGAGTTATCCCAGGTGTATCCATCGGAACAAGTATTTGAGATTGAGATTGGTATATTGGACCGTCACTGCTGGAGTCAGTCCTACCCATGAGAATCATTATCTTGCAATGCAGACTCGCGGCACCGGTGATCCACCACTTGCGTCCGTTAATAACATATTCTTGACGCGCTTCATCTCGGGCGATGTTGATGGATATATTGGTAGCGTCTGATGAAGCCACCTGAGGCTCCGTCATGGCATAACATGAGCGTATCTTCCCTTGAAGCAGAGGTACAAGCCATTGCGCACGTTGAGCGGGTGTGCCATATCGTGCTAATACTTCCATGTTGCCTGTATCAGGACTAGTACAATTCGTCACTTCGGATGCGAACTCAGTTGGAGTGGATGTCCCCAGTATTTCACAAATCTCGGCATACTGTCTGTTGGTAAGTCCGCCTCCCAGAGCTCCTTGCTCCCCAGCAGCTATAGCAGAGTCCACGGGGAGAAACATGTTCCAAAGCTTCAAGCTCTTGGCTTTTTGTTGGAGTTCCATGAGGATTGGGGAGTGTATCCACTCTGTATGGGAGGCCATTTCGTGGTTCTGTCGTCGAAACAACTCCTCGTTTGGATAGATGTCGCTCTTCATAAACGTCCATAGGCGAGTCTTCAGATCCTCGAATGCGCCAGCTTCCATGGTAAATGCTGTTTGTTCAAAAGCTGAAACAATCAAGGTCGGAATCACAAAATATTTCTTGGATTGCACCAGCGAATTTGAATTGTTCTTTTGAATGATTTCTCCCTCCCTCTTTCAAGTTTAAAAATAGAGCTCAAAACAATTTGTTTTAAAATACTAAGAGTAGTTGATAAAAGCCATTTTTGAAAACGGAAGAGAACGAGTATCTCAAGTGGTGAAAGACGAGGGCTTGATGATGTCCCATAGAAGAAGCTACTTGAGAGAGAACTTCTATTATAGCACTTCTGATTAGTCCTTCGGCTTGATAGCAATATCTCCGCAGTCGTCTTTCTTGATTAATAGCTGAATTTGACAGAATTTCATTATTAAAAAAAAATGATGAAAATATGAAGTTCCTCTTTCTGCATATCTAAATCTTAGATTAATCAATCTTTTTAAGGAAGTTCTAGATACTAATCCGTCTAAATTGGCAATGGAACGACTTTGGTTTTCGCTGCATTTTATTTTTACCGGTATAATTAATAACGCGGTTTCTCAATTGAATCTGGTTTTTTCTGCGTGCTAGATGGAGAGTTTCGAAAGCGAGGAGGCTCGTACTGAATGATCAAGTGTTTAGGGAAGTTCTAGATACTCCATCAATCCGTCTAAATTGGCAATGGAACGACTTTGGTTTTCGTTGCATTTTTTTTTTACCGTATAATTAATAACGCGGTTTCTCAATTGAATCTGGTTATTTCTGCATGCTAGATGGAGAGTTTCGAAAGCGAGGAGGCTCGTACTGAATGATCAAACTTATGTTATAAATTTTATTGTCCAGAAAATATTCAACCTTCAGGTTAGCAAAGTAGTTCCTCGTTCAAGTCCTATCGTTTATGGTAGTTAAAAAGGCTAGTAGCTTTTGAAACGAGTGGATATTTCTTCTGAATAATGAACACCTAGCAACGGCTGGAAAAAAGAAGGAATTTTAAACGCTACTACTAATAAGAGGATAGTGCGAGATTTTGAATCATAAGTAAAAACAAGTTCAAAATATATCAAGATTAACAAGTAATTCTTAAATTGCGAATCAAAATGGATGACGACTATGAAAGACGATGGGAAGAAGACCGCGATGTCATCGATATTGCGACTACTGTCAAGGAAGAGCTTGCAAGAACACACTCGTGGAAGCAAACCCAAGCCGACACTGAGAATCTTCGAAAGGATCTCAACGCTCAAGATAAATCCTGGGTTGTCAAAGCAGAGCTCGAACGCAAATTCTCCATTAAGAGTGCGAAGGAAGCAGAAAAGATCGCAATGATGGAGCATCAAACCGATGACCGCCATGAAGCTGTTGTAGAACAATTATCTAGAGTGTCTAGTCGCAAGATGGTGAATTCAATGGTGGAATCAGAACGACAACGAAGACTCGATGAGGACAAACAATTGGAGGATCAAGAAAAGGCTTCTAGAGAGACAGTTCGTCTACAAGTGAACGTGGATGTTGAAAATGAGCGACAAAGGAGGGTGGAAAGAGGAATTCCTACTGATGAGCCACTTTTTGAAAGTGTGTGTAGAATCGCTAATGAGTTACTTCGAAGTCAGAATCAAAAGTCTGCCGATAAATTAGTGGACGATGAAAAATACTATCGAGTGATTCAAGATGTAAAACTTTCAGTGATGGAACAATTGGAACGCTTTGTGAATCAGAAAACCGCCAGTGAAGATTGGATGAACGAGTTTGAATGTCGAATGACTACCGAGAAACAAAAGCAGGTGATGAATGAATTGAATCGCTGCTTTGTAAAATTGCAAGTTCTAGAAGAGGAGCATATAGAGCAACGTCGACGATCATTAGCTGATGAGGATTATCCACTAGGTCGTTCGATTGAAGAGAGATCATTACTAAACCGTGCAGTGATTTCGTATTTCAACCGAAAAGTGTCTGAGAAAATGTTTTTAAACGAGCAAGAGACGCAAGTAAATGTGGAAAGATTTCGAGATGTTCTCTTTTGTCTGAATCGTACAGTAAATCAGCGCAATGCGGATCGTGACATGGATTCGGAGCAACAGCGACGCTTAATGTCTGCATGGTACGAGAACAAAGTCGTGCCTGATGTAGGCGCTGCAGGCAGGCTGCGTGAAAACATCAAGTCTCAGGAAGCTTGCCGTCAAGAATGCATTGACTCATCACAGAGTGATTTAATCCGACGCAGTTCTAATCAAGCACTATTGGATACATTGTCGGCAGTTGAGCGCTTAGGAAACCAAAAGCTGGCGAATCAGATGATGGATGAAGAGCAAAAGGTTCGAGTGATGGAAAGAAAGAAAAGCGATGTCATGATTCAATTGGAGAGATATGCGGCTGGGAAGAAAGCAGATCGAGGAACAGCAGACCAGATGGCCCTGGTGAACCATGGCATGATTCAAAATCGTGTTCTGGAGCAATTGTTGTTGCGCAAGAGAATTTTAATTGTCGTGGCCAAGACTGAGAAGGAACGCGCTGAACGCATGGAACAACAACGTATGGAAGCGCCGGAATCTTTTGTGGACATTTTAGAACAGGTGATACGATTGGGAAACCAAAAGAATGTCAATGAGCAATCCAATCTTGAGCAAGAACGCAGAATCCTGATGCAACGAGCGGCAAAAGTGCATGACTCGGTTGTGAGGAAAGTGGCCCAAACCAACGCATCAAAAGAAGTATCGATGGAGCAAGTACGACGAATCGCTGTGGAGAATACCAACAAGACTATTCAGGCGCTAGAGAGGTACATGAACCAAAAGATGGCAGATTCGCAAGCTGACACTGAACAACAACGACGGATTCACGAAGATGTTCGAGACGTACTTGATAGTGGGAGAGATGAACTACTGAGTACGATTGAGCGTCGAGGGAATCAGAAGACTGTCGATGCACAAGCAGACGAAGAGCAAGAGAATAGGGTCCTGCATGACAGGCTGAACAGGGTTCTTATTGATCTCGTGCGGAAGATCAATTGTTTACGAGCAGACAATGATGCTGAAGATGAGCGAGTTCGAAGAGTTACGATTGAGAAAGCTACTGTTGTAATGGACCAACTTCTCCTTCATCATCGTAAGTTGATGGTGATCGATCAATGTGAAACCGAGAGGCAAGGGCGCATGCAAGTTAACGAGATTCAACGGCGTGAGGAATTTTCAGATTTCTTTCAGGTGCTCACACAAGTTGAACGGCGTTACAATCAGAAGAGTGCCGACAACTCGTCAGAATTGGAACGTCAATATCGTGTTTTAAAAGTCTCGTTCGCTGCGACGATGGAACAATTGGAAAGGAAATCCAATCAGAAAGCAGCTGATCTATTGATGGATGTTGAAAAGGCCCGACGGATTGTTCAGGGGTTGTTTGAACAAGTGAGACAAGAGCTGGATCGCCGGGTAAATGTTGAACTAGTGGCGCGTCTAGCGGACCAAGAAAGGCTCGACCGTATCCAGCATATATCTCAGATTTATTCAGACGAACATAGTCTAATGAATGAAGAGTTCCTTCGTAAATTGAATTGGCAAGCTTCAGAACGACTTTTGAAATTTGAAAAAGTATATTGGAAGCAAGTGGATGTTGCATCAAGTATGCATGAACAGCTGGTCAGGAGCGCAAATATTCAACGCGTTACTGAGGCCATTGAGGTTGAACAAGCTCGAATGAAACACGTGACGTTATCACGTCGATTGCACGAAGAATTGATTAGCAAAGACAGCCTTCGTTCACTTCTTTCTCAGATCACTCTTGAAAAAACTGAACGAGTTCTCAATGCAGCAACCAACGCTATGCGTTTTGCTAAAGCATCTAAAGGATATTTGAACGATATTGCAACTGCATCACCAAAACTTGTGTTGAACAAAAGACTTTATTTGCAGGAAGATTTTGATCAAGCATGTGACATATTGAAGAACAAAGTGACCGTTTCCATGCAGATGAACGAGGAGCAACGAGATCGAGTGTTTGATATTTTGGAGGAGCAAGCTACGGGTGAATTATCTCGCAAAAAATCTCAAATCGATGTCAAGTTCGCCGTTGACGAAGAGAAGCACCGAAGGATGATGGAGGATGTTGAAGGGAAACATCGTGAGGATGATGAAAGGTTCTTCAATCAAAAAGTTGCGGATTTTATTGCTGATGTTGAACGAGACGCGAGAGTCATGGAGAATGCACCACCTCGTGAACGTCCATCGTATTTGGCAGAGCTTCTTGGACCTGATGGAGAGTACACTTTAGTAACCCAAGCTGAAGTAAGCTCTCCTCGGCCTCGCATAAAGGAATTTACAGAAGCTGATGTTGCTTTTAGAGAGGCTTTTCTGGTGGAGCAAGAGAGGAGATTGAAGGAGGACCTAATGGTTGCATGGCAAGAGGCAATTGAAAGAAGAATGAATCAAAGATCAGCCGATAACGCCAGTGAGCTGGAGAGAATTCGTCGGGTTCACCAAAATCTGAAGTCGGACATGTTTGGAGAACTCGATAAGAAGATGGCAGTTTTGTTGGTGGACAAGCTTGCCACAAATGAACAGCATCGAAGGATCGAAGAGGCTGACAGCATGGACAAATTCGAGATGGAGAAACGCAAGTTGATCAAAGACTTATGCCGATTGCAAATTGAGGAGGAACGACAACGCCAAGTAAAGTTGAAAAGACCTTTATTTCACTGGCCAACTCTCGATACCTTACAAACTCATCCACTTTTAAAAAAGTAACTGTTAATTAAATTTAAATTCAAATCATAAGATGAAGCGGGTACACATGCTTATACTTTGGCCATGTATATTGTAAGCAGGAATTGGTGAAATTGACAAATCGGGATTTCAAATACAAATTAACTTGTTTAAATTCAAAGCCACATTGAATTTGGCAACTTGCTACAAAAAACACTTTTCTCAAATTAAGATACAGGATCGAAGAATAATTAAGTTTATACTAAAGAAACGATACTGTTTGTGTGCAGCTCAAATTATGAGGTGAATGAAACCCGCGAATTTTCTTCTTCTACTTTGTGTACTACGTATGTAAACTACTGATACTCGTGATGGCCTTTGTTTTCAAATCTTTCCATTCATGTTGCGACCAATAAGTGATCAGAAACGAATATGTAAACGATTTAAGGAAAATTTTGTGTGGGTGTTCTTACTAAATTGAATAGTGAAATCTTGGGTTGCCTTTTCAATCAATAAGTGTTTTGCTTGAGGAAGGACATGAACCACTTTCAAAATCACTGCTTATAAGTTTCTAGGCCCCGCCATCGACGGTAGTGTATTCAGAACTCAAAGCTTGTGTCTCAAATGCGGCCTTCATCCCAACAGAGATATTCTTAAGAAACATCGTAAAGCAATCTCAGTGGTGTGTACTTTTGGTACCGTTCAATATCTACCACTGGTCAGCGAATAACATAAACCAAGAGATTCAAAATTCAAAATTGGTTTGGTTGCGGGGGGCTAATAGTATTGTTAGGAATGTGTGGCTCTCAACAATCGATGACATTTTTAGATTCAAATGATTATCAAGTAGTGTTTGATCATCGATCCTGCAAGTAATGCGTGTAGCTGTCGTTGGAGCCGGTTCTGCAGGTACTGTATGCGGTTGTCTCTTGAAGAGATCGGGATGCAACGTGGATCTATTCGATCGTGCACAGCGACCAGGTGGTCGAGCATCATCACGGTTGGCGGAGGGACTCTTTTCCTTCGACCATGGTGCTCAATTTATGCCTTTCACCATCGATGATCCAGGACTGCAATTGATATTGAACACGTTGCCTGGGTTTGAGGGAAAGCTTCTTCCGATGTCTAAAGAATTTGGGCTCGTTGGTCCGAAAGGGGGGTTTGTGTCTGCTCAGCAAGTTGGAAGCAATGTCGACGATGTGATTTCAATAACTGGACGTGATTTTTTTGGAGCAATGAAGTTGAAAGGGGGGTACATGTACACTGGACATCCTACTATGGGAAGTATATGGTCTACAATGTGTGAACAATCAGACTTGGGAGTAAAAGGAAATTCACTAGTGAGCAATCTTAGTAAAACGGAAGCAGGTTGGGCAGTTCACGGTTCAAACTCGTTGCTTGGAGAAGGTTATGATGCAGTGGTTCTTGCTGTCCATGATACCGTTTTGGTGTCTCAAGTACTAAGTGAGATGACACACTCGCAAGATTCCACCAAAGATTTTGTGACTCCCCTAAATGATCTTGCGTTGAAGATCGGAGGCATTCAGCGAAGTCCGTTGTATTCAATGATGGTTGCATATCACAATAAAGACATTGAAGATGTTTCTTTCAATTCAGCTGTAGTTGATGGATGTGAGTCTATTCAATGGATTTCAAAAAATCAGTTCCAAAATTCGGAAGACTTTTCATGTTGGACTGCCATTGCAACTGCTGATTTCTCAAAAACGACGTTTGAAAACGAGAGTTTAGGTGATAATCCGCAGACGAAGATGTTGGCTGATTTTGAAAAATGTTTGAAATTGAAGGTCAAGCCAGTATATTGCAAGACACAACGTTGGAGTCAAGCTGTAACTTCAAATCCGTTGGCTCTTAATGAACATTGTTTGTCGTTTGAGCCTTGGAGACTAGCCGTTGCTGGAGATTACATTGGTAAAAACGCCAATTTAGAAAGTGCTGTTCTTAGTGGGATACAGGCAGCTGATAGAGTCCTTCAATGGGAACATGGTGTATAATATGTATAGGTAAGTTATATGAGGTGCATATTGCAAATGAAGATGAAAACTGAGTTTCTTTTGAAACACCTATTCGCTTGTGCTGTATTCCAACGATATGGTACAGGTAATGAGGCCCTTTATAACAGTCTAACCACCCATAGAATCTGATGCATACATTTGAATCTCACATTTACTAACTAACTAAATTTAGCGAGAAAAGATGGTTGCTGAACTGGAAGAACGATTTCTCATAATTACTCAAAGAACAATAACTACAATGTAAATAATAAAGTTCAAATTTTCTATTTTGAAGAAAAAAATCCACCTGTGATGATGAGTGAGGAATGTTCACGAAGGGAAATAGTGGATATACTTGAGAACCAATGTATGCAGTTAGTTAATCCGGTCCTCTCTGATACTGTTGGTATCCCTATATGTTGGTATAACGAATGGAAGCACCATACTAGTATCAGACCGGGGATTATAGACAATAAATCACTTTTGGATGAATATGGAGGATTCTCCATGAATAAGGTAGGCATGGTGAAATGGATATGTGCAGAAACGTGGGTGGCATTGAATCATTGGTATTCCTCTAACGCCCCACCAATACGACGAGAAGATGTGAAATTCACTCGAATTCGATCAAAATCAAGGTCAACCAGCATTTATGAAGACTATGATATTCCCATTCCGCCTGTTTATTGGGATATAACTTGGCGTAGTATTGGTTCTGGTACGGCTTCTGGCTCAAATTGTTGTCATGTATGTTTCGCATCACCGGTGTCCTTTTGCTGTGGTGCGTGTAAAACTGTGTATTATTGTGATGTCGAATGTCAACGAGCAGATTGGATGATTCATAAGGAACAATGTCTTCGATCTATTCCAAAACGTAGTAACAGAGGATTGACAGGCTTGACCAACCTCGGAAACACCTGTTATATGAACGCAACAATTCATTGTTTGTCTCATTGCTGGCCATTGACGCGATATTTTCTGACCAACAGGTTCAAGCAAGACAGAAATTCGATTAGTAAACTAGGAACTGGAGGTCGATTTGCATTGTCATGGGATATGCTTCTGAAAGAGAGCTGGCTCGGATCCTCATCCTTCGTATCTCCGCTGAATATGAAAAGGGCTATAGGAACATTACCAGGGTCTGGCAACCAGTTTAGTGGTTACCAGCAACACGATGCTCAGGAACTATTGGTGTTTTTGCTGGATACATTGCACGAGGATTTAAATTTGGTTCAAGTAAAGCCTTATTTCGCTACTGACGATGAAGATACTTCCAGCACTACCCCTATTCCCAGACTTGCCGCTGAATCATGGATGATGCATTTAAAACGCGAGCACTCAATGATTACTAACATCTTTCAAGGTCAGCTTCATAACAGTGTGGAGTGCCCCAAATGCAAGTATTGTTCTCATACCTTTTCTCCTTTTTTGTTTCTGCCTTTGGCTATTCCCGTTGATATTGACAGAGTCGTGGTAGTCACTGTTATGAGATCGCAGCAAGCATTGATGTTTGGTCAAGCATGTTTTTCATATCAAAGAACTCGTTTCGCGCTATCCATGCATAAAGGTGCCAAGTGTATCAGCTTGAAAGAAAGAATATTCGATAGCTGTGGACTTGTTCCAGAAAAACAATGGATAGTCAGAGTGAAAGATTCTCTCATTAGCGAAGAGTATCTTGACCATTCTAGTATCAATAAGATTCTTCGAGGAGCGGGTGAGGTCGTTTGCTACGAACTGAATCAATTGGATCAGGAGCAATCGGGCCGAGAAATTGTCCTGCTGCATCGACACAGCGATGAAGATACTAGTTTTAAGTACCATGGAGTACCTGTGATCCTTCGATTCGATGCAGAATCGTCAACTACTTGCAGTATTCGCAAGCAGATTGCGCTTAGTTTGAGTCAAATGAAGAATGGCCACGACGTGTGCGATGAGGATGATCTACTAGGACGAGCGCAAAACTTGCCTTTGTTTCTTGTGAATTTCGATGGCTCGAAATTGGACAATAGCGAATTTCCATGCTTGGAAGAAATGCCGAAACAATTGAAGGAAGATAAAATTATCTTCCTGGCACTTGATTGGACAGCACTTGGCAACATAAGTCAAGGCAGTTGGACTTTCAATGAAGCATCTAGTTCGTTTGCATTAGTCCATCATGAATCCGTTTTGAAGTATCAGGAGAAACTAAAACGAAAAGCAGCATTGCGCAACAAGTATCAAGACGAAGCCTATACTTTGCGAGAATGTTTGAATTTCTTTTCCAACAAGGAACAATTGGGATCAGGCGACTCTTGGTTTTGTACAAGTTGCAAATCGTCCCAGCGGGCGTTCAAAAGGATGAATATCATTCGGCTTCCAGAAGTTTTAATTCTCAGCCTAAAAAGGTTCGAAAACGGTGATTCGTTATTTCGAAACAAACTGAATGCGTTTGTTGATTTTCCATTTGAAGGATTAGATATGGCTCCGTATTTAGCAGAATATGGTGGAGATG
>Ga0335398_10006982_pt1 | contig 14005 bp, 8 predicted proteins | sample BON03_FD_205742 | JGI IMG/M metagenome (GOLD analysis project Ga0335398, IMG submission 205742) | Freshwater microbial communities from Lake Bonney liftoff mats and glacier meltwater in Antarctica - BON-03 (spades assembly) (version 2) | ecosystem: Environmental > Aquatic > Freshwater > Ice >... | reverse complement strand
TCCTCGGCCGGCATCGCCTTCATGCGCTCGGTGGCCGCGGCGCCGTCGGCCTTGGCCGCAGCCACGCCCATCGCCTTGGCGGTCTTGAGGTAGTGCAGCACGCAGGAGTAGTTGCCGGCCTGGACCATCGAGGGGCGGCGGCCGGGCATGCGCTTGGTGTAGCGGTCGGAGAAGGCGCGCGTGCCGTCGTTGAGGTCCCAGTAGAAGCTCTCCGACAGTGTCAGCCCCTGGCACACTTCCAGGCCGAGCGAATGCACGTCGGTGATGAACACCAGCAGGCCGGCCACCTTCATGGTGATGCCGAACTCCTTGGTCTGCTTGATGCAGTTGATGGTGTCGGTGCCGGCATTGGCCAAGCCCAGCACCTTGGCGCCGGAAGCCTGCGCCTGGATGAGGTACGACGAGAAGTCGGTGGTGCCGGGGAACGGCGTGCGCACCGCGCCCGTCACCTTGCCGCCGGCCTGCTTCACGAACTCGCCCACGTCACGCTCCAGCGCGTGGCCGAAGGCATAGTCCGCGGTGACGAAGAACCACGAATCGCCGCCGCTCTTGACCATGGCGCCGCCGGTGGACTTGGCCAGCATGTAGGTGTCGTACACCCAGTGGATGGTGTTGGCATTGCAGGCCTTGCCCGAAATGTCCGACGAGGCGGCACCGGTGGCGATGACCGCCTTGTTCTTGTCCTTACCGATGCCTGATACCGCAAGGGCCACCGCCGAATTGGACAGGTCGATGATCAGGTCCACGCCGTCGCGGTCATACCACTGGCGCGCGGTGCCGGCGGCGATGTCGGCCTTGTTCTGGTGGTCGGCGGAGACGATCTCGACGCGCGTGCCGGGATTGGCGGCCATGAACTCGTCCGCCGCCATCTGCGTGGCGAGAACGGAGCCTGGGCCGGCAAGGTCCTGGTACGGGCCAGACATGTCGGTCAGCACGCCGACCTTGATGACGGAGGACTGGGCGCGCGCCGGGCTTGCAGGAAGGGCGGCCGCGGACCCGAGAGCCGCCGCGGAGCCGAGAAGCGAGCGACGAGAAATGTGCATCGGAGTCTCCCTTTGTTGGGGCAGCCACTGAGGCGGTGGTCTTCTGCCCGTTATCGCGTTTCGGCGACGGCCGGAACCGGCCGTTCAAACGCCGAGGTAGTCGTGCAGCTTGTCCATGTTCCTATCAAGTTCGTCGTTCGGAATCATGTCGATCACCCGGCCGTGCTCCATCACGTAGTGGCGGTCGGCGACGGTGGCGGCAAAGCGGAAGTTCTGCTCCACCAGCAGCACGGTGAAGCCCAGCGCCTTGATCTCGCGAATGGTGCGGCCGATCTGCTGCACGATCACCGGCGCCAGTCCCTCGGTCGGCTCGTCCAGCAGCAGCAGGCGCGCGCCGGTGCGCAGGATGCGCGCAATCGCCAGCATCTGCTGTTCGCCGCCCGACAGTTTGGTGCCGGGGCTGTTCGCGCGCTCCTTCAGGTTGGGGAACAGCGCGTGGATACGCTCCACGCTCAGCCCGCCCTCGGCGATGCGCGGCGGCAGCATCAGGTTCTCGGTGACGTTCAGCGAGGCGAAGATGCCGCGCTCCTCGGGACACAGGGCGATGCCGTGGCGGGCGATCCGGTCGGGGCGCAGCTGCCCCAGCTCCTCGCCGCGGAACCGGATGGAGCCGGCGCGCCGGCCCACAAGGCCCATGATCGACTTCATCGTGGTGGTCTTGCCGGCACCGTTGCGGCCCAGCAGGGTCACCACCTCGCCCTCGCGCACGTCGAACGACACGCCGTGCAGGATATGGCTCTCGCCATACCACGCGTTCAGGTCGGCGACCTGGAGCATTGGCGTGTCAGGCATCGGTGGTTCCCAGATAGGCGGCCACCACCTCGGGGTTCGCCGACACGGTGGCGTAGTCGCCCTCGGCCAGCACACGGCCGCGCGTCAGCACGGTGATGGTGTCGCAAAGCCCTTCCACCACCGACAGATTGTGCTCCACCATCAGGATGGTGCGGCCCTTCCGCACGCGATGGATCAGCGCCACGGTGCGGTCCACGTCCTCGTGGGTCATGCCGGCGGTGGGCTCGTCCAGCAGCATCATCTCGGGGTCGAGCGCCAGGGTGGTGGCGATCTCCAACGCCCGCTTGCGGCCGTAGGGCAGTTCGCCCGCGGCCGATCCGATGTATTCGGCGAGGCCGACATCCTCCAGCAGTTCGCGGGCCCGCTCGTCATACATGTGCAGCACAGTTTCGGAGCGCCAGAAGTCGAAACTGGCCCCGCGGGCGCGCTGCAGCGCCAGGCGCACGTTCTCCAGCACCGTCAAATGCGGGAACACCGCCGAAATCTGGAAACTGCGCACCAGGCCGAGGCGAGCGATCTGCGCGGGCTTGCTTCCGGTGATATCCTGGCCCTTGAAGCGGATGGTGCCGCGGGTGGGCACGAGGAAATGAGTCAGCAGGTTGAAGCAGGTGGTCTTGCCAGCGCCGTTCGGTCCGATCAGGGCGTGAATCGAGCCCTTCTGCACACGCAACGATACATCGTCCACGGCAACAAAGCCGCGGAACTCCTTGGTCAATCCACTTGTCTCCAGGATGGTGTCGTTCACCCCGGATGCCTCCCTATGTCCGTTCGGGGGCGCTGAGTTGCATATCGCGCGCAGCAGCGCAAGATTGTTTCAATCGACTACATGGGATGTGAGACGAAAAAATGCCAGGACTATGGTTCGAAGACCTTACCGAAGGGCGCGTGGTCGACGCCGAATGGACGCGCACGGTCACCGAGACCGACAACGTAATGTTCTGCGCGATGACGATGAACGTGCAGAAGCTTCACCTGGACGCCGAGTTCGCCGCCGCCACCGAGTATGGCCGGCCGCTGGTGAACTCGATCTTCACCCTCGGGCTGATGATCGGCATGAGCGTGCACAACCTCACCGATGGCACCACGCTGGGCAACCTCGGTATGACCAACACGGTGTTCCCCGCGCCCGTATTCACCGGCGACACCATCCGCACCACCACCACGGTGCTGGCCGCGCGCGCCAGCAAGTCGCGCCCCGATTCGGGCATCGTCACGTTCCTGCACGAGGCCTTCAACCAGAAAGGCGTGCTGGTGGCGCGTTGCGAGCGCCAGGCGATGATGAAGCGCCGCCCGCAGAGGGCCTCGGCATGAGGCTGCGCAGCCTGCTGTTCGCGCCCGGCGATGCGCCGCGCAAGATCGACAAGGCGCTGGGCATCGGTGCCGACGGGGTGATCCTCGACCTCGAGGACTCGGTGGCAGCCTCGGCCAAGGACTCGGCACGCGAAGCCGTCGCCGCCCGCCTGCCCGGCCTGTGCGCGCGTGGCGACATCGTGGTGCGGGTAAACCCGCGCGGCACGCCATGGTACCTCGCCGACCTCGCCGCCGTGGTGCCGGGCCGCCCGGCGGCACTCCTGCTGCCCAAATGCACCGGCACGGACGACCTCGCCGCCCTGGATCACCACCTGGAGGTGCTGGAGACCGCCGCGGGCCACCCCGTGGGCTGCATCAAGGTGCTGGCCCTGGTCACCGAGACCGCTGCCTCGGTGCGCGCGATGCCCCTGGCGGGTCCGGCCATGAGCCGGGTGCTGGCCTTCTGCTTCGGCGCGGAAGACCTGTCCTCGGATCTCGGCATCCCGCCGCGCCGGGCTGACCAGACCTATCCCGCCGCGATCGCCCATGCCCGTGACGCCATGCTGGTGGCGGCCGCCGCGGCCGGGGTCGCCGCACTGGACACGCCATGGCCCGACCACCGCGACCCGATCGGGCTGGCGCGGGAGGCACAGGCAGCGGCGGCCGACGGCTTCGTCGGCAAGGTCTGCATCCACCCCGACCAGATCGGCCCGGTGAACGCGGCCTTTACCCCCGATCCCGACCGCATCGCCTGGGCCGAGCGGGTGCGCGACGGTTTCGCCGCCAACCCCGACGCCGGCGTGTTCGCCCTGGACGGCAAGATGATCGACCGGCCGCATTTGCGCCTGGCCGAGCGGCTCCTGGCGGCGCGCGGCTAAGGCGGGGTGCATCAGCCGGGGGGCATCAGGCGGGGCACCAACTCGGCATTGGGCTTGGCGGGCGCGGCGCGCTACAAGCGGCGGCCGGCAGGAACCGGCCTGACCCGGAACCGCATGCCGCATTCATCCGCCCCGCCCGCCCTGGCCCTGCTGTTGCTGCTCGGCGGTTGCGCGCTCGGGCCGGCCTATGAGCCGCCGGCCGTCGAGGTGCCAGCCGCCTGGCGTGCCACCACCGAGACGGCTGCGGAAGCCTGGCCGGCAGCGGAATGGTGGCGCGGCTTCGCCTCCCCGGAACTGGACGCGTTGATCGCGGCGGCGCGCGAGGGCAGCCCGGACATCCAGGCCGCGGTCGCCCGCATCCGCCAGGCCGACGCCGCCGTGCGCCTTTCCGGCGCGCCGTTGCTGCCCACGGTCGGGCTCGGCGTCGACGCGCAATGGGCCCGCAGCTCCCAGGTCCGTCGCAGCGGCAGCCAGGCGATCCCGACCGGCACCTATGTCGAAACCCGCCGCTATGGCATCGGCCCGGCCATCTCCTGGGAACTCGACCTGTGGGGCCGGCTGGCCGCCCAGCGCGATGCCGCGCGCGGGGTGGCCCTGGCCACACGGTTCGACCAGCGCAGCGTGGCGCTGAGCGTCGTCACCGCCGTGGCAAGTACCTGGTTCCAGGCGCTGGCCTCGCAGGACCGGCTCGACGTGGCTGCCCGCAACCTCGCCGACGCCGAGGCGGTGCGGCGCGCCATCGCCGCGCGCTTCGAGGTCGGCACCGCCAGCCAGCTCGACGTCGCCCAGCAGGAGGCCCTGGTCGCCAGCCTGCGCGCCCGCATCCCCGGCCTGCGCAGCCAACTGGAACAGCAGATCAACGCCCTGGCCGTGCTCACCGGTCGCCCGCCCGCCGCCATCACGGTGCGACCCGGCACGCTGGCCAGCCTTGCCCTGCCGCCGGTCACGCCCGGCCTGCCCTCCACCCTGCTGGCCCGCCGTCCCGACGTGGCCACCGCCGAGGCGCAACTGGTGGCCGCCAACGCCGATATCCGCGCCGCCCGCGCTGCCTTCTTCCCCTCGCTTAGCCTCAGCAGCCGCGCCGGCTTCGAGAACATCGCGCTGGCCACCCTGTTCGGCCCCGGCTCGTTCTTCGCCTCCGCCATCGCCTCCGCCAGCCAGAGCATCTTCGACGGTGGCGCCCGCCGTGCCCGGCTTGAGCGCGACCGCGCGCGCTACGACGAACTGCTCGCCAACTACCAGCGGACGGTGATCCAGGCCTTCACCGACGTGGAGAACGCGGTGCAGGCGTGGCGCTACACCTCCGAGCAGGAGGCGCTGACGCGCCAGGCGGTGGCCATCAGCCAGCGCGCCGCCGATATCGCCCGCGCCCAGCTCCTGGCCGGCACCGTCGACCTGCTGGCGGTGCTGCAGGCGCAGAACACGCTGTTCAGCAACATGGATACGCTGGCCCAGGTGCGCCTGGCCCGCTTCCAGGCCCTGTTGTCGCTCTACAAGGCGATCGGCGGCGGCTGGAGCCGTGCCGAACTGGCAGACGCCGCGACGTGACCCCATATCCCCAGCCATGAGCACCCCATGCGCCGCGTCGCGCTTCTTCTGATCCTCTTCGCGTTCGTCGCTGGTGGCGGTGCGTATTGGTGGCTGGAGCTTCGCGCCCCCGCCGAGAGCACGTCCCCCCAGGCCGGGCGCCGCCGCGGTCCGCCCGACAACGTGCCCGTGCTGCTGGCCACGGCCGAGCGGCGCGACGTGCCGATCTACCTCGATGGGCTGGGCACGGTGCAGGCCTCGGCCAGCGTCACCATCAAGCCGATGGTCGATGGCCCGCTGGTGGAGCTGAGCTTCCGCGAGGGCCAGGACGTGGAGGTGGGCGACGTGCTGGCGCGCATCGACAGCCGCACCTACCAGGCCGCACTCGACCAGGCACTGGCCCGCAAGCGCCAGAACGAGGCCAGCCTGGCCAATGCGAAACTCGACGCCGCGCGCTATGCCAAGCTCGCCGCCACCGCCTACACCTCCGCCCAGCAGGCCGACACCGCGCGCGCCCAGGTGGCGCAGCTTGAGGCGCAGGTGGCCTCAGACCAGGCGCAGATCGACAACGCCCGCGCCCTGCTGGGCTACACCACCATCACCGCGCCCATCGCCGGACGCGTCGGCATCCGCAATGTCGATGTCGGCAACATCGTGCGGGCCAATGAACCGAACGGGCTGGTGGTGATCACCACGCTGCGGCCGATCAACGTGCAGTTCACCCTGCCGCAGCAGGCGCTGCCGGCGGTGAAGGCGGCGATCGACGCGGGCGATGCCGAGGTGATCGCCCTGCCGCAGGCCAACGCCCCGGTCACCGAGCGCACGGCGCTGGACCGCGGCACGCTCACCGTGCTCGACAACCAGGTGGACCCGGCCACCGGCACCATCCGCCTGAAGGCCCGCTTCGCCAACGAACGGCTGCAACTCTGGCCCGGCGCCTTTGTCACCATCCGACTGCGCGTGCGCACCTGGGAGGGTGCCACCGTGGTGCCGCCGGTTGCCGTGCAGCGCGGCCCGCGCGGCGCCTTCGTGTTCGTGGTGGATGACGAGTTGCGCGCCCGTCGCCGCCCGGTGACCGTGGGTCACGAGGACGTTGTGGCTGCCATCATCGCCGAGGGGCTGCAGCCTGGCGAGCGGGTGGTCGTGGATGGTGCCTCGCGCCTGTCCGACGGCACGAAGGTGACGATCTCCACCCCGCCGCCTCCCGCCAGCCCGCGCGGCCCCCGCCCGGTGGCCGGCGCGCGCGAGCGGGCGCCCAGTTAGGAGCCGGGGCCGCCGCCCCATGAACATCTCCGCCCCCTTCATTGCCCGGCCAATCGCCACCACGCTGCTGGCCATCGCGGTGCTGCTGGCCGGTGCGATGGGCTATCGCGTGCTGCCGGTCTCCGCGCTGCCGCAGGTGGATTTCCCCACGATCCAGATCACCACCCAGATGCCGGGCGCCAGCCCCGAGGTGGTTTCCAACCTGATCACCGCGCCGCTGGAGCGCCAGTTCGGCCAAATCCAGGGCCTGGCCTCGATGACCTCGACCAGTTCGGAACGGACCAGCCAGATCACGCTGACCTTCTCGCTCGGCCGCAGCATCGACAGCGCCGCGCAGGACGTGCAAGCCGCGATCAACGCCGCCAGCGGCGTCCTGCCGGCCAACCTCCCCTACCCACCCGTCTACGCCAAGGTGAACCCGGCCGACACGCCGGTGATGACGCTGGCGCTGTTCTCCGACGCGATGACGCTGGACCGGGTGAGCGATTCGGCCGACACGCTGCTACAACCGAAGCTGTCGGAGGTCTCCGGCGTCGGGCGCGTCAGCGTGCTCGGCAACATGCGCCCGGCGGTGCGGGTGCGCGTGGACCCCGCGCGCGTGGCGTCGTACGGCCTGTCGCTGGACGACGTGCGGCTGGCCATCGCCGCGGCCAACGTGAACGGCGCAAAGGGCGGCTTCGACGGGCCGCGCCAGGCCATCGCGCTGGGCGCCAACGACCAGCTGACGACGCCGCAGGCCTACCGCGACCTCATCGTGGCATGGCGCGGCCGTGCACCGGTGCGCCTGTCGGACATCGGCACCGTGGTGGGCGGGCTGGAGAACACCCGCGCCGGCGCCTGGTATTTCGGCCAGCGGCCCGATGGCAGCGGCCCGGCCGCCGGCACCCCCGCCGTGGTGATCGACATTCAGCGCCAGCCCGGCGCCAACATCGTCGAGACGGTGGAGCGGGTGCGCGCCGCCCTGCCGCAACTGCGCCGCGCCCTGCCCGCCCAGATCCGCATGGTGGTGGTTGCCGACCGCACCGAAACCATCCGCGCCAGCGTCAGCGACGTGCAGTTCACCCTGTTGCTGTCCATGGGTCTCGTGGTGGCGGTGATCTTCCTGTTCCTGCGCTCGGCCCGCGCCACGATGATCCCGGCCGTGTCGCTGCCGCTGTCGCTGGTGGCGACCTTCGGGGTGATGCACCTGCTGGGCTATTCGCTCGACAACCTGTCGCTGATGGCGCTGACGGTGGCCACTGGCTTCGTGGTGGACGACGCCATCGTCATGATCGAGAACATTGTCCGCTACCTGGAAAAGGGCATGAAGCCGCTGGAGGCGGCCTATCGCGGCGCCGCCCAGATTGGCTTCACCATCATCTCGCTGACGGTTTCGCTGATCGCGGTGTTCATCCCGCTGCTGTTCATGACCGGCGTGGTCGGCAGGCTGTTCAGCGAGTTCGCCGTGACCCTGTCCGTCGCGGTCATCGTCTCCGCGGTGGTCTCGCTGACCGTGACGCCGATGATGTGCGCGCGGCTGCTGCGCGCCCACGACCAGGAACGGCCCGGCTGGATCGCGCGGGTGTTCGAGCGGGGCTTCGATGCCACCCTGGCGTTCTACCGCGTGACCCTGGCCTGGGCGATGCGCCGCCAGGCGCTGGTGCTGGGCGTGTTCGCCGCCACCTTCGTGGGCACCGGCGTGCTCTACCTCGTGGTGCCGAAGGGCTTCCTGCCGCTGCAGGACACCGGCGTGATCGTCGCCGTCACCGAGGCCGCCCAGAGCGTCTCGTACGCCCGCATGGCGCAGATCCAGGGCCGCGTGGTCGAGTCCATCCGCCGCGATCCCGACGTGGTCAGCGTGGTCGCCTTCGTTGGCGTCGGCAGCGTGAACGCAACGCCGAACAACGGCCGGCTGACCATCGTGCTGAAACCACGGCGCGAACGCACCGCCACCGCCCAGCAAATCGCCGCCCGCCTGCAGGCGGGGCTGCACGACATCCCCGGCGCCACCGTGTTCATGCAGCCGGTGCAGGACATCCAGATCGGCACCCGCGTCAGCCGCACCCAGTTCCAATACACGCTGGTGGACACCGACGCCGGCGAGCTTGCCACCTGGACCCCGCGCCTGCTCGACCGCCTGCGCCAGGAGCCGGGCCTGCGCGACGTGAATTCCGACCAGCAGAACGCGGGCCATCGGGTACTGGTGCAGGTCGACCGCGACGCGGCCATGCGCCTGGGCGTCTCCATGCAGGAGGTGCAGGACACGCTCTACACCGCCTTCGGCCAGCGCCAGATCTCCACCATCTTCGCCCAGTCGAACCAGTACCGCGTGATCCTGGAGGCCGATCCGTCCTGGCAGGCCGACCCGAGCTCGCTGCTGCGCCTGCGGGTGCCGGGCACGGGCGGCGCCCAGGTGCCGCTGGCCGGCTTCGCCACCATCGAGCGCACCACCGCCCCGCTGTCGATCACCCGCGAGGACCAGTTCCCGGCGGCGACGATCAGCTTCAACCTCGCCCCCGGCGCCTCGCTCGGCCAAGCGGTGGAGGCGATCGCCCGCGCCGAGGCGGAGATCGGCCTGCCCGGCACCATCGCCGGCAGCTATTCCGGCGATGCCGCCGAGTTCGCCCGCTCGCTGGAAGCCGAGCCCTGGCTGATCCTGGCGGCCATCGTGGTGATCTACATCGTGCTGGGCGTGCTCTACGAGAGCTTCATCCACCCCGTCACCATCCTGTCCACCCTGCCCTCGGCCGGCATCGGCGCCCTGCTGGCGCTGATGCTCACCGGGCAGGATTTGTCGCTGGTGGCGTTGGTGGGCATCGTGCTGCTGATGGGCATCGTGAAGAAGAATGCGATCATGATGATCGACTTCGCGCTCGATGCCGAACGCAGCCGCGGATTGTCGCCGGAGGCCGCGATCACCGAGGCCTGCCACCTGCGCTACCGCCCGATCATGATGACCACGGCCGCCGCCCTGCTCGGCGCGCTGCCGCTGGCGCTTGAGAGCGGCAGCGGCTCGGAGCTGCGCTTCCCGCTCGGCGTGACCATCATCGGCGGCCTGCTGCTCAGCCAGTTGCTGACGCTGTACACCACGCCGGTCATCTACCTCGCCCTCGAACGCCTGCGCCTGCGCTGGGCACCCGTGCAGCCCGCCGCGGCCGAGTGATGAATTTCTCCGCCCCCTTCATCGCCCGCCCGGTCGCCACCATCCTGCTGGCCATCGGGCTGATGATCTCGGGCATCGTGGCCTATGGCTTCCTGCCGGTCGCCCCGCTGCCCAATGTCGACATCCCCACCATCGTCGTCATCGCCGCCCGCCCGGGCGCCGACCCGGAGACGATGGCCAACTCGGTCGCCGCCCCGCTGGAACGCCGCCTCAGCGAGATTGCCGGCGTCGCCGAGCTCACCTCTACCAGCGCCGTCGGCGCCACCTCCATCGTCATCCAGTTCGAGCTGTCGCGCGACATCGACAGTGCCGCCAAGGACGTGCAGGCCGCCATCAACGCCGCCACGCCGGACCTGCCGGCAGACCTGCCGCGCCGGCCGTTCTTCCGCAAGTTCAACCCGGCCAACGCGCCGATCATGAGCCTGGCGCTCACCTCCGACACCCTGGCGATGGCGCAGCTGCACGACCTCGCCGACAGCATCCTCGGCCAGCGCCTCGCCCAGCTGGACGGCGTGAGCCAGGTGCAGATCAACGGCGCCGAGAAGCCGGCGGTGCGCGTGCGCCTCGACCCCGCCGCCCTGACCGCCGCCGGCCTGTCCAGCCAGGACGTGTTCAACGCCATCCGCCGCGCCAACATCGCCGGCCCCACCGGCGGCTTCGACGGCGCGCTGCAGGCCGAACTGATCAGCCTCAACGGCCAGCTCACCCACGCCGCCGAATATCGCCCGCTGGTGCTCAAGACCGTCCCCGGCGGCGGCGTGGTGCGCCTGGGCGACGTGGCCGAGGTGATCGACGACGTGGCCAATGTGCGCCTCGGCGCCTGGCTCGGCACCCAGCCGGCGATCCTGATGAGCATCACCAAGACCGCCGGCGCCAATGTGATCGAGACGGTGGAGCGAGTGAAGCAGGTGCTGCCGCTGCTGCGCTCCTGGATGCCGCCAGACGTGGAGCTGACCATCATCAGCGACCGCACCGAGACGATCCGCGCCAGCGTGCACGAGGTGCGGATGGCGCTGCTGATCTCCTGTGCGCTGGTGTTGCTGGTGGTCATGCTGTTCATGCGCCGCCTGGTGCCCACCATCGCCGCGGCCGTCACCGTGCCGTTGTCGATCGCCGGCACGCTGGCGGCCATGTGGTTCCTGGGCTTCTCGGTGAACAACTTCTCGCTGATGGCGCTGACGATCGCCGTGGGCTTCGTGGTCGACGACGCCATCGTCATGATCGAGAACATCGCCCGCCACATGGAGCAGGGGAAGGGCCCGCTGGCGGCGGCCTATGACGGGGCGGCGCAGATCGGCTTCACGGTGATGTCGATCAGCATTTCGCTGGTCGCGGTGTTCATCCCCGTCCTGTTCATGGGCGGCATCCTCGGGCGGATGTTCCACGAGTTCGCCGCCGTGCTGTCCATCGCCATCGGCATCTCGGCCCTGGTCTCGCTCACCCTCACCCCGATGTTGATCGGCCGCTACATGCGCCCGCGCGCCGCCCCGCCGGGCGGGCTGTGGGGGACGATCGACCGCTCCACCGACCGCTTCCTGTCGGGCATGCAGCGCGGCTACGCCCGCACGCTCGACGGCGCGCTGCGCCATCGCTGGAAGATGTTGGCCGTTACCATCGGCACCGCGGTGCTGACCGTCTGGCTGTACGGCCAGGTGCCGAAGGGCTTCATGCCCACCCAGGACACCGGCCTGCTGCAGGGCTCCACCCTCGCCGGGCCCGAGATATCCTTCGCCGCCATGGCCGAGCGGCAGCGCGCGGTGATCGACGTGATCCTGCGCGACCCGGCGGTCTCCTCGGTCGGCTCGAATATCGGCGTCACCTCCGGCTGGGGCTCGCTGAACCGCGGCCGGCTGGTAATCGGCCTCAAGCCGGTGTCCGAACGCGGCGTCACCGCCCAGCAGGTGGTCGACCGCCTGCGCCCCCAACTGGCCAAGGTGAGCGGCGTGCAGGCCTTCACCTGGGCGGCGCAGGAGATGCGCGGCGGCGGGCGCGAGGGCAACGCCAACCAGTTCGTGCTGCTGGGCGAGGATATCGGCGAATTGCGCGAGTGGTCGCAGCGCCTGGTGGACCGGCTGCGCGAGGAGCCGGGCATCACCGATGTCAACAGCGACCAGGATCGCGCCGGCCCGCAGGTCAACGTGGTCATCGATCGCGAGATCGCCGCCCGCCTCGGCGTCTCGGCCGCCGCCGTCAGCAACGCGCTGAACAACGCCTTCGCCCAGCGCCAGATTTCCACCATCTACGCCACCCGCAACCAGTACAGCGTGATTCAGGAGATCGACCCGGCGCTGCAGGCCGACCCCGAGAGCCTGAACCGCATCTACGTGCCGGGCACGGGCGGGCAGCCTGTGCCGCTGGCCAGCGTGGTGCGCCTGGAACGCGGCACAGCACCGCTGGCGGTGCGCCACCAGGGCCAGTTCCCGGCGGCCACCATCAGCTTCTCCATGGCCCCCGGCACGCCGGCCGGCACCGGGCTTGCCATCGTCGAACGCGTGGCGTGGGATATGCGCATGCCCGAAACGGTGCGCACCAGCTTCGCCGGCAACTCGCGCTGGCTCGCCGAAAGCCTGCGCTCCCAGCCATTGCTGATCGGCGCCGCGCTGCTGGCGATCTACATCGTGCTCGGCGTGCTCTACGAAAGCCTGACCCAGCCGATCACCATCCTGTCCACCCTGCCCTCGGCCGGCGTCGGCGCGTTGCTGGTGCTATGGGCGACCGGCACCGAGCTTTCGGTGGTGGCGATCATCGGCATCCTGCTGCTGATGGGCATCGTCAAGAAAAACGCCATCATGATGGTGGATTTCGCACTGGAGCAGGAACGCCGCCACGGCGCCGCCCCCGCCGACGCCATCCGCGCCGCCGCGGTCGAGCGCTTCCGCCCGATCATGATGACCACGCTGGCCGCCCTGGTCGGTGCCCTGCCGCTGGCGCTGGCCACCGGCACCGGGGCGGAACTGCGCCAGCCGCTGGGCCTCACCATCATCGGCGGCCTCGTCGCCTCCCAGGCGCTGACGCTGTACACCACGCCGGTGGTGTATCTGTTCCTGCAACGCCGCCGACGCGTGCCCCTGCGCCAGCCCCAACCGGCCTGAGTTCCGGCCCCGCGTCAGTCTTCGCCAAGCCGGGCCGCCGCCGAGAGCAGGGCGGCATGGCTGAAGGCCTGGGGGAAGTTGCCCAGCATGCGGCCGGCCACCGGGTCGTATTCCTCGGCCAGCAGCCCCACGTCGTTGCACAACCCGGCCAGCCGCTCGAACAACGCCCGCGCCGCGTCCATCCGCCCCTGCAACGCGTAGACCTCCACCAGCCAGAAGCTGCAGGCCAGGAAAGCACCCTCGCCGGGCGGCAGGCCGTCGGCGGTGGCACGCGTGTCATAGCGCAGCACCAGGCCGTGCGGCATCAGCGCCGCCTCCACCGCCGCCACCGTCGCCGCCACCCGCGGGTCGTCCGCCGGCAGGAAACCGACCAACGGCAGCTGCAGCAAGCTGGCATCCAGCGCCGTGCCGCCGAACGCCTGCACGAAGCACCCGCGATCCGGGTCAACCCCTTGGGCACACACCGTGTCATGGATGCGCTGCCGCAGCGCCCGCCACTGGTCCAGCGGCGCCTCCAGCCCGTCGCGCTCGGCCGCCTGGATGCTGCGGTCCACGGCCACCCAGGCCATCACCTTGGAGAAGGTGAAGTGCTGGCGTCCGCCGCGCACCTCCCAGATGCCTTCGTCCGGCAGGGTCCACACCCCCGCCAAGTGGTCGATCAGCTTCCGCTGCAGGTTCCAGCTATCGGCCGAGGTGACCAGCCCGCCCACGCGCTCCTCCAGCAGCGCCTGCATCACGATGCCGAACACATCGTGCTGCATCTGCCCGGCCGCGCCATTGCCCACGCGCACCGGGCGGGCTCCGCGCCAACCGGGCAGCCAGTCCACCTCCCACTCCGGCAGCCGCCGCTCGCCGGCCAGGCCATACATGATCTGCACCTGGCTCGGGCTGCCAGCCAGGGCGCGGTGCAGCCAGTCGCGCCAGGCCCGGGCCTCGTCGAAATACCCCGCCGGCATGAACGCCCGCAGCGCCAGCGCC
>Ga0335398_10006980_pt1 | contig 14010 bp, 17 predicted proteins | sample BON03_FD_205742 | JGI IMG/M metagenome (GOLD analysis project Ga0335398, IMG submission 205742) | Freshwater microbial communities from Lake Bonney liftoff mats and glacier meltwater in Antarctica - BON-03 (spades assembly) (version 2) | ecosystem: Environmental > Aquatic > Freshwater > Ice >... | reverse complement strand
TGTACACGACTTTGGTGGGAGACGCTCCTTTGGAGTGTTTCAAACGACGGGCCCGAGGCCAAGCCAAGAGCAAAGTCTGTGCAGAATCCGCACCCCTATCGAGCCCTGTTAACTCTCTAGGCTCACCACCCATATCCTGCCCTTAGGGCTTTAAAGGATACGGAAAAACAATGTATGTTACCCCGCGGCAGCTGAAACGAATTCGAGATATGGAACCGGGCTATGACATGGTGCAAGTCGACGAAACCGGACTCATGTCACTGACGTGTGTCGATCCCAAACTCTTGTGTCCGCATCTCAAACCCAATCCTATCTACAAGCACTTGGTCGATGTCGAAATAACGCACGTCAAGAAAGCTCTTTCATAAACTGCTAACTCATCACAACCTTGACCTTTTTCTCAGTAGCCTGCTTGAACACATCCACCAGCTCTTCCACGAATTGAATGTCGGGGCGACAAGGAAAAGCGCTGAGCAGGGCTTCCGAAACTTCGGGGTTGCCCACCTTTCTCTTCTTTTTGGGATTCGAATCCTCCTTTTCCTCGGGTACTCGGTCGTCGGGTACGTGAGGCAAAATAAGCTGGAGCCACTCGGTAACGGAATCCCGAATCTTGTGATCCCAGTCCCCGTCACAATCCGAATGTTGCACAAAATTGTACACACCAATCAGCTTCTGGTTCACCAAAAACTGGAGATCTTCGTCCGAGGTCTTTGCTATGGCCTGATAATCAATGCCTCCGGCATTACCCATGATATCCTCCATGCCCATGGTACCATTCTGAATGCGCCGGAACATTTCAGCCCGGGAAAGCGGCGTCGGAGTCCAGGTGTTGAGCAAGGTCACCACATTTTTTTCTTTTTTCTTCTTAGCATAGGCCACCGTGGCCTTGATCAGGGTTTTTCGAATACGTTGGAGTCCGCCATAGCCAATACTGGTACTGCAAGCATCCTCTTCAGTGTCGACACGGAAATCAACGCCCATGATGAGTGGTGAAATGAAATAAAAAACGTTAAAAATGATAGAATAAAACCGTAGTCTTCAATCGAACGTCAACTTTTAGTCTTCAATCGATCCCTAGTCTTCAATCGGATTTTTATGGTAGCTCGGACATTTTCAATCTGCAACAATCATATCTCGAAGTTATCTCAAAGCTGCCAACTATCTACCCTTAGCCGATCATGGATCCACAATACCTGTCGAGTGTGACCGATGCACCGGTCAAGAACGAAATGTCCGAGGCCAAACTTGACTTAGGGACATCGTTAGAACATAAGGTCAAGGAAGAAAAGATAAAAACGCCGACGCTGGAGCCGACTGAAGATCAGGCGTTTCGTCTCCTGTTTGGCACGCCGGCCGAAGGGCTGGAGGTGATGGAAGAAATGGACGAAGCCGAGACCAAACTTAGAGCTGGAATGAACGAAGATAACACAGAAACGGAGGACCCAGAACCGTACGACGGAGACGAAGTAGTCAATCCGGATGGCTCCGTATCCTATGAACCCATCAATATCAGCCTCTACCCAGATTCGTGCCGGTGCCTGATGAGAGAATGTTTGTGCCGCCAAAAGGCCTGGTTTGTGGGTCAGTGCATGCTATGTGAAAAAGCCATCAGCACCGACTACAAGGCTTATCGCATGCCGCGCATCAAGGGAGGCTGGACCGATTGTTTTTGCTCATGGGCTTGCACCCGTAAGGCTATTCGGTCCACCGGGGGCAACACCATGGGACGAGAAGGCTGCTTGGATATGGCCATACAGGGTGAATCAAAATATTTTGAAGAACTGGCCGATTCCGAAGAAGACGAGGACCCGATGAGTGACGAAGATGAAGACACGATGAGTGACGATTGAGTCACGACTATCTCAAAAGTGCGTCGATAAATCGTAACAAAGTCCAACATGATTCACAAAGTGAATCTTTTGGTAACTATTTCAAAAGTATATAAAACCACCATGGAATTTACCGGAAGCCCCAAACGATATGTTATGCCCTTGGCTGTGTCGGCAGTCACCGTCTGGTTGTGTCCCGATTTTATCTTGACATTTTTAGTAGCCGGACTCATTTTTGAATCACCCACGGCCCGGAAAATAATCGGTATGGCCGAATACGCCTATGTAGAGTACCACAAGTCGTACTTGAAACAGTTAGAAGAGGAACAAAAGCGTAAAGAGATCGAAGCCGCTGTTGAAGCTTCGGTTCAATCCTACGCCACACGATTAGCGAAACATGGACAAGCCTTGTCTTCCGATCTGTGGAAGAGATTAACAGTGTGATTTTTCGAGGGTTCATAATAAAACATGCCTATCACCTTGATCATCGAAAGTCATATGTACAACGTCACCTCAGAATTCAAACATCGGGCGAAGGCATTCGAGGCCTGTACCTCGAGAACTTTCTACCCCGTAAGGGTAAGGTCAAGGATGTATCGACAGAGTTTGAACGCTACCATATGACTGACGAGCCGTGGGAGATCTTGAAAAAGGTACGAGAACACGGATCATGGAAAGGTATCGTTTATTTGGGGGCGTTGACCAAGAATTGACCGCCATATCTTTTATCACGGATCTTTTTATCACAGATTTTTTATCGCGGATCTAGTTGCCAAGCAATTTGAAGTTCCGTATCGTCGGGCGTGTCACCGCAGCCCATGATCTCGTCCGAAACCCGAAATTCCCATTCACACGTGTCCATGTTTTGACAGACCCAATCACCCACATCGTGCTCTCCGTAAAATGCCGAAAGAATAGTCAGCTTCTCCACAGGCTCGTGACTCAACAACATACGCTCGTGCTTTTTGGCTGCAAAGACTCCTCGCTTGGGGTATTGAGCTCGCCACTGCGCATCCTCATACCTGCGCTTTCCGACCGAACCAGCCATCAAAAGACCAGCCACTAATACTAGACCTTCAAGTACCATAGTCATGGTAGAGGCTCTGCGTTTATTGTAACTATGAGTTACAGGTCAGACTCGACCTGTTTCGCATAGTTACAAATCACATTCAAGACCATCACCGAATCTTTTGAACCAATAAAATGCCGGTAAAAATCACGTTTATTCTTCCACTAAATCCTCACTAATCTCAGCCGCCTTGGCACCCGTCAAAGTACCCCAATTTTTGTTCACAAACTCAAAGTACACGCCTCGATGATCCACATACCGCTTGCAGTGTTTGTGCAGCTGCCGGTTGTAGTAGGCTCGAAGTTCCATAAGTTCTGCGTAGCAAGCCTTGGCTTGGTTACGTTGAGCCATGAGACGTTGTATAATATCTGTAGCTGCCAACACAAACATCTGGTGAATGTTGAAATAGGTTTCGTGTTTGCGATACAGCCGATTACGGGCCATCAACATGCGACCCCATTGTTTTTCATCCACCGAGCCTTCCAAATACCGAATACGAATGTCGGTGTGGTCCTTTTCCTGCGGTGGACCCCGACCGCCCCTAACCCGTTGCCACTCACGGCGTTCTTGCACCCGATTTTCTCGGATATGGTGAATAACCCGAAGCACAGGATTAAACCTGTCCCGTAAATGTTGAGGATAGTCCCACCCCAGTCGATTGGGCAGACCACCACAGACAATGTCTTGAGGATTACGCTCCACCCTCCCCCCGTGTCGTCGTTGCCACTCAAAAAAGTGCGGATTGTGAACAATACCCCGTTCGATGCGTCCGGTATTCCAGTTCCAGGCCGTATGGCAATCTATGCAGAACCTGTAAAAAACAAAAAACAAGTGTGAGTATATTTGAACAATCTTACAGACGACTGACCAGTCTTACAGACGACTGAACAGTCTTACAGACGACTGAACAGTCTTACAAACGACTGAACAATCTTACAAACGACAACAGAACAGATTGCACTTACATTTGTGGGCAGTTTTTCGTAATAGTGCCGTCTCCCAGGGTAAACCGTTGGTTTCCAGTAATGCCCCATCCATAAAATGTACCTTCACCAATATCGTCTATTTGAATGTGCGTTCGGAGAAGATCAACTCCTCCAACTTGTGCAACACACTTCTTGCGTGGAAGACGGGTAGGAATGTCTTCTATACCTTGACCTGATATGTTAAGCATCCATGCATCCTTGTAGTCTCGAGGTTCTCTGCCAGGAACTTTGATGTTCTTGCGTTTTACACATCGAAGCGTGGCAGAAAACCCCAACGATCGACACAAAAGAAGAATCTGTCGAGATAACTTTTCCCGTACCTGACTAATGACGATGCGTCTGCCGTTGTTTTTGATACTGCCATCAGTGTCGATGATCCCGGCTAGAAGTTGTAGTCGATTTTCTCGGGAATTCAGCAAAAATGCGCCCGGAATGTGCTTGTTGTGAAGAAGGTCGTAGAATTGAAGCTTGGATTGCCATACATTGCGTTTGTTCTCATACGTAACAGTAACCGATACATCGGGTACTGGACGAATACTACACAGGTTGCACGGGCTTCGTTTACATACTTTGCAATCTGATTCCGTTCCAATTCTTCCTCTGGTCCGGTTGGTCATACCACCTTTCCGGATAGTAAAGTAGTACTTGGACATATGAACCACTTCACACCCGATCGAAGCACAGTATGTCTCCCACGAGGATATAAGGGGGTCGTCATTGGAAGCGAATCCAGTGCCGTTCTTGTATCCGTCTCCAAGCCACATGCCGAGAATATACGGGTCAATTTCCACGTGTTGAGTTGGCCAACTAATTCCAGACGTCTTGTATCCGTAGAGAGATGATTGAGTGCTCTTTGGCAATTTCATATAGTCTTTCACCGTAATATCCAATATGTTTGGTGTCTCAATGGACTGCAGAAGTGTGTCGGTATCGGCAGAAGCGTGTTCTCCGTAACAATTTCTAGTTCTGTACCGAAGCGAGTTGTGGTCAAACCACCTCACTTTCCATCCTTGAATGGTATTGTCCCAGTGTTTGGTTTTGTGATGTCCAATTTTCAAGGATAGAACATGATCCCACGTGACGACATAGTCCTCGGCGTGGTTTTGCTTAATCCGATACATCTCACCAGTACCAGTTGTCAAACGTTTCACCGTTCTCATGGTACCATCGTCCCCAATCAATTGATCACCGACTTGAATGTCACAGGCCAGTTTGGTTGAAGCATCCCACAGAAGGACCGGAGTGTCCGGAGAAAAGCAGCCTGACACTTTGGATGTTCTGTAACCGCACTTGGGGCACGGTTTGCTGTGCTTCTTCAAATATTCCACGTTGGCCTTGTTCTCCGGGAGGCATTCATGCGGTACAGATTTTCCGGTTTTCTCGTCCTTGGTCTCGGCTTTTTCGTGCATACAGTTGAGACACACCTTCTTTCCACACACACCACAATTGCCCCGCTTGAGGAAGCCTCGACACTCTTCCAAAGGACACTTGGTGACTTTTTCCTGGGTTTCCGCCGACGAACTAGCAGCACCTCTGTTTGCCCGGTGGGCAGTGTCCAGGCCATTGTATATTTGCTGCAGGTTTTCGAGCACGGCTTTGGCCTCGTTGATCTGTTCTTGGATCTTGCGTTGTGCAAGCCTTTGTTCCACTACAACCTGGGCCTGTGGCAGATAAGCCTTATCTCGAGCCACCAAAAGTTTGTGCTGGTGCTGTCGAAACTTCTTCACTGCAGAACCCGGAAAAGTATCTGCTACAAAAACCCAGCTCCATTCTCGTCTACACGACATACAGTGCGGTAATTGTGAAGAATCCAGCAAATACCGACTGTGACACGACACACAGGCTTCGCCATTGTCGCAGCCGTAGGGACACACAATCTGGAAATTACGATACGAATACGAATCCAAACAAATGGGACAGTCTCCTACTTGCGGCCTGGGAATCCTCTGAATACGAGGTTTCTTGGGTTTCGTCTCCTCCGGCACAGGATCGTCTACAGCTTTGCGCTTTTGAGAGGACGACAAAGCCATACTCGTTTGGTAACAGTCAATAACGATTCACAAAGTGAATCTTTTGGTAGAATGAAGGTCTATGATACAAATGCTTTGAAACGTACTCGACTTGTCTCGAGCCGATTGAAGACTAGACTGTCAGCATAAACTATCAGCATCAACTCTATTTTCATCGGAGATTAAACATGATCTGGGTGACAAAAAAGGTTTAAATGTAAAGAGATCGAAGCCTCGGTTTAATCCTATCCAGATATTTGTCCGTACTGCATCATGGTTAGGCAAGCTAAAGACATAGCTAGAAAGTACTCAATCATGACTGAGAAAATTAGGCGACATTTGTAACCCAAAAGTCGTAAACATTCCTAACCCATGACAATGTAAAATCTACTAAGCAATTTTTCAAAGGTGATAATCACAAAATATTTTATTATTCTTTACTCCTGTCTGGAAGGACTGAAAACATGGCTAAAGCGCACACCAGGTGCTTCCACACATGCCCACTGATCCAGGTCAGACGATACAAGGCGTGATCAAAGTACTCCAGCACCCTCGCTCCAAAGTACACTAAGATCGCCACCACGAGCTGATGGGACTTCTCCTGACTTGGCATTGACTTCCAGCCGCTCGCGACCATCATCAGAATGGTCACCACTGGCACGTACTGCACAAACGCATAGAGACGTAGGTCGCCGAAGAGATGCCAGTGCGTAACCGAATAAAGGCCCATAAAAGACCATAGTAGCAAATCATAATGACCCAGGGATACGTTCAATGACGCCAGCGTCTCGTACACGACGCCCACCGTGCACAGCGTCATGGGCAACCGATCCCAGACCAACGTACGATCATTTGGGCTCCAGTGGTAGAAGGCGGATCCGAAGCATACCAAAATGCTACCCGCGCAGAAGAGAAGCCACCCCGGTGTCTCTGTGTTGCAGGCCATGAGTCCATAAAACCCCGCACCCAGAAACGGAACATTCGAAAGCACATTCCACAGGTTGCTCATCCCTCGGTTGCAACACAGCGGCGACCTGAATATGCCATCACCAGCAAAATTGTGAAAAGCTTGATTCTGCACAAGGCGAGGTACCAGCAGCCACCAGAGAACCAACAAGGACACAGCGACCACAGAAAACATAGTACAAGTCAATCGAAGTTATGATACAAATGCTTTGAAACGTACTCGACTTGTCTCGATCCGATTGAAGACTCAGCATAAACTATCAGCATCAACTCTATTTTCATCGGAGCTTAAACATGATCTGGGTGACAAAAAAGTTTAAATGTAGATAACTTTACACTCTTTAGCACTGAAAGCCTTCGGGACTGAAAGCCTTTAACACATCAATCTTTTTCCAGTTTTTCCCGTTGTTTGGTGTTTGGCTCATGTTCCGGAGGACAATAGACCGTGTACAGCTTAAGACCCTTGGAGCCAGCAATAATATTGTGGTACGTTCCAGGTGGCACCACCACGGCATCCCCGTCCTTGAGACGAAAATGCTGTTGACCTAGTACGGCAATACCTGTACCGGCTTCGACCCGGATAAACTGAGATGTGTCCGGATGTACCTCCATACCAATCTCTTGGTGCGGCTCCAGCGACATGATCACCAACTATTGTTGTGTATTGGTGTGCAAGACTTGTCGATAATAAGTCTTGTTTTTGGTCGTGAGTCGTTCAATGTTACCTTTGAACGGTAATACATTACCACTATGGTTGGGTACCGACATGTTTGTTTTTTACAAAAACAATTAGTTTAAAGGTTTAATAAAATTCGTGAGCAATGGTTAGTCCGATGAAGAAACTTGTCATGATAGGTTTGGTGGCTTTTGTCGTGGCTATGGCGTGAGTCGTTCAATATTACCTTTGAACAATAATACATTACCACCAACATATTTGTTTTTTTACAAAAAGATTCACTCTGTGAATCGTTATTGACTCTGTACCAAATTCGGTCGAAAAGTCACCCTCACAAACGATCACCATGTTTTAAGTCAAGAAGGGTGTCAACATCGACGCTGGTCATTTGCCCGCCCCCGCCCTCCGCTAACGTGCGAATTTATAATTTCGAAAAGCCATTGTTGCAAAGTTGTTGCGTTTGTTCACTTTCAACCTGAGTCATAATACTTGATAAACCACCCTGATGAGTCGAAACCAACCAACCACTCGGACTTACTTTGTTAGTGGACACTTAGATATCACTGAAGAAGAATTTAAACTCTACTATGTACCCGAACTTCAAGCTGCTGTTCATGCTGGTGCCTCTTTTGTGATGGGGGATGCTAGAGGTGCCGACACAATGGCTCAGACTTTCCTGGATCCCACAACCAGTGCCGTCACAGTATTTCACATGGCCACCAAACCCAGAAACTGTGTGTCCAGCAGGTTCTTCAAACAAGGAGGCTTCTCAACAGACCTCGACAGAGATACTGCCCTGACCGCTGCCAGCACCCACGACATTGCGTGGATACGACCTGAAGCAGAGCAGCGCAAAAAGTATGGCAAGAAGTTTCGGAAGAACCGGGTGAGCGGAACTCTGGCTAATTTACGTAGGCGTAGCGGGGGAAAAGAAACGTCTGCTACCAGGTCTGATGCACCCCTCTGCGCCTACGTGCGCTTCTTCATTCGCAGCTCTGACCATTTTGATGCTCGCTTGACTGTGTTTGATGGTTCGGCTGTGGACTGGGAGGTGTTCTTCAAGTATCCCGGCCAGCCCGCCCGTGCTCGTCGGGTAATGACCCAGGGCTTCCACCAGTCCTTCAGGTCAACGCTCACAGCAAAGTTCACCAGATCGGATGAAAAGCAGGCTATCTCCATGGAGGGCTTACTGCTCGTCTCTGCCCTCGGAGCGGTTTTTCTCAGCCAAGATGCGTCTCTGGATTTGTACTTGGCTTTCGCACCAAGACAGCCCTCGTTGAACAGCCTGAACTTGTCAGTTTCAGCAGAAACTGATGTGGTGGTTTGTTCTGACCCCACACCGACCAGCCCCAATAACATCGAACCACAAACCTCACCGGAGGTAAAGCTGCCGGACGCCCTTCAGCCGTCATTCATCGTCGCAGTGCCCCACCTGTTCAGTCGTAACCTGTGGATCGAAAAACTCAACGGCTGTTTATTCTCGTTGGAGCAATACTGCAACATTCCGCCATCTCTGAAACCCTACCTGGGCTAGCGTTCAAGCACAGAACCCTGAGGGCACCGTGTGTGATGCAGTGTTGTGATGTGGTGTCTTGAGGCAGAGGGAGCGTTTCCTACCGGCCCAGAAGAAAGAATAAACTTTGACACCCTGTTCCCAGCGTTTTTTATGGACGTGTAAATCTGTAACCCGAATTCAATCTCTTCTGCCACGAATGCATCGAGAAAGTTGTATGTCCTTCGTCATAATGGTGACTCGTTTGGCGTGAATCGCACAGCGGTTGCTAAAGGAGGTCATTTGCATATTTTTAACTTTTTTACAAACACAATTAGTTGAAAGGTTTAATAAAATTAGTGAGCAATGGTTAGTCTAACAAAAAAGTTTGTCACAATAGGTTTGGTGGCTTTTGTTGTGGCTATGGTGATCATTGCACTCTGGTTGTCCGGAGTTTTTTCCAAAAATCCCGTCTCCACCAGTCCAAGTCCTAGTTCCAGTCCTGTACCCATTTCCAGTCCCAGTCCCAGTCCGTCTGAAATTGATGAAGAACTACTCCCGTGGGATCCGACCTATGATTTTTCAGACTTTACTCTAGAGGGTTTGCAAAAGTATCTGGCCTCGGTACGTCTCCCCAACGCCGAACATACCGTAGTGGCATATGAACATGGCATTACGGCAGTTATCTGGGCCTATTCTGGAGCTGTTTACTCTCCAAAACAACAAAGAATTTATTTTTGTCCCATGTCGCAAGCGCCGCAGGTCTCGTGGCACTATATTGACTGTAAAACCAACACGGTAGTGGCTTACACGCACGGTGTTACTGCTGTTGACAACGCTTATGTGGGTGGAGTGTACTCGCCCACTCAAGACAGAATCTATTTTGTGCCCACCTTCCAGGGACCTCAGACTATGTGGCACTACATTGACTGTAGCGATGGATCTGTGGTGCCCTACGAACACGGGACGGGAATAAGTAACGCGTTGGCGTATGTAGGAGGGGTTTACTCACCCACACAAAACCGAATTTACTTCGTACCCTACCACCAAGCCGATGTGTCGACATGGTACTACGTAGACTGTGAAGACGGTTCCGTAGTAGGATATGAGCATGGCATCACTGCTGTTAATTACGCTTATTTTGGAGGTGTGTATTCTCCCACTGAAAATCGTATTTATTTAGTGCCCAATTACCAAAGTCCCCAACCCGTATGGCACTACATTGACTGTGATGATGGCTCAGTCGTCGCCTACGAACATGGAGCGACGGTAGGATCCATAGCTTACGAAGGAGGCGTGTTCTCCCCCACTCAGAATCGTATTTATTTGGTGCCCAGAAATCAGACCTCGCAACCGATTTGGCACTACATTGATTGCGAAGATGGTTCTGTAGTCGCTTACGAACACGGCACCACGGGTCTCGGGGCACATCAGGGAGGAGTGTACTCCCCCATTTTAAACAGAATCTATTTGGTGCCTCACACCCACTCCACCCAACCCCTGTGGTATTACATTGATTGTGACGACGGGTCTGTAGTTTCCTACGAGCACGGTATGACCACAGACGCTACCGGTTATCAACACGGTATGTACGATCCGGTAAATAATCGTGTTTATTTTGTACCCTACGGTCAAAGCGATGTCGCGGAGTGGCATTACATTGGTTTGGATATCGAAGCACCAGCAGTAAGCGATGTTCTCATGGGTGGAGCGCTTTTCAACCACACCTAAGGTCTATTGCAAGAAAGATGCAATAATCCATACTTGAAAGCAGTGTTAAAACAATACTGCACTTGATTTTTCTGGAAGGTTATCGTGCTGTTTGGTGTGAAGTCATTATCTTGTAAATCTGTATTGACTCTGTTACAAATAAAAAACCACCATGTCACACCACGATTTTTGAGCCATCTACAAACTATGACGCAGACTCAGAAACTGTGTTGGTATTTGTTCTGTTACGGTCCTCTCCGCTACCCTCAACTCGTCCATGCAACTCGCCAAGGTCAGCCCCGTCTGGCATCACGGCTCGCATCTGAAAGTCGAGAATACAACACATCCGATACACTTGAGTGGCTTTGGCCTCGATCGGGATAGGCGATAAAAGCCAATCCCGAATACAGGCTATGATTTGTTCCACCGTATCCTTGGTCACTTGGGGTGCCTCCCAGACTTCTAGTAAATCCACAATAAACTTTCGGTCTGTGTCAAACTTCCTGTGAAAGTCTTCTGAGTTAGGCTCCGCGCCTCCCGATGAAACACCTTTTAAGGCTTCCAGATTAAACATGTTTTTTTAGAACCAACAAACAACATGGCTGACTTTAAGAACGCATCAGAAACGGTCATGAAACTCAAGACTCCTGCTAACAATGACGAAAAGTTATTGCTGTACGGACTCTTCAAACAAGGCACCGCAGGAAATATCAAGATCGCACAACCGTGGGCCATCCAGGTAGAAGCACGAGCCAAGTGGGAAGCGTGGAACAAGCAAAAGGGTAAACTCACAGCAGAGGCCCAGAAAGAATATGTTCAGGTGGCAACCCAGCTGATCCGAAAATATGGGACAAAATAACGGAGCAAAATCTTAAGCCCTTCAAAAAAAAAGCATGGCCACCGCTTCACAACCTTGGGCTTTTAGATCTTTTGGTAGCCACTCCGTCACTTATTTAGAAAAAGAACCTTGGGGAACGCTTGGATGTACTGCTTCACAGCTTTCTCATGATCATGGCTGTGGTAGCCCTTGTAGTAGCCATAGTGGTGGGACCCAGAAAAGCTGCCGTCAATGACAGTCCCGCCTTAGGGGGCAACAGAGACTTAGGCTTAGAAAAGTCCGGAGATTCTGATCAATACCTAGAAGGTCGTATCAAACCCTCCGACAAGCGTTACAAGTCTATGCACAGGGCTCTTCAGCTGCTCGACGAGAGGGACTGTAAATTTATTCTGGAAACCGGCACGGCGCGCGACGGAGCTTCCAACTGTGGTGGAGACGGATGCAGTACAGTGGTGTTTGGAAAGTGGGCCAAGGCTCACGGTGCAACCATGTACACGGTAGATATTGACCCTACGGCGATTGCCTCGTCCCGAACTGCCAACGGAGAATGGAACGGGATGAATTACATCGTCTCCGACTCGGTGGCCTTCCTGGAGTGGTTGCCCCAGACGATTGACTTTTTGTACTTGGACAGCTACGATGTGGACTGGAACAACATTCATCCCTCGGCCTTTCATCACCTCAAGGAAATTCAGGCCAGTAAAACAACAAACTTTCTCCACAAGCCTTTATCTTGATTGATGACAATCCTGAAAACCGAGGCAAGGGCACCTACACCGTCGATTTCTTGCTTAATCTAGGATGGAAAATACTAGTACAAGGCTATCAGTCACTATTAGTGAGAGGTTGATTATTGTTCATAAGAAGTTGATCAGACCTTGCTGACCAAAGAGATTGACAATTTAACAAATAAACCCTCAAGTTTCCTTTATTTTTTTAGGTACAGGCTCGCACGGTGAAAGAGTATCACAAACCCGTTTTCTCTTGGTTTTGGGTCGGGGGATGAGGCACACCAAACGTTCCGGAGCTAGCAGCTCAATACCCAACCGTCGAGCCCAACGTTTCATGCCCTCATCTCCGGTAACCAGTCGGGCGGACAGTTGACGAGCCAACATGAGGGTTTCCAGGTCGGTTACCGAATCAATAAACCCTTCCCTTAAATGATGTCGAACGTTCTCCCGGAGTCTGGTGATATGGTCGGACACAGGATGTGGTCCGCTCTGCGGTCTCGGCTTGGGTGCAGTGTTGTATGCACTGCTGACGGCTTTACAGGCATATTTCAGGGCTTGATCTCCTCGGGCACGAAATTCACTAACCAACTCTTTCACCAAGAGCGCCGGCAACTTGGCCTTGTCCAAATCCGGTGACAAGAGACGAAGTCGTGCTGCCAGCGTGTGATCCATTTGTGCCCACGGGATAAAGCCCATCAACTCTTCCCACGCTCCGTCTGTCATAAAGATTTCACATTTCAGTTCATCCACTCGTTTGAGAATGTTGTGAAAAGCCTCAACTCGACCCTGTGAAAAGAGCTGGGAACAGACCGGGTTGGTAAACAAGGAAGTGTCAACCACAATCGAAGCTCCCGCCATAGTGTAGCTTGAAAAAATGAGCCAGTGACAGAATCAGAGTTGAACTTTATCCGTGGTCTTGAATAAGAGATAAAAAAAACTCCGGTGTCGAGGTCTGTAATAGAACCTCGTCTACTCTCACACTGTGTCCGGAACACGATACTCATTCAGTCTGAATGCCATCCACTCGAGCCGCACAACATTCCATCACATACTCGTCACTGTCGGTGGACTCGTCCGAACTAGGGCAGGGAGGGGGATTTAGAATTTCTATTACCTTTTTTACAGAAGAATGAAGTGAGGCCACGTGCTGGCGCTGCTGTATTCCCATGGGACAGCCCTTGAGTTCATCGGTGGCTTGTACCACTATCGACATTTCGTTACGTACGTTTTGGGTCAAAATCTCCATATGTTGATGAAGAATTTCAAAGTTTTTCTGTAAAACCTTCATATCGTATTCCACAGCAGCCAACCGTAAATCAGAAGGATTCAAATCTACTGCATGAGACGTGCAAGCACCCATGTTTATTGAAATAAAAAGGAAAAAACCCCACGTCTTCAATATTGATAAATTTGTTCAGATTTCTACTGAAAAAATTATGGATAATTTTGTTCAGATTTCTACTGAAAAATTTATGCATAAACCCATAAAACCATAGAAACATAGAAACATGACTGATTCTGAAAACGAACCAAAGCTTTGCATCGTGTGCTTAGAGGAATACAAGGAGTCGGTACCCTGTCACGTCAAGGATTGTCAGCACGAGATTTGCTCCGAATGTGTCGACAAAAGAATAAGTTGGGGCGAAGGAGGATGGTTCACCATTGGTGTGAACTGTGAAAAGTGCCAGAAAATCACCTGCCCTT
>Ga0335398_10006973_pt1 | contig 14025 bp, 13 predicted proteins | sample BON03_FD_205742 | JGI IMG/M metagenome (GOLD analysis project Ga0335398, IMG submission 205742) | Freshwater microbial communities from Lake Bonney liftoff mats and glacier meltwater in Antarctica - BON-03 (spades assembly) (version 2) | ecosystem: Environmental > Aquatic > Freshwater > Ice >... | reverse complement strand
CTGATTCATGGCGTCAATACTTTTATTGATTACTTTGTTTTACTCAACACAGCTGATGGTTGGAAAATCGCTAACAAAGTATTTCAAGCTCAGCTGACTTAAAACGAGCTAAAAAGAGGGGTTGGGCTAATTTTGCACCCAGCCCCAAAACACTTCCACCAAACTCTTTAACTCAAACCACCCAAATTCATTAGGGTTGTCCCGGGCTGTCTGCCAGTTAGCCATCATGATAATTTGATTATTGATTTGTTCGTTTAATAAAATACCATTTTGCCTTACCCACCAATCAAGTCACGCCGCGCTAGCGCTTGAATTTTTCGGTATTAGAAATGACTCGCGCTTTAATCAAGCCAGAATTATCTAAAGGGAAGAACATGCTAGACACAACCAACGAAACAAAGATTCAACAGATTTTAGACACCTTTAATCAATCGCTACCAAAGTCTGAATTTAAACGGGTCGCTGATCTGTTTCATGATGATTGTTACTGGCGTGATCTTGTTTCTTTTACATGGAACATTAAAACACTTGAGGGTAAAGCACAAATTTTAGAGATGCTTGAGCACCAAGGTAAACTGATTGAAGCCACAAAATGGGCGCTTGACCCACGTGAGACCGTGACTGCCGATGACGGCGTATTAACCGCTTGGTTAACCTTTGACACGAAACTTGCACGCGGCAGTGGTTTGATGCGAGTCAAAGAAGGCAAGATCTGGACGCTGCTCACCACCATGGTTGAGCTCAAGGGGTTTGAAGAAGAAATTGGTGAGAACCGCCCTCAGGGCGTTGAACACGGGGCACACGTAGGCCGCAAAACCTGGCGCGAAGGTCGCGACGAAGAGGCTCAAACCCTTGGCTACACCACGCAACCCTTCGTGGTGATTGTGGGTGGTGGTCAAGCAGGCATTATTTTAGGTGCACGGCTTCGCAAATTAGGTGTACCCGCCATCATCATTGAAAAGAACGCAAAGGCGGGTGATTCTTGGCGAAATCGCTACAAAAACCTATGCCTACACGACCCCGTTTGGTATGACCATTTGCCGTATTTACCCTTTCCAAATGACTGGCCCGTTTTTACACCTAAAGACAAAATGGGTGATTGGCTTGAAATGTATACCAAAGTCATGGAACTCAATTACTGGCATTCAACGTCTTGCAAAAAGATTCACTTTAACGAAGCACGCCAAGAGTGGGAAGTGACCGTCGAACGTGAGGGCCGAGAGCTCACCATTAAGCCCAAAGAGCTGGTGATTGCACTAGGTGTTTCAGGTTATCAAAGTGTGCCTAAGATTCAAGGCCATGAAAGCTTTTTAGGTGACCAGTTTCATTCGAGTAAATTTGCCAGTGCCGAACATTACCGCGGTAAAAAAGCAGTGGTACTGGGCTCAAACAATTCTGCCCATGACATATGCGCTGCCATGATTGAAGACGGTGTTGATGTCACCATGATTCAACGCTCTTCAACACACATTTCACCCTCTAAAACATTAATGGACGTGGTGTTGGGTGGACTTTACTCTGAGCAGGCTATTAAAAACGGTATTGATCATCACAAGGCTGATCTGATCTTTGCCAGTATTCCTTATAAAGTGTTGCCTGCTTTTCAAATTCCGTTATTTGAGGAAATGAAAATTCGCGATGCTGATCTTTTTGCTCGCCTCGAAAAGGCAGGGTTTTTATTAGATTTTGGGGTTGATGGCTCGGGCTTATTTATGAAATATCTACGCCGCGGCTCTGGTTATTATATTGATGTTGGTGCGTCAGAGTTGGTCGCTAACGGTAGTGTTAAATTAAAAAGTGGCGTCAATATTAAAGAGATTAAACCGCGTTCGGTGGTGCTGACTGATGGCACTGAACTTGAAGCTGATGTGATCGTCTACGCCACCGGTTATGGCTCAATGAACCAATGGCTAGCCGACTTAATATCACCAGAGGTTGCCCAACGTCTAGGTAAAGTCTGGGGCTTAGGTTCAGACACACCAAAAGACCCCGGCCCTTGGGAAGGCGAATTAAGAAACATGTGGAAACCCACACAAGTACCCCACCTGTGGGTGCAGGGCGGCAATCTGCATCAAAATAGACACTATTCCCAATTCTTAGGCCTACAACTGAAAGCGAGGTACGAAGGCCTGCAAACCCCTGTTTATGGTGCTGCAGATGTGCACCATTTGTCTTGAGCCATTAACCTTAACCCTAGACGCTTGATGATTGACTGTTGACAGTTGACCGTTGACCCTTAGACCTAACACCATTCACAAAAGGAACAATATTTTAATGACTCGTTCTGCCATTCAGTCTGTTGTTGGGCGTCAAATTCTTGATTCACGTGGTCGACCCACTGTTGAAGTTGATGTTTTTCTTGTCGATGGGTCATTTGGGTCCTTGTTTGCCAACAAATGGGTTTACCCACATTATTAGCTGATGAGGGGGGGGGTAAGCCCAGGTTGCGCTAGTGGAAAAGAAGCGCTAACACTGATATGCAAAGCCATTGAGTTGGCGCCCCTAACCCCAGGCGAAGACGTGGTGATTGCAATATATGTAGCGGGTTCATCATTTAAGAACAGTGGGTGTCAAAAAAACCTCACACGTAAAGGTAAGCATCTGTTTTCTGAACACGTGATTTATCCCGTAGAAGCTTATTTCTAGAAAATTAAACAAAAAAAACTTTGTGCTCAATTTGGCACCAAATAAAATCAGCCTTCAGGACACACCAGTATTTGTTCTTATTTAAAATTTACCTAGGGAACCCCTGAATAAGTCAATTTTCAAAAGATACGGTTGTTTGAAATCAGCATGTTAGAAACGGATAACTAATCAGTTTTGGGCTTTTTCAGAGGATCCCTAGTTAAGCCGGACAGTAGTGATATTATTTATATAATTGCTTTTGACCTTGTTCCAATTAGAAAACATTATTTTTAATTTTTTTTCTAAGTTTATATTTGCTTAGCTAAGTATAAAAATAAGAACAAAAAAATTCATCAAAACAAAGTGATTTAAAGGACTTTTCAACGATGGATAAACATGATGATCAATCTTTTACGGGTACTCAAAGTATTGAAAAAACTGTAAAAATTATTAATACGATTGCTGCAAGTAATGTGGAAGGTGCTCGCTTAGTAGATATAGCAACTAAGCTAAATCTTCCTAGACCAACAGTTTTTAGAATTTTAAGCTGCCTGATCTCTCAGGGTTGGGTAATGCGACCCCCGAATCGCCGTAATTATTTTTTAGGACACGTAATATTTGAGCTTGGACTCACTGCCTCACCGCTATTTAAACTGCGAGATATTTGTCAACCATCGCTTGAAAGGATCGCACGCAAGACTAAGCATGTTTCTTTTTTAACGATAAGAAGCGGCGTTGACGCGATTTCAATTTCACGATCAAAAGGATTAAGCTTTAAATTACCTGCTCTTCAAATCGGCGTTCATAGACCCCTAGGTATCGGTGCTGGAAGCCTTGCTTTATTAATGCTACTTAAGGATGATGAGGTCACTGATATTGTCAGAAAGAACACACTACGATTACGAAGTTTTGCAGATATGAATATCAAAACACTTCTCGATAGAGTAAAACTTTGTAAGATAGAAGGCTTTGCTTATCATGATGAAAGTCTTTTGACGGGTCATAGCGGGGCAGCTGTTCCAATCTCCGATTCAAAAGGAACTATTCTTGGTGCAATAAGTGTCACTGCAGCTGTTCCTTGCATCCCTCAAGAAGAGCTAAAAGTAATTATAAACATGCTCAAAAAAGAATCAAAAAAAATCAAATTACTTATAAAAGATGATGAAAGATTTACATTTGAAAATAAAATTTTTACGCACTAATATGGTGCTACACATGATTGATAAGATCAATTTCAGTGCCGCAGCGCACCAAAAAAGCTTATAAATTAGTCCATATAGTGGAATAATTCTTTACTCTTCTTTACTCTTTTCCCTCTCAGTTTTAGATTAAATCGTTGTAATCTAAAAAAGACCATTACATGATGGCAACCACACTGGAGGTGTTATGAACAAGCACAATAAAAATTGTCCATTTTCAATAAATTTTTTAATGAAAACATTGGTTTTGGCTACAAGTGCACTTATGTCTGTAACGACATTTGCGCAGCAAGCATCTCCTTGCATTGGCGCGTCGTTGCCGCTTACAGGTGCCGCGGCATTTGGGGGAGAAGCCATTGCAATGGGAGCCGAAATCGCAATTGCAGAAATTAATGCAAAGGGTGGAGTTCTAGGAAAACAACTTTCATTGAAATCTTACGATGACGCAGGTCAGCCACCTAAAGGTGTTGACAACGTAAGGCGTATTGCACTGTCAGATAATTGCATTGCTATGCTAGGCGGATATCACAGCGGCGTTCAATTAGCCATGCGAGATACTGTCGCGCAAGTTGGCATTCCATATGTTGGCACAACTGCAGGAGCAACAGCCATCATTGAGCAGGAAAATGGGCAAAATAAATGGATGTTCAGAGTTTCAGCAAAAGATAAATGGGTAGCTCAGTTTTTAGTGGAACAAGCCACATCAAGATCAAAAAATAAAAAAATAGCTCTTTTATATGAAAATACAGGTTGGGGAAACGGCGGAAAACCTGATGTTGAAGCTGCAATGAAAGCTAAAGGTTTGGAACTTGTTGCACTTGAAACTTTTAACTGGAACGATATTGATATGACACCCCAGCTTTTACGAGTAAAGAATGCTGGAGCTGATTCTGTGATCGTATGGGCACTTGATCGAGAGGCAAATCAGATTCTGAGGGGCATGGATAAAATAAGCTATCGTCCAGATAATATCGTAGCGGCATGGGGACTTGCTGGTAACCTTGGTGAAATAGCTGGAAAACTTGCAAATGGCGTTTTAGTTTTTCAAACATATATCTGGACCGGAAAACTTGATGCAAAAGGTGAAGATGTCTGGAAAAAACTTCAAGCTAAGTACAATTTAAAAACACCACAAGATATCAAATTTGGTAGCGGTATTGCAAATTCATACGATGCCGTATATATACTTGCCAAAGCTATCGAGAAAGCTGGAAGTTTTGATAGAACAAAAGTAAGAGATGCATTTTATGAAATTAATTATCAAGGTTTAGTTGCTGATTACCAACCTGCTTTTGAAAAAAATCAAGAACGTCATGACGCAATACTGCCAAAATATTATAAGATTTCAGCCTGGCACGATGGAAAATTACTACCAATCTCAGAAACTCCATATAAATAAAACTATCTATAAGAACTTGTTGACTAAGTCAAAATAATATATAAACAAAAAAGGGCTTAGTCAACATATTATTAATTTGGAAACAATAATGAGCTCAGTTGTTCAATATTTTCTAAGTGGTATTTCAATAGGTGCAATTTACGCTCTTATTGGCTTGGGTTTCAGCATTATGTGGTCAGCCAGTAGAGCAGTAAATTTTGCCTACGGTGACGTCGTCATGCTAGGCGCTGTTCTTACAGTTGTATTTGTAGGAAATGGAATACCTTTAATTATATCAATGCCGATCGCGGTATTGGTATGTATCGTTTATGGCGTTTTAATTGAACGCTTTGCAGTTGCACCATTTACAAAAGAAGTAACAGGTATCGGCTGGATGTTATCAACAATTGGTATTGGGATAATGTTAGAAAGTTTTGTAACAATATCATACGGTTCATTTGCAAAGCCACTGTTAACACCATTAATAGAAAAGCCAATAATTATCTTGGGTGCAGGCATTTACCCACAAGAATTATTAATACCAATATTTGCGATATCTTTTTTATTTTGTTTAGAAATATTTTACCGAAAGACATTAGTTGGACGTGCAATAAAAGCAGTTGCTTACAATCAGATGGCTGCAGGCTTGATGGGGATAAACGTAAAGCTTATGACTGCAATTTCATTCGGTATTGCTGCAGGTCTAGGTGGTGGTATCGGAATTTTAATTGCACCTATAGTTCAAGCATCAGCAACAATGGGGCTGTTACTAGGCTTGAAAGGTTTTGCTATAGCGATCATAGCAGGCATTACGAATGCGCGAGGCGTAGTTATTATGGGATTAGTATATGGAATAATGGAAAAATTTATTGAAGGTTTTATAAGTAGCTCTGCCAGGGAAGCAATTGGTTTCACAATAATAATTTTATTATTATTTATATTTCCGCAAGGAATATTTGGCAAGAAAGAGACGGTAAAAGTATGAATCAGAAATTTTTCAAAACGTATATTTTTTGGTTAACTTTAATTTTAACATTAGCAATTATTTTAATTCCTAATGTTATCAATAATGCATATCAGCTTAGAGTACTGATGCTTTTATTGATCTATGCTGTCGTAGCATTAGGTCTAAACTTAGTAGTAGGTTTAGCGGGCCTAGTTAGTCTGGGACAAGCAGGGTTATTAGCAATTGGAGCATACACTGCTGCAATACTCGCAACTAGATATGGATTTGAATTTATTCCATCTATGATAGTTGCAATGTTTATAACTGGAATTTTCGGAGTTATTCTAGCTTACCCAACTTTACGCGTTAAAGGGGTGTATCTAGCAGTTATAACAATTGCTTTCGGAATAGTGGTAGAAAACATTGCTATTGAGTGGTCTAGCGTTACTGGTGGAACCACCGGCATTAGTAGTATTCCAAAAATTTCATTGTTTGGGTATCCATTAGACGATACAGCTTTTTACTACTTAATTGGAATAATTTTCTTAATTGCATTTATTGCTCATTACAATATTAAAAACTCTAGATTTGGTAGATCTATGAGGGCAGCTACGCAAAGTGAAATTGCAGTTCGTTCTATAGGTATTAATCCGATAACAGCACGAACGCTTGCATTCACACTTGCTGCGATATTCACTGGAATTGCGGGTGCCTTGTACGCTTATCTAAATAGCTATGTTAACCCTGACACCTTTCGCTTTTTAGATTCATTACGTTATTTATTAATGGTGATTTTAGGTGGTTCTGGAACAGTTTTAGGTCCATTAATTGGAGCCAGCATACTGACATACATTCCAGAATTATTTCAAAAGTTTGGCGTATGGCAGTATTTTGCTTATGGCGCCTTGTTGACTTTAGTTATTTTTATAATGCCACTAGGTATAGTTGGAACAATAATATTTTGGTATACAAGATTTCAACCTAAGCGTGTCTGTAATTCAAAACCATGGCCAAAATTCGAGCCCTTAGTCGAAACACTTATTAATCAAAATAAAGATAAAAATGATGTAAGTTTAAGCATTAAAAAAATGACGGTCAAGTTCGGTGGCTTGATTGCAAATAATAATATTTCAGAAGAAGTTAAATCTGGATCAATACACGCAATTATTGGTCCAAATGGTGCAGGTAAATCAACATTTTTAAATTGCGTTTCTGGCCTTTACAAACCTACTTATGGTGACATATTTTTTGACGGAAAAAATATCATTGGTTTACCGATGCATTTATTAGCAAAAATGGGTATCGCTCGAACATTTCAAAACACTGAACTTTTTAGTCAGATGACGGTACTAGAAAATATTTTAGTTGGGTTTCATACTCAGTATAAAACCGGATTGATTGCAACATTAATACGTCTACCGTCTTTTATAAAAGAAGAAAGAAAATTCCATGACCTCGCAAATGCCTTACTTCGGTATGTAGGTCTTGACGAGTATGCTGATGAAGAAGCTAGAAATTTACCATTTGGACATCAGCGAAGGCTTGAAATAGCAAGAGCCTTAGCAATTTCACCGAAAATTTTGATGTTAGATGAACCCGCTGCTGGTTTAACACATTCAGAAATTGAAGATTTAAAACGTTTGATTATTTCACTATCAGATAAAAACATTACTATCATTTTAGTAGAACATCATGTTGAAATGATTATGGCTTTATCAAATACTGTAACTGTGCTTGACTATGGCATTGTTATTGCCTCGGGCGCACCTAGCCAAGTACAGGATAATGCTGCGGTTATCGAAGCTTATTTTGGTTCTCCGGGTGCTACGAATGAATAAAGAACCATTACTTGAAATTACTGATTTGTCTGTTGTGTATGGACGCGTTGAAGCAACTAGAAATGTTTCACTAAAAGTATACCCAGGAGAATTTGTTTCCATTATAGGATCTAATGGCGCAGGTAAAAGTTCGACACTTAAAGCTATTGCTGGTGTTGTTCGACCATCAAAAGGAAGCATTTTTCTTGAAGGTAAATCAGTCCAAGGTCTACCAAGTCATGAAATGGTTAAAAAAGGAATTGTTTTAGTTCCTGAGGGTCGCTATGTTTTTGCTGATCAGTCTGTTGAAGACAATTTATTATTAGGTGGTTACCTACAAGAAAGAGTCGAAGTCAATAAAAGTATTATAGAAATTTATGAACTTTTTCCGCGATTAAAAGAGAGAAAAAATCAAATGGCAGGATCTCTCTCGGGTGGTGAACAACAAATGTTAGCTATAGCTCGTGGAATTGTAGCAAAGCCAAAACTATTAATGATTGACGAAGTTTCTTTAGGTTTAGCGCCTATAATATTGCAGTTTTTATTTCCAGTTCTTACACACTTAAATAAATTAGGCTTATCAATTTTATTGGTTGAGCAGTTGGCCACAGAGGCACTTGCTATTACGAGTAGAGCATATGTTATGGAAGGTGGGCAAGTAACAATTTCTGGTAGTTCTAAAGATTTACGGCTTGATCCGAGAGTAATGGAAGCCTACTTAGGTAAAAAATCATAAATTATATTATTAGTATTTTTTTATTTTACAAACGGGAGTATTTTATATGTCTAGAATAGTTGATCTCACTTTAACCTTAGCTGATAATATGCCAGCACATAAGTTATTTCAGCGCCCAATTGTGATCCCTCACTGGACACATGAAAGGTCTGCTTCACTTGGTCTTGGCGTACCAGAAGATCCAATGACTTTTGCAACAACTTTTATTTCAACTCTTGACCACATCAGCACCCACGTTGACGCCTTTTTCCACGTCAGTCCAAATGGTTTATCTGTAGATAAAATGCCTTTAGAAATGTTTATGGGTAAAAGTGTTTGTTTTGATTTGCGCCACATTGAAGATTTAGCTGATGTTGATGTTAAAGACTTAGAAGATGCTGAAAAAAAAGCAGGTGTAAAAATTGATGGACATATCGTACTGATGTGCAGCGGTTTACATAACAAGCATTTTCCTAAACCTGAAGTTGTCTGGAGCAATTGGGGTTTAACTGCTGCGGCAACACACTGGTTAGCAGATCGCGGATCAAAACTACATGGCGTAGAAGGCCCTTCTACCGACAAGCCTTCGCACAACCTCTTTCCCAGCCATCGTGTATGTAGAGACCGTGGTATAACTCATTATGAATGGTTAGTTAATCTTGAAGAATTGATAGGAAAAGGCGAATATATGTTTTACGGCCCTCCCCTCAAGATCGATAGTGGCAGTGGCTCGCCTGTTCGTGCTTGGGCTGTATTGGATTAATGATGTCTGACATTAATGAAGATCGTCGTGTACCGATTACTCTGTTAACAGGCTTTTTAGGCGCTGGGAAGACAACGATGCTCAATCGTCTTCTTAGCGACCCTGATAGTGGTCAAATCGCTGTCATTGTTAACGAGTTTGGCGAAATTGGTATTGATGGCAATTTAATCGTTCGTCGCGATGAAGAAATGATGGAGCTTTCCAATGGCTGTATCTGCTGTGAAGGTAAAGACGATCTAGTTGGTGCTCTTTATTCTTTATATAAAAAGAAGCTAGGGTTGGTGAAGCCAAAAATTTCATTTGATAGAATTATTATCGAAACGACAGGTTTGGCTGATCCTGCACCTCTGGCTCAACTTTTTTTTACTGATATGAATTTGAGTTTAACTTTTCAAATGGATGCCATAATTACTATGGTCGATCTGGGAAATGTTTTAATTCAACTTTCTAATTCAATAGAAGCAAAAAAACAAATCGCAATTTCAGATAAGATCATTTTAAACAAGCGAGATCTAGTAACACAAAATGAATTTGATGAAATTTATTTAAAAATAAGATCATTAAATCCGTTATGTCCAATTGAAATTACTTCTTATGCTGATTTAAAAGCTACTCAACTTTTAAATTTAGGATTATTTAATCCGATACAAAAAGAAAATACAATTTCTACATGGCTAGGCAATGAAGTTACAGATTTAAAATTATTACATCATCATGATCACCACCATACATCAGGTGAACATTGTGAAGTATGTGATAGTCATAAGATAAATCATTTAGAAGAAATAACAGCAATTTCGTTAAGAGATGAAAACCCTCTTTCATATGAAAAATTAATTGAAATGCTTTCTCAGTTAGTTGAAATTTATGGTGATGATTTATATAGAATGAAAGGTCTTGTGCAATTTACTGATCAAAATCTACCAGTGATTATTCAGGGTGTACAAAAAATATTTAGCCCTCTGGCATTTGCTGAAAAATGGCCAAATAATAAACCTGAAACGAGACTTGTCATAATAGGTAAAGGTTTAGATAAAGATCTCATAACTGAAAAATTTAAAAACTGTATAGCCTCTAAAACTTTAAACTTTAGTAGAGCCTCCGGAGCAATTTAAAATATAGGATTATTACTATGACTGGTATTGCAAACGGAAGGTCTGCTTTAGAGTTAACAAAAGCTATTGCCAAAAAAGAAATATCTCCAGTTGAGCTCATGAAAGAGACTCTTGATCGAGCTGATTCCTTAGAATCAAAGCTTAATTGTTTTGCTACATACACCCCTGAACTTGCCATGAGTCAGGCAAAAGCTGCAGAAAAGGCAGTAATGAATAAGCTTCCACTTGGCTTATTACATGGACTACCGCTTTCAGTAAAAGATTTAATATCTGTCAAAGACGTCCGTTTTTCATCTGGTTCGAGAGCGTTAGCAAATAATATTGGACTTTATGACGCTCCCGCTGTTGAGAGAGTTTTTAAAGCTGGGGCATGCTTAATAGGCAAAACAACAACAAGTGAATTCGGATGTAAGGCGGTTGGTGATTCGCCTTTAACAGGTGTCACTCACAACCCATGGAACCTTAATAAAACGCCGGGCGGTTCAAGTGCTGGAGCTGCCTCAAGCGTTGCTGCAGGTATAACAACAGTCGCTTTAGGAACCGATGGAGGCGGATCGATTCGAATACCTGCCTCTCTAACTGGTATTTTTGGAATTAAAGCTCAATTTGGTCGTGTTCCAATTTTTCCTGTATCTGCAACGCCAACTTTAGCGCATGTGGGGCCGCTAGCTCGTAACGTTCGCGATGCCGCACTTTTACTTCAATCAATTAGTGGACATGATAGGCGAGATCCATTCTCTCTTTCTGAGCATGTTCCTGATTATTTAGGCGCGTGTGATCAACCTGTTAAAGGTATGCGTATTGTTTGGAGTAAAACACTTGGTTATGCAAACCCTGACCCTGAAATAGTTGTTGCTTTAAAGAAAGCAGTGAAAACTTTTGAAGATTTAGGCTGCATCGTTGTTGAGGTAGATTCTTTTTTCCAAACGGATCCAATCGAATTATGGATGTCTGAGTTTTATGCTGGTGTTGGGGTTCGACTAAAAGACACATTAAGGGATAAACGTGAACTACTAGACCCTGCCGTTGCAAGCGTCTTAGATAACGCCTTAAGTCAAACATCAGAAGAGTATTACACAAACGTTTTCAAAAGATATGATTTTAGAGAAAAGGTAAGAGTTTTCTTTGAAGATTATGATTTGCTATTAACCCCAGTAACGCCATGTGCTGCTTTTGACGTAGGTTTAAATACCCCACCAAATTTAACTGATAGAAATATTGTTTCTTGGGTTTATTATACTTATCCATTTAATTTGACTGGACAACCTGCTGCATCAATACCTGCCGGGTTTACTCAAACTGGGCTACCTATTGGTTTACAACTTGTTTCAAAAATCAATTCAGAGGTCGATATTTTTAGAGCTGCATCTGCCTTTGAGGCAGCACGACCTTGGGCTGATTATCATCCAAAGTGTTAATTATCAACCACTGATATACAGAAATTGAACTAATTAAAAATGCCCATTTTAAAAAATGGGCATTTTTAATACTACTTTATAACTAGAATTTATCTACATCACTTAAACCACCATGAGCAACCCACAAGGCAGCAGCTAAATTTGAAAGCGTTATTAAAAGTTCAAGATCAGGCTGATCCATCACGTTACGTGCCTGGCCTGCACAAATTATCTGTCCAATAATATTATCTTTCCATTCAATTGGTGCGTAAACAACTGAACCTGCACGAAATGTTTTTAAAATTTTGACAAAAGATTCATGCTCATCAGTATTTCGAAGTAGTAATGGTTTACGATTTTTAATTACCCAACCTGGATGACCAATATCGGTACCAATTATCATATGGTTTTGATCAGCACCATAGTTCTGTGGTGCAAGTAAGATTTGCTTGGAACGATCAGGTAATATAAAAAAAGTTCCGCATGCATACTGGTCTTTTTCACCTTCTTTAAGGTTACCAGGCACTAATGCAATCTTACGGTCACCAAGATTATCTGAACATGCTCGAGTAATAATCGACAATGCTTCTTCAGCACTTGAACATTGAGACCCTTTTTCTGCACAATTGGCAACTAGCTCAAGGCTGTGCTTATAAAATAATTCTAAATTTCTAACCATTAGTATTTCTCCTGTTAATAATTTTCATATTTTTTACATAATTTTTGGAAGGGACGTGACTATTGAGGGTAATAAAATAAGCAAAACTAAAAATACAACTAGAAGTAAAACAAACGGTAATGTTCCAGCTATCACTTCTGACACAGGTCTTTTAACGATTCCAGTAATGACGTATAAAACCATTCCGACAGGTGGAGTAATAAGTGCTATTTCCATATTCACTATGAATAAAACTGCAAACCAAATTGGATCTATATTTAAAATCATTAACACAGGATATAAAATTGGCACTATTATGTAAATTACAGAAATTACTTCAAGAATACATCCTAAAATAAATAGCATCACCATAACAGAAACAATAAACATCCAAACTGGCATATCAAATGATTGAATAAGTTTAAGTAAATCTTGACCAACTTGTAAGGTTGTAACAACGTGGCCAACCACCATTGAGCCAGCAATAAGCAGAAGAATCATGCTGGTAGACTTCAGACTACTAATTAATATTGGTAATAAATCTTTAACACTGAGACTACGATAAACAATCAAGGCGAGTACTATTGCATAAAAAACACCAATTCCAGCAGCTTCTGTTGCTGTAAAAAAACCAAAATAGATACCACCAACAACCACGACTGGAAGCATCAATGCTGGAAGTGCTTTTCGTGTTTGCTGCCATCGTTCAAAAGAAGATGCTTTTTTCAGAGAACCATGAGTACCACTATTTTTAGCTTTAATAACAACATAAATACAAAGCATTAAAACAAGAAGTAATCCTGGCAATACACCTGCTGCGAACAGTTTTCCAACACTTTCATCCGTAATAGCCGCAAAAAGAAGCATTGGTATTGATGGTGGAATTAAGATTCCTAAAGTACCTGATGCGGCAATAAGCCCATAGGTAAATTTTCTGTCATAACCTCGCTCAATCATGGGAGGTGCTGCAATAATCGCCATGCTGGCAGCATTAGCTACAGAACTACCTGTAATGCTTGCACCAATTGCGCTTGTAACAACTGTAGAAATACCCAAACCACCGGGTAGGTGTCCTAACCAGAGATTAACTGTTTCAAATAATATTTCAGTTACGCCTGCCCTTCGTAAAATTTCACTCATCAAAATGAACAAAGGAACTGCTGTGAGTAAAAAAGAGTTGCTTGAAGAATATAAAGTTTGAGGTAAGGTTATTAATGCAACGTTACCATCAAGTATTAATGAAGCTATTAAACCGACTAATCCGAGACCAATCGCAACAGGTATTCCAGAAGCAAGCACTATCAAAAGTGCTGCAATTAATAATAGAATTATCATTTAAACACCTAATTTTTATCCATGTAACAATGGTGAAGTATCTTGATTAACACGATCAACAAGACCCAGTCTCACAA
>Ga0335398_10006959_pt1 | contig 14046 bp, 9 predicted proteins | sample BON03_FD_205742 | JGI IMG/M metagenome (GOLD analysis project Ga0335398, IMG submission 205742) | Freshwater microbial communities from Lake Bonney liftoff mats and glacier meltwater in Antarctica - BON-03 (spades assembly) (version 2) | ecosystem: Environmental > Aquatic > Freshwater > Ice >... | reverse complement strand
CGGCCTCAAGCTCCCGGCAGCGTAGCCATGAAACCCCATCACTAAATCCGACCCCGAAACCCCTCAAACCAAGAAACCGCAAGGCTCACAGCCCAAAATCCGCCAAACAAAGTCCCCGAAGTTCCGGATAAATACCTGTGAATATGTGTTGGTGATTTTTAGCCCCTTACGCATATCGAAAGCGCGACACCAAAAGTGTCGTGTTTTTTTGTCTCCTTTTTTCCCGCTGCTGCCAAAGTAGGAAGCATAGCAATGTCCACCCGTTTCTTCACCAACAAAGAACAGAACACGCTCCTCGACAAGTTTCGCGGCGTCTTCGAACACAACAAGGACATCTCCCGCTTCGATGCCCTTGTCGGATACCTCCGCGCCTCTGGTTGGTTCGCTATCCGTCCCCATCTCGTTGATGTCCCGAAAGTCCGCATCCTCGTCGGCATCGATGTGGACGAGCTTGTTGAAGAATACTCGCGCAAAGGCCGTCTCTTCCTCGCCGATCCATCGAAATGTCTTCGCGAATTCACGAAAGCCCTAGAGGCCGATATCCAGCAGGCGAAATACTCCCCCGAAGTCGAAAAAGGCATACTCCAGTTCGTCGAAGACGTCGCCACCAAGCGCGTGGAAATCAAAGCCCACCCCACCAAACGCCTCCACGCGAAAATCTACCTCTTCCTGCCCGAGGGCTTCAACGAACACAAAAACGGCCACGTCATCACCGGCTCGTCCAATCTCACAGCCGCCGGCCTCGGAGCCGAAGAGCGTGCCCAGAACTACGAGTTCAACGTCCTCCTAAGCGCCTACGAGGACGTGAAATTCGCCTCCGATGAATTCGAATCCCTCTGGGCAGAAGCCGTCACCGTCCTCCCAACAGTCGTCCAGGCCGTCACTAAAAATTCCTTCCTCCGCGATGACCTCACGCCCTTCGAGATCTACATCAAGCTCCTCATCGAATACTTCGGGCAGTCCATCGAATACGATGCGAACTCCGAAACCGACCTCCCGGAAGGCTTCATGCGCCTCGCCTACCAGATGGACGCCGTCACCCAGGGCTTCCTGCTCATGCAGAAGCACAACGGCTTCTTCCTCGCCGATGTCGTCGGCCTCGGGAAAACCATCATCGCCACCCTCATCGCGAAAAAATTCTTCTACCACAACGGATTCCCCGGCCACCTCTCCGAAGTCCTCGTCGTCGTCCCGCCTGCGCTCAAAGACGGCTGGCAGAAAATCTTTGAAGAGTTCGATCTGAAATACGCCACCATCGTCACCTGCGGCAGCCTCCACAAGATCACCAACGCCAAGAAGTACGACCTCGTCATCATCGACGAAGCACACAAGTTCCGAAACGACACCTCGGACGCCTACGACCAGCTCCAGCGCATTTGCAAAACCCCCTCCCGCCGCCGCCTCCCCGATGGCTCGCTCGCCGCGAAAAAAGTCATCCTCGTTTCCGCCACTCCGCTCAACAACCGCCCCAAGGACATCGCGAACCTCCTGATGCTCTTCCAGGATTCAAAAAGTTCCACCCTCCGGGAAATCGCCAACCTCCAGCGCTTCTTCGCCCGCCAACAGAAGGATTACGAAAAAGCACTCAAGCTCGCCACACCCGCCGCCACCCACGCGGAAGTCGTCCGGATCTACGAGGAAATCCGCACCAAAATCGTCGGGGAAATTACCATACGCCGCACCCGCACCGACCTGAAGATCCACGAGGACTACAACAAGGATCTTATCCAGCAGGGCATCACCTTCCCCCACGTCGGCGCACCCACCAAGCTCCTCTACGTGCTCTCCCCGGAATTGGAAACGCTTTACGATCACACCATCGCAAAGCTGGATCGCGGCCTCACTTACAATCGTTACCAAGCCATCGGCCACCTCGTTCCTGAGCTGAAACTAAAATACCAGAACGCCGACCGCATCTCCGGCCAACTCGCGCGCATCATGCGCACCCTCTTGCTCAAGCGCCTCGATAGCTCCTTCCACGCCTTCACCCGCTCGCTCGGCCGCTTCCGCGATGCCACCTGGGCGATGCTGAAAATGTTCGAGAACGGCACCATCTATATTGCCCCGAACCTCAACGTATCCGAATACATTATCGAAGACCGCGAAGAAGAACTCATCATAAAAATCCAGGAACTCCAGCCCACCGATCCCACCATCGAGATCTGCACCCCCGCCCATTTCGACAAAGCCTTCCTCCCCGGCCTCGTCAGTGACGGGGAAATCCTCGAAAAACTTCACGCCCGCTGGTCCGCCGTTTCCGAAGATCCTAAGTTCGACGAATTCCTCCACCAGCTTGAAACCAACCTCACCTCCCCGGAGATCAACCACGAAGCCGCCACCGCCAGCCACCCAAAGCTCGTCGTCTTCTCCGAGTCCAAGGAAACCACCGACTACCTCACCAAGCGTCTTTTGGAAAAAGGCCACACCCGCATCCTCACCATCGACGCCTCCACCCGCGCCCACCGCATGCCCCATGTCCGCGCGAATTTCGATGCGAACCAGCCCGTCGAGGAAAAGGCCGACGACTTCGACATCGTCATCTCCACCGAAGTCCTCGCCGAGGGCGTCAACCTTCACCGCGCTAACGTCATCGTAAATTACGACACCCCGTGGAACTCCACCCGCCTCATGCAGCGCATCGGCCGCGTCAACCGCATCGGCACCACCGCCAGCCAGATCCACGTCTTCAATTTCTTCCCCACCGCCCAGGTCGATGCCGATATCGACCTCAAGAAAAAAGCCATCGCCAAGCTCCAGGCCTTCCACACCGCCCTCGGCGAAGATTCCCAGATTTATTCCACAGATGAGGAGGTCGATACCTTCGGCCTCTTCGATTCCGAGGTGAAGGAAGGCAAAGACGAAACCCTAGCCCTCCTCATGGAGCTGCGGAAATTCCGCAAAGAAAACCCCGAGCGTTTCCGCGAAATCCGTAATCTCCCCCTCCGCGCACGCTGTGGACGCAAAGACCGCCACCGCGCCGGAGCCACCATCACTTTTACGCGAAACAAACGCCGCGATGCCTTCTACTACCTCCAGCCGGACAACACCTGCGAGGAACTCTCCTTCGTCGAAGCCGCTCGCATCTTCCACGCCGTCGCCGCCGAGAAACCATTTCCCCTCCACGAAAACCACCACGCCCAGGTCAACACCGCCTGCGAGATTTTCCGCGATGCCATCCAGGCGGATGCCGTCCGCGACCGCGTCGTCGATCACCAGCTCGGCCCCAACGAAACCCGCGCCCTCCGCCTCCTCACCCTCTTCATCGCCCACGAGACACTTACCAGCGCCGATGAGAAAATCCTCCTCAAGCTCGCCGCCGCCGCCGTCCGCAAAGGCGTCTTTGCCAAGCTCCCGCGCGATCTCGTAAAGCTGGACAAAGCCCAGAAGAAAACCCCACTAAAACCCGCCGCCCTCCTAGATACCCTCCTGAAAATCCTCCACGGCTTCCCACTTCAGAAGGACGAGGAAGAACCCGGAACACCCGCCATCACCGGCCTCACAACCGCCGAACTCGCCCCGGACATCATCCTCTCCGAGTCCTTCGACTACGGTGCAGCGGTCTCCAGACCGCCTGCCCCCCTCCTCGGAGCCGGCCTCGCCACCGGCAAAATCAATCCCAGCTACGATCCCCAAGCCCCTGCTTACGACGAAAACGATTGGCAAATCCACCCAGAAAATCCAGATTGACCATTTTTCTAGTCAGAGTTACTTTTCTCTCATGAAAGCTGCCGAATTACCAATCCAGTCAATCCCCATGACGGACTTCAAAGCCCGCTGCACCGAGTACGTCCGTGCTGTCGAAAATGGCACGCCCTCCATCAGTATCACCCGCCACGGAAAAGTCGTCGCCAAGCTCATCGGGCCGGAAGAACCTGAAAAAACCACCCGCACGCTCGCCGACTACATGGGCAGCCTCCGGGGAACAGTTACGTTTTCCCCGGACTACGATCCCCATGCGCCCGCTTTCGAGGATGACGAATGGGAAATGAACGATTAGTCCGCCGGCCATGCCTTCCTACCTTCTCGATACCTGCGCGTGGCTGGATTATCTTTCGAAACCGGAGATTCTTAGCGGAAAAACACAATCTGTGATTGAATCACAGGAATTCTTTCACGTTTCCTCCATCAGCCTGATGGAAGTCAGCCGCAAAAATGCAGGCGGTAATCTGGATCTTTCCATGCCTCTCGCCGAGTGGATGGGGATGGCGACGGTTCCGGATCTATTCCATCTCCTCGACATCACCGTCCCCATCGCCATCGATGCTTACGCTCTCCCCGGAGATTTCCACAACGACCCCGCCGACCGTCTCATCGTCGCCACCGCCCGCGTCCACCAGCTCACCATCATCACATCGGACAAAAAAATCTTGGACTACCCCCACGTCCGCACCCTGAAATCCCGGTGATTGGAGCGCAATGGGAGCGAAGCGGACATGGAGGAACAAACTCAACTGAATCCTTTCCTCAAACGACAGTCCCGCAACCTCTTCCTTGAAAATTGAAATTTGAAAGTTGAAATTTCCATGCTCGAACCCACCCTCTCCGCCCCTTTCTCGGAAAACTCCTGGTCCACCCTCCTCCAGGACATCCTTCCTTCGGAAAAGCTCGACCTCTTCTCCTCACCGCAGAAAGTCGAGGCCACCGCCCCGCAGGTCACATCCGTCTCCCAGATTGGCACCGTCGTTTTTGAAAACGAAACTCTCGCCCTCCTCCTCGTGGAAACGGGCGACCACATCCTCCTTTCCCGGAACCGCGTCGCCCTCCGCAATTTCGTCGCCAAGCTCATCGTCCCCGGCCTCTCGGATGCCGTGCTCGCCGTCTTCCATCAGCCCGGCTCCGATGACTGGCGCGTCACCTACGTCGCCAAGCGCACCATCCTCGATGAGGAAACGTATGCCATCTCCACCGAGGCAACCGCCCCCCGCCGCTTCACCTTCCTCCTTGGGCCGAACGAACCCGTCCGCACCGCCTCCGCGCGCTTCAAGCAGATCCAGCTCAAAGGCGACTCCCTCACCCTCGCCCACATCGAGGATGCTTTCTCCGTAGAAAAACTCTCCAAGGAATTCTTCGCGAAATACAACGCCCGCTATGAAGCCTTCCTCGCTGAACTCACCTCCCCGGAGCGCATCGCCGATACCCGCTCTCGCTTCTCCATCGCTCTTGCGGAAACCGAAGAAGCCCAGGCCAAGGCCGATAAACCCATCCGCGACTTCGCCAAGAAACTCCTCGGCCGCCTCATCTTCCTGCATTTCCTCCAGAAAAAAGGCTGGCTCGGCAATATGGAGAAGGGGATTGCATCCCCTCCGCACAACCCCGGCGAACCTACAACCCAAGCCATTTCCCAATCCTCCGCAAAGGGGTTGCAAACCCCTTCTCCATATTCTCCCAATTGGTCAACCGGCGACAAAAAATTCCTCCAAACCTACTTCACCCTAGCCGAAACCAACTTCCACTCCGCCACCTTCCACTCCGCCTACCTCGCCCCTCTCTTCTTCCACGCCCTCAACACCGACCGCCCCAATTCCGAATTCAAAATCCAAAATTCAACATTCAGAATCCCCTACCTCAACGGCGGCCTCTTCGATCCCGATCCCGCGCCCCTCCAGTCGCTCGATCTCCCCCCGCAGCTCTTCGCGGATCTCTTCTCCTTCTTCGCGGAATACAACTTCACCATTGATGAGAACGACCCGGAGGATCACGAAGTCGGCATCGATCCGGAAATGCTCGGCCACATTTTCGAGAACCTCCTGGAGGACAACAAAGACAAAGGTGCCTACTACACGCCGAAAGTCATCGTCTCCTACATGTGCCGCCAGTCCCTGCTGCGCTACCTGGAGTCCCATCTGGGGAAAAACGAAAACCTCACCCGCCTCTGCGAGATCCACGAACCGGGCGACCTCCGGGAAAAGGGCAACTGGTGCGCCCAAAACGCCAAAGCCATCGCCACCCTCCTGGAGAACGTCAAAATCTGCGATCCCGCCATCGGCTCCGGCGCGTTCCCCATCGGCATGCTCAATGAGATCGTGCATCTCCGCACCTTGCTGAATCACGAGCTGAACGATCCCGCAGAGCGCGCCAAGCTCAAGAAAGCCATCATCCAGGATTCCATCCACGGAGTGGACCTCGATTCCGGCGCGGTCGATATCGCTAGGCTCCGCTTCTGGCTCGCCCTCGTCACCGATGAGGAAACTCCCAGCCCCTTGCCGAATCTCGATTACAAGATCATGCAGGGAAACTCCCTCCTGGAGTCCTTCCATGGGGTCGATCTCTCCTCCCTGCATGAGAGTGGCGGGAAAAAGCCCCTCAAGCTTCCCCTTGGCCTGAACCAGTCCGAACTCGATATCTTCACCGATGCCCAGCAGGAATTCCGCGAGCAGCGGGAGGAGAAACAGCGCGAACTCCAGGAAGCCATGCGCTCCTACTTCAAACCCCATGCGCCCGAGCGCAAGACCGCCCTCCGCACCCTCATCGATGAAAAAGTCATCGCCCACATCCGCCACTACTTCGAAGTTACTATTGGCGAAACGGAAGTAGAGCACCAGCAGCAGGAGGACGACTGGACGGAAAAACGCCGCCGCGCCCCCAAGTGGAATCCCGCCGCCGCCGCCCTCAAGCGCCAGGAAAAACGCGCCGCCCACATCGCCGATCTCCGCGATTCCCTCACCCGCCTTAACGCCCTCCAGCACCAGCCAGAGCGTCCCTTTTTTCTCTGGCATCTCCTCTTCCGGGACATCTTTGAAAACGAAGATCCAGCAAAGCGCGGCTTCGACATTGTCATCGCGAATCCTCCCTACGTCCGCCAGGAACTCATCAAGGAACAGAAACCCCTGATCGAGGCGGAGGGCTACGTCACCTACACCGGCACCGCCGATCTCCTCGTCTATTTCTACGAGCGCGCCATCCAGCTCCTCAAGCCCAAGGGCGTACTCACTTTCATCACCTCCAACAAATTCTACCGCGCCGGCTACGGCGAAAAACTCCGCACCCACCTCGCGGAAAACCTCACCCTCCACACCCTCATCGACTTCCGCGACGCGCCCGTCTTCAACGGCGTCATCGCCTACGCCTCCATCCTCATTGGCCAGAAGGAAGCCGCCCCCGCCGCCCACAAAGTCGCCGCCCTGCCATGGGATCAGGAAAAACCCGCCGCCGCCCTCCCGCTGGAAATCGCCAAAGCCTTCCCCGTCTCCCAATCCTCCCTCACTCCGGACGGCTGGCGCCTTGTCTCTCCCGCCACCGAAGCCCTCCTCACCAAGCTCCGCCAAACCGGCACACCCCTCGGCGAATACGTCGAAGGCCGCTTCTACTACGGCATCAAAACCGGCTTCAACGAAGCCTTCGTCATCGACGGTAAAAAACGCGCCGAACTCATCGCAGCCGACCCCAAATCCGAAGAAATCATCAAACCCTTCCTCCGTGGCCGCGATGTGAAACGCTGGCAAGCCACCCACGCGGATCTTTTTCTTATCAAAATCGAATCTTCCGCCAACGTCGCGCATCCATGGAAAGGTGCTGAGAACCCTTGGGAGAAATTTTCAGAAACCTATCCTGCGCTCGCAATGTATTTCGAAGGTCTCAAGGAAATCAAAGACAAGAAGGGAGTCTCACACTGGCAAAGGCTCAAAGAACGCGACGACCAAGGAAGATATTTCTGGGAACTTCGTTCGTGCGCCTACTGGGAGACATTCGAGCAGCCGAAAATCATCTACCCCGACATCTACGAGCACCAGTCGTTCATGTGCGACACCAGCGGAAGCTATCTCGTTAACACCCTTTATTTCATCCCAACAGAGGAAACGTGGATGGCCGCCCTCCTCAACACCGATCTCATCGAGTATTTCTACGCATTGGTCAGCAACAAGGCACGCGGCGGCTACCTCCGGGCATTTTCCGACTACATCCAGCAAATTCCAATCCCCCCCGCGACCCCCGCAGAAAAAGCCCGCCTATCCACCCTCGCGACCCAATGCGCCGCCGCGACCGCCGCCGGGGACAAGTCCACCCTCGCCGCCCGCGAGCACGAGATCAACCAGCTCGTCCACCGCCTCTTCCACCTCACCCCCGCCGAGATAGACCTGATCGAGGGAAGCACTGTGATTTCAAAATGAGCTTGCCACCGTAGTTCAAAAGAACATATTTACCCGAGTATTCACCCGCATGTCGAACAAACGTAGCAAAGTCTTCCGCGATGCCGTCCATGGCCTTATCTCAATCGATAAGGACAGGGATCTTTTGCTCGCCCTAATTGATACGCGTGAGTTCCAGCGGCTACGCCGCGTCCGACAGCTCGGAGTCAGCAACCTCACCTACCCGAACGCAGAGCATACCCGCTTCGCCCACAGTTTGGGGGTCCTCCACATTGCCATACGCATTATAGAAACCCTGCGTCGACGGCACGGCGAGAACGATTCCGTGAAAAGCTGGCTAGACGGGAAAGAGCGCTTGGTAAAAATAGCGGCACTGCTCCATGACCTTGGTCACGGGCCATTCTCCCACATGATGGAGAGGGCTTTCGACGCGGGTAAGGAACATGAAAAGCGCAGCAAATCCATGTTCACCGCTCCCGACTCCGGGATCAGGAAAGTTCTCCAGGATCACTCCATCACGGAATCCCAGATCCTCGAAGCTCGTAACCTTCTCGATTTCCACGAGATCCCTTTCCTCCACGATATCATTAGCAGCAGCCTGGATGCAGATCGCATGGACTACCTTCTCCGCGATTCCCATTTCACCGGCGTAGCCTACGGGAACTATGATCTGGAATGGATTCTGAACAGCTTTTGCCTCGGCCTTGATCCAAGTCCGGCACTGGAAGGAGACAGAACCAGGCTGAGGCTCTGCCTTGATGAGAAACGCGGCCAGTTCGCCGCCGAGCAACTGATCATCGCGCGGGTGCACATGACGATGCAGGTTTACACGCACCGTACAACGCGGATGTGGGAGGCTCATCTTCTATTGTTGTTCGCGGAAGCAACGCGCCTCGCATCTTCCGATGAGTTACCGCCAGAGACGCCCGCCTACGTCTCCGATTATTTCAAGAAAAAGGGGGCGGTCAGCCACGAGGAATTCCTGAAGATCGATGAGCCTGCATTGCTGACGTGTATCACGATCTGGAGCGCCTCAACCGGAGCGAGTGAGAGGCTTCGTTTGCTTGCGGCGGCGTTCCTCGAAAGAAAGCGGATACTACGCCACATCGATCTCCCGGGTGAAACTAGGATGAACTGGAGGCTGACACAAATCGAGGAACGTCTCGAAAGCAGAGGATGCGAACAGCGCGTTTCCTGGCTCATAGACCGCTACAATTTCACTCCCTACGAAATGCCGCCTCCGAAACTGCTGACATTGGATCCGGGGGCATACTGGGATGCCGTCTCCGAGAACGCCATTTTCCTCGCCTCCGGCGAACTGGATGAAAAGGCATTCCCCATACACCGGAACTCCAAGCTCATCAAAAGCCTGGGGATTGGGAAAATGCCCGTTTGTCGCCTGTTTTATCTGCCAGAAATCGAAGAATCGGTAAAATTCTCGACTCAATAATCATTAGGAACTATAAACCATTTAAAACACCATGACCAATTCCTTTGTAGCCATGCTCCAGCTCTTCGCCGCCACCGGCGAAGTCACTGGGCGAAAAAAATGCCAGAAGATCGTCCACATTCTACAAGAATGCGGAGTTGACTTCGGGCTTGATTTCAAACTCGGGCTCTACGGTGCCTATTCCTCGGGACTCCAGTCCCTGATGGAAGATCTCGTAGAGGAGAAATACCTGAACGAGGAACCGGATTCCTGCGGAGGTTTCCCTACGTCCCGTTTCAGCCCACACCGGAGGCTTGGTAAAACCCTCCGGGCACTTGGAGAAGAAGCACCGCCCTCCTGGATGCCTCTTGCCGTGAGCTTGAACTCGAAGTCTCCGAGAGAGCTTGAAACCACCAGCACGATTCTTTTTCTGCGTAATTCGGGAGTTCCGGAAGCAGATTTGGAAGACCAGTTCCGGCGATTGAAACCACACCTTCGTGACGAATACGAGGCCGGTCTCACGTTGGCCAACGAACTCAGGCACACAGCAGCGGCCTGACGGGGGCATTCTTCATCAACGAAGATACAGGGAAAGCGGGCGGACTTCACTGATAAGTTAATCTCGCCGCCCAGAAGCACGAGTTCAACCATCTAGTTCACCGCCTCTATTACCTTTTTTTTACAGAGAATGCTTCGTTCAAAAATCAAAGATTGGGGTCTATCTCGGAATTTTAGCGTTTTTTCCGAGATAGACCCCAATTTCGTAACACCACGAAAATAATGCGAAAATGGTTCACTCTCGAAACGTCTGCGAGAGCAGGGCAAAGGGCATCACCTCCATGGCGAGTCACCTTTTCTCTGACCATTTCGAACGGGCGGATTCCCAAATTGCCGCTGCGAAAGCCGCTTTGACAGCCCAGATGATCCTTCACGAGGCGGACACCTTTGATATTTCCCAATTCCTATCCGAAAGGCCGGATCTCGCGAAAATGAAAACCGCAGAGCTGAACGATCCGTGGAAGCATATTTCCCAGCCCCTCAAAAAGGGTAATATTGAGGCGCTCCGGATCTGGTATCAGGCTCAGCTTCTCGGCACCAAGACACCGCCCTTCCTTTCCCATTAACCCCTCGCCGCCCGCGAGCACGAGATCAACCAGCTAGTCCACCGCCTCTTCCACCTCACCCCCGCCGAGATAGACCTGATCGAAGGAATTACCGCGTTGGACTAATAAACTTGCGCAATGAGTTCATGTGAACATCGTTGGATGATGAAAGCTTCGCAAGCCAACCTGCTACCGCACTCAGAAGCGAAAGTGGATCTTCTGAAACGTTATCTCGGCGCATATGTTGGCATTCTGGCAAACAATCCATTTACGGATGTTGTCGAAATTTACGATTATTTCTGCGGCGTGGGGGTCTTCGTCAATGAGAAGCACGGTAGCCCTCTGGTCATCACGCAGGTGATTTGTGATTTCCTGAAGAAAAATCCGGGGAATACCACCCGGTTCAAATGCCACTTCAACGACAGGGATGCTGCGAAAATCGAGGCACTTGAACCCACGATTCGAGCCATCGTTCCGAAGAATGAAACCCGCTTTCAGATAACTTTTGGGAACGAAAACTATCTCGAACTTCTCCCCAAAGTGATCGCACATCAAAAAATTTCGCGGAAAACGAAGTTCTTCCATTTCATCGATCCCTATGGCTACAAGGATGTCTGTTGGTCGCAGATCAGGACTCTTTTGGTGGGAAGTAACAGCGAAGTCCTACTCTTCCAGCCATCGACCTTCCTCTACCGTTTTAAGGGGAAGGCCACTACGCCGGACGCGCTCAAGAAATTCATGGATGAATTGGGAGACGATTCGCATTGGCCGGAGGGGGGCGACGCGTGGTCTCATATCGCCGCCACAACCTCCCTTTTCCGCTCTAATTACCCGGAAGGATTCGTCGATAGTTTCACCATTGAGAAAGACAAGGGCACGATCTACTGTCTTTTCTTCTTCACCTCCCACATCCTGGGCTTTGAGAAAATGCTTGAAGCGAAGTGGACTCTGAACGATTCCACTGGCAGGGGCTGGCATTACGAAGTCGCCCTGACAGATGACCTGTTCGCGAAAAAGCCCACACCCCAGGTCAAGGAACTAAAGGATTTAATTTACAATCTCTTCGCGGAATCTGGCAGTGTGACGAACGGCGTTCTTTACGAGCAAACGTTGAGAGCCGGATTTCTTCCGAAACATTCGAAGCTCATTCTCGAAACCTTGGAGAAGGCGGGCAGACTTCGGAAGATGCCCGATCTCAAAAAAGGTGCCTTTCTGATCAACTACGACAATGCGATGAAAATACCTCGTATTATCAACTTCTCTTTACTACCGTAAAGTCATGGCAAGCAGCTCTATCGAATGGACGAATCTGACGTGGAATCCCACGACCGGTTGCGACAAAGTCTCGGCAGGTTGCAAGTTCTGCTATGCCGAGGTGATGTCCCGGCGGCTCAAGGCGATGGGCGTTGCGAAGTACGCCAATGGGTTTGAAATCAACGTCCATCCAGATGCTCTCAATATTCCATTCGGCTGGAAAAAACCGGCGATGGTCTTCGTGAATTCAATGAGTGACCTCTTCCACCCCAAGGTGCCTCTTGAATTTATCCAAAAGGTTTTTGCGGTGATGGAAGCCTGTCCCCACCTCACGTTCCAAGTCCTCACCAAAAGATCCGAAAGGCTCAAAGAGATCGCCCACGAACTGCCGTGGGCTCAGAATATCTGGATGGGAGTTAGCGTGGAAGATGACAGAGTGATTCACCGCGTATCCGATCTGGTCGAAGTGCCCGCTGCCGTCCGCTTCCTCTCCTGCGAGCCTCTCATCGGCCCCCTCACGAAACTCCGCCTCCGTGGGATCGATTGGGTCATAGCCGGTGGCGAAAGTGGCGCGAAACCGCGCCCGATGATGGAGGAATGGGTGGTCGCTCTCCGTGACAGATGCGGCAAATCATCCGTGCCGTTCTTTTTTAAGCAATGGGGCGGAAGAAACAAAAAGGCGACTGGCAGAGAACTGGTTGGCGAATATCACAGTGAAATGCCGTTACCGAAAAAACGCCGTAGCAAAGCTACGGTTTTCGGATGAATACCTTTGCCAAGACCGTCTCCATACCCTCTCTTTCAATACTGCTTCCGGGATAGGGCCGCCCGGCTCGAAGGCCGGACGACGCCCCCCACAGATCCGGACGAGCGCAATGAACGCATCCGGTTCCTCAAGCTACGGTTTCGCCCCCAAGGCTGTCCATCACCTTCTGTGAGACACACTGATCCGGGCTCAGGTCCCAGGTGCGTTTCCAGTGACGGGCCCGTAGTCCCGGCATCCTCCTTTGCTAATCACAGGCTTCCTCGGGATGGTTTGATTCGCGACGCTCACCCCTCGCGGGGCTGCCCTCCGGGCACTCTATGTCCGCTGCGCTCCCATTCCCAGCTTCCCTGGAAACCCTATTTGTCGCTCTGCCCTGCTTTCAGACCCCGGGCGGACTTCCGCGCCAGACCATTTCGGCGCTTCAGTGTTGCCCCCGCTATTCCTAAAACGAAGGCTCCCCCATCAATAAGCATTTCGAAGCTCAATCACACGGCTTTACGACCTGCTGCCTACGCTTGAAGACGCCATTTCTGGACGCCGACCAAGGCTCGCTTCCGGTGGGTGGTCAGCCCTTTCCGGGCGGGTTGGTTCCCGCCGGGTTTCAGTAGAGTCTTTCAGTCGCTCATTACTTTTACGTTCTCCTTTCGGTTCATGGTTTCGGTTTACGAGCGCCATCCCCGTCTCTCAGGGCTTTGGCTGGCGCCAAGGAATTTGCTTTTGGCGGGAGGGCTTTGAAGCCGCCCTTGGACCGGAGCGGAGGGGGGTGAAAGGGGGTTGCGGGGGGAAGAGGGGCGGAGACAGTGGTTTGGTTTGACGGCTGTGGGGATTCCGGCAGGAAAAGTCCCTAGTCGACGCGACATTTTACTGGAATCAGGAGATTTTAGCACGATCTTCACAGTGGGAGTGTAGATTCCCAGCCCGCGCTGCCAAGGTCTTTTTGGCAGCGGTTTTTTTTAGGTCACTAAGTTTCTTGCCTGTCCGCTGTCGTCGAGGACGAGAGTCCGGCCGTCGTCGAGCGGAATCTCTTTGGGCTGCCAGGCGGGGCTTACTCCTTCGCCACCTTCATCGCTGAAGCTACGAAGGTCGAGAAGGCTACGGCGCACACGTTGGTCGAAGCACTCGGGCTCTGCGCCGGTGGGGTCCCTTTCCTGGTTGAACCAGTTCAGGTCCGAGTCGTCATCCGGGATCCATTCCTTGATGGCCTGCCAAGGTGGCTCGATGGGTCCATGGTATGGATGTCGAAGGGCGGTGGCGGCGGACGGGGGAGATGGATGAGGCCTTCCTAGACCCTATTCGAAAAGCCATTCAGACGGAGCGATTTTTGGATTTTCGGCTTTGGGGTCAGGTTATGGGGCAAGCAGGAGGCGTACGGAGGGGAATTGAAGGGCTGTTAAATGATCGGATAGT
>Ga0335398_10006955_pt1 | contig 14050 bp, 2 predicted proteins | sample BON03_FD_205742 | JGI IMG/M metagenome (GOLD analysis project Ga0335398, IMG submission 205742) | Freshwater microbial communities from Lake Bonney liftoff mats and glacier meltwater in Antarctica - BON-03 (spades assembly) (version 2) | ecosystem: Environmental > Aquatic > Freshwater > Ice >... | reverse complement strand
GAAAGCCAGGCATAGAAACAAATAAAGTATTTATAGCAGCGCCAGATTCACTGTACTCCACTACTAGAAATAAACCCTTGTTTGCGCTGCTGTACTTAAGTTAAATAAGATAAAGAAATGAAAGAGTGAAACTCACATAACATTATCCATAGTCTCAAAGAAGTACCTGAGGGACTCATATGTAACTGATAAATGAGGGATACAAAGAATATAAAATAAGGGCTCTTCTGGATATTCCTTTAAGTATCACTCTCTTTTTAGTAACTTATAGTTCTCTTAGTTTTGTGTACCTTTTATGTATGTTACTAGTATCTGATGAATGGAATCTATGATGAAGAGAAGACAGTGAATTCCTACCTCTTACTTCTTTCTTAATGATGTATCCATAGTTTATCAAAGGTTAACAGTGACACCTCTGTCCTACGTTTCTCAAATGGAAAATAAAGGCTTTCTTTGGAAAGGAAGTCTATTATCTATTTTGGACCATGGAGAGTGAAATATCAATAATCTGTAGAAATTAAAGTAACAACAAATATATAAGTAAGAGCTCCCTTAGAATAAAAGTGAATAAGGGATCACGCTGTACACAAAATAATAATCATAGAAAGGTTCTATCAGGAATTCATCTTTTTTGGACTACCGGTGTTTATAAATAATAAGAAATAAAAGTAATTAAGGATGATGAAAGAGTGATAGATAATAAATACTTACGAGAAGACAGCGTAGCTGGAGAATATGCCATTGGCATAAGATAGAGAAGTGATCAGACCATGGGTAAAGCATATAATGCATAAAATAAGTACATGATCTAGGGAGAAAGGATGAATAACAATCAAATAACTCTTCCTCTAAGAAACCATGTTTATCCTACTAATAACGGCTCAAAAGGAAAAAATGATCAAGAGCCGGATATTACATAATAAATAAATGAAAGTGACATAAAGTATATTTGGAATTATTAGTGAACATTAAAGAAGTGGAAAAGAGAGCTATAGAGCCTACAGGACGAGATCTTACGAGTTATAGAATTTATTTCGCAAACGAGAGATCTATGCTTGATTGGTTTAGATCACACTATTATACAACTTATTTAACTTATGTCTTATCTTTGTTTTGGAAGAGATCATTAATGGTCTTACACTTTTGAGTATCTTAGGTATCAAGAATGGAAAGACAAAGAATAATGAAGTAGTAATATTCCTTTATTTGTTTATTTGTACTCCAGCTATGCTGTAGAATTACTTTCTAGGTAGATCATTTGAGTAGGTTAGGATGATAGAGGATTGGGATCTAACATATGATATAGAATGGTTATAATCGCCAAAGGAAGGCTCTTCTTTTATTCATATTACTTATAATCTTGTTTCTTCACAGTTTACTACCACTAAGAAATCAGAAGTAAGAGAGTAACCTTCCATGAAATCCAATTTGTATCATTTCTATCTTCCTATCTGAGAAAAGCCATGGATCATATATCACTATTAGTTAGTTTTATCCATGGTACAGCAGAGCTAAGAAAGTAATCAAATAACTAGAATCCTTCCTTTTGATGTATGTTAGATAGAGATTTAGAAGTAATTAATAGTGATCCCCCAGCTGTGCTGTAGAACTTCCTTTCCTTATTTCTGGCTCTTTTCATCAAACCATGTACAACGGTCTCTACGAATATAAATGATTTATGAATCGTTCAGGAAGAAAGACAGAGAACCAATAAAAGAGTGAAGTATGGATCCTTCTTGGAAGTCACTAATAATGATGTAACTTATTCTATATCTCATATTCCTATATTTTATATATCTCTTAGTTTAATTTTATATCAGTAGCGCTACATTGGATCTAGAAAATCGGCGCTACATTATTCTTCTTTGAGTTCAGGAATTATTTATCAAATTAGAGACATAGAACTATTGATCACTAATAACAACAAACTAAATGATATTATTGGCATCAGCTGCTCCTAGAAATAAATAAAGTTAATAATATTATTAGTGAAAAGAACATGTCCTGTAGAGAAGTGCTAACTCATTCCTTATTAGATAATTCTATTTTCATACATCTTCTGTATATTAGTTAGCTTTGTTTACATTCTTTTTAACTTTCAGCATGGAATCAACACTAAGAAGATAATGGTTCATTCTTTCACTCTATTATGTTACTTTTTGTATTTCATGGAATCCTAAATTGTCCATGGGATCCCTTGTTTCCATTTCACTTTATAGATATTACTTGTATATAAGTGATGTACCTGGAATAGAGAAATAGTTAACTTCTGTAACAAAAGAAAGAGTTCTTGGAATGGAAGTATCTTTAACTTTAAGGATAGATATAACCTACAGCTCTGTCTAACTTTATGTCTTTTGTATATCTTATTAGTAGCATGATCTACAGGACGGGATATCATTAGGATTGGCAAAGAATCTCTTATTTTATTCGTTTTATTACCTACATTAAATACAAGTGAACCCATGGTACCTATCACTAGTAACATTATTAAGTACCTGTAGCTCTGTCTCTATTTGTTTGTTATCCTGTCCCATCAAACTAAGATACAAGTTACTAATAACAAGATAATTCTTAATTCTTGATACCTAAGTGAAGTATGGTTTGAGCAGGTATCCATTAATAATATAACTTTCTTATCCCTAAATAATTATCTGTCTCTTCTCTTCTTGAACTTTAGATTATTGTATCAGTTAAGAAATCGTTTTTAGTAGGATAGTGCTCTTCCTTTAATTCTCTTATTCACTTAGTTCATTCTTCTATCTTTGTAAGACTCACTTTATCTTTTTTGGATGAAAGAGAGTTACTAATAAAGAAAGCAAAAGAACTCACTTCCTATTCGTAGAATATTATTTGTAATCCTACAACACTTTTCTCTGTAGCATGCATCAAACTTATATTTCACCATGGTACCTAGAGATAAAGACAAGAGACATGAAATAAGGATCCCAAAGTATTTACTTCGCTACTAATAATAAGAAACTAAGATACAGCGCAGAATAAAGTTTATATGATTAATAGAAGACAGCAGAGCTGGATGAGTGGTAGTAATAAGGGATCTTCCAAAGACATGAAACTAAATAATACTTTGTTCTTAACTCTTTATCCCTTTTCTTATTCATTCATTCATTAATTCTGTATGTAAGTGAGTTATTGTCCATTCTAGTATCTTGGATGTACTTACAATGTTGTTTATAGATAATATCAAATAATGGAAATAAAGTACCTAAGAAATAGAAATAAATGATAAGTAACTAAGAAAGATCATGTCCTGTTCGCCAGCTGTGCTGTCTCCTATCTCCTATCTCTCCTTTCTTTGTTTACTGTATGATACTAAAAAGGAATTACTTGTTTCTGGCCAGCATAGCTGTCTTCTCATACATATGTTTAGTATTACAATTCATTTATTTGGAGGGATGGACTTTACAGTTATTATTATAAGTGATTTATTTCCAAAAGAGGAAGTCCAATAGGAATACAAGATGTATTATGAGTGGTGTGATAAAGGAAAGAGTTACTTCCGGTACTTCAAATTAGTATCCCTTATTTCATGGATATTACATCCTAGGTATCACTATTAATTACTTTTATGCCCATTTCCACTTAGAAGTTCTTAAACCATGTTTATTCTCAATTTCATGAATTATATCCTTCCTGTAACTTAAGTAAATGGATTCTATGGACGGTGCCATGTCTTAGCTGTAGATACTGTAGATATAGAAAGAAATGTAGGTTAGATAAAAGTTGTCTCTTGCTGGCTCTGCCATCTTCTCTTGTTCACTTAGTTCACTTATTACTCAGATACTTCTTGTTCTAGTACTTTATTGATTCTTGAGAGATCATGTATAAGTTTAATCCACTTCCTCTTAAATTCCTGTATCATTTCCTTACTTACAATATAGGATCACTTAGAGAAAGATTTGAATTTAGTTGTAGCCAGAAAAGGATTTAAACTACTTAGAAATATAAATAAACGAAGTGACAGAAAATACATAAGATTGGTAACTGGCTACAATATCCTTGGTAGTAATAGAAAAGGTATGTTTGAATAAGTAATAGCATCTTCCTAAGAAGTAAAATAGTGAAAATAGAATATATAATACTTGTTTCTTAGAGACCTTCACTGTCTTTGGCTTCAAGTACTCAAAAGGCCAAGATACTAACAAAGAAGATGTAGAGGATAGAGTGAGTTGTAGATCCGCAGGGTCCAAAAGACAATAAAGAGTGAAACTCACAGAACGGACCATGCTCTTTCTATAAGTACCATGGATGGAGAGAGAACCTTTTCTCTAAGCGTATGAGTTACTTTCTTCAATAGTTAGATTCTTACTTCTGTCACTTATTTATATCTCTTGTGTATCTTTCTTTGTATGGTTTAGTGTGATATCTTTCTCTTACTTTTCTCTAGGTAGAAAAAGAATGGAAGTTAGAAAAGTGAGAAACGAATCCATTGTTAACTTTCCTAAAAGATAGAGACAGCTATGGACGGTGGTACCTCTCTTTCTTTTTATTTCTGTACAACTATTAAGAAAGTAATTATATGTATCACTATCTCTAAGATATTTGCAGTCCTACATCCTAATCCAAAACATAATAATCTTTAACTCTATGTCTTCTCCTTTCCATAACATAATGTATCTGAATGAAAGAGCTAAGTTCTATCTTTTTTGTTTACTTGTATCTCACTTATCAAAACCATGCTATACATTTATTAGTGGGTTGTAATCACTATCATACAGAGAATGAGATCTCGTTGGACCGTTTCTAGATTCCTATTTCAATATTTGTTCCATGCTCTTTCTTATATTCCACTAATAATGCATTACCCAAAGACTGATACAACAAATGAGTTACTAATAACAAAGATAAATAAAGATATATAATGGATAGAAACTAATATAGGAATATGAAATAGTGAGTGAAACTCACGGGTTATGAAATAGCATGGTCACCGGTAATGAAAAGTGATACTAAGATAGAGAATCAGACCATGTTCACCTTCATTTATTCTTGTACTTCTTTTGTCCTACCTCATGGATTTCATGTACCCAATAACAATATTTGAGGACCAAGCACTTTCGATTCATCCAGGAAGATTATAAGTACTTGAAGTGAGAAGATCTTTGGGATTATACAATATTATATCTTACGGATCGTAGCAGTGCTCTATTAATTGGTTTTATATCTTTAATGGATTCATTCTTATAATTGGATTATTCCTTCTATCTCTTTCTTTTCCTTTCTAGTACTTAAGTGATCTATAGATGGAGGAAATTCCTTTTATCACTCAGGTACTTCTTTTCTCTTTCTTAATGTTCAAAAGAGATATAATTCATGAAACTAGATGAGTGATACTTTCTTTCTCACTGTAAGATTATAAGTAAGTGATAGGAAAAAGGGATTCATAGAAGCCAAAAGTAAGATCCATGAAAGAAGATTTCTGTAACTTTTATCTAATTCTTCTTTCTTAATAATTGATATCTGAAGCATGCAGTAGCCAACAAAACTAAGTGAACTCTAGAAACAAGAAATAAGAGAATATGATGAATGTAACTTCCAAAAGGATCTTATGACTTTCATGAAATAAACAAGATAAGTAAGAGACAGTGATACTAGAAAAGAGAATAAATGAATAAAGTGAATCATTTGATAGATTATCAGACCATGTTCTAACTGTTAATAATCCTAAGAAATAGTGAATAAATCATGGTCTGATCCTCTCTCACGTTATGTCTCTTTTATTATTTATCTTTCTTTGTAGTTAATCAAATGCCTTTCTTGTCTTTTTCTCAAGATTTAAGAACTTATACAACTTATTCATATTCTAGAAACCTTTGTAATTCTTACCTTCATTTCCTATCTCTACAGTGAAGTGCCAGTGAGAGATAATAATCCATTTCTTAGGTACTGCAAATAATATTCTTAAGATCCATACTCACTACTAGAAATAGAAACGTTATTTAGTTGTAGTATCCACTTATAACAAGATAGAACTTCTGTCCATACTCCAGCTAGGCTGTCTCTTGTCCCTCCTTTCCATCATTTCCTTCAAGACCTCTAATATATGTTAAGTACTAGAACAAACCAATTATAAGACAGAGGTTCACCCAAGAAAGATAAATTCCTTGCCCTTTGGCTCTCACTATTCCTTTTCTATAATATAAGTGGATTGAGAAGTTGTTCAGGAATCACATCATTTTCTCTTCTTACTATCTTTGTTTGATGTATTCTCCGTGAAACGGACAAGAAAGTAATAAGTTATCAGACCATGATAGATTCAGCTAAATATATAAAAGAGAAGACAGCACAGCTGGTAGAACTTACTATTACTATTAATTACTTATCATTCATAGAGAAATTAAAGAGACAGCAAAGCTTGTTGATTATGAGTGATCCTACATCTGAACTCTCTGTCATTATCTTTAAGTAATAAGTCCTAAGAGATAGAAGATAGCATACAATGGATGGAAGTGGAATTACCCCAATAATCCGGAATTTAGTTATTTTACATCCGGACACTAAAGTAACTCTTTTCTTATGAGATAGGAATAATTCATCCTTTATCTCTCTTACTTTAATAGTGACTAAAAAGAAATACAAAGAATAATATCTACAGAAAAAAGGAAAAGATACACAAAATAAAACTATCCTTAACCCATCCTCCATCCATTGATTTTCACTCGTTTACACTCTTTCTTTGTTATAAGTGATTCACTATCCTATGAAAAGATATTAATGAACTAGTCCTGTACAACAAAGTAACATCAAATAAAGATATAGGTATCATGAAAGTGATTAAGAGGTATTCATGGATTAGCAAAGGAGGGATATAGAAAGATTGATACACTTTATGTTACTTCTGTACCTAAATCATTTATAATTACTTTATTTCCTCCGTGAAACTTATAACATTTCTTAGAGACCTCCAGTACTACCTCTAATAAGAATCTATTCATTCACTTATAGTTAACTCTCTTTCTATTTGGACCAGAACCTTTCCTCTAAGAACAAAGAAGTAATGTTGTAGTCACTCTAATAAGTAAGGAAATGGAATAGTTTAATAGAGGTAGTACAGTAAGATATAAGTTATTCCTAGTAAATAAAAGAATCAAAGAAGCGTAAGACAGTAAACATATCACTAGAGGTAGGAAAAGGATACAGGACAGGAACTTCTCTTTAGAATTATTGTTACTTCTGTCAACTCTTTATACAACTTATCTTACATTCTTGGTACAGGAGGGATATAGAAGTGATTACTAGGAAAAGAATTCTAAAGATAAGTAACATAGTCTTCTCTTGGTTTCCTAGGAACCTCTAGAGATCATTTATCTGTCACCTACTACATCTCACTTCTTTCTTAGATAATTCATTTCATCGTTTAGGGATCAAACATATGTTCTAGTATCTGGTATGGAAGTGAATAAGTAGCTACTTATAAACGAATAAAAGAAAGAGAATAATAGAAGATGATACAAAGAATTCTAAGAAGTGATTATGAGAAGATGGCAGCGCCAGCAAGAGACAACTATTATACATCCTTTCTTAACATGAAAGTAACTGTGGATTCTATTCATTCGTTTTAACTCATTCATCTTTTATTCTTAGAGGAAGTAAATAAAGTAAAGAGAGAGTGAAGGATAATCCATGGAGCAGTAACTAATAAATAAAAGTATGATTCTATGGTCCTTTTCCTATTATACATTAAGTACTGTCCTAGGTGAAGAGGTAGCGATGGTCTGTAAGATATAACTGATAGAAGATTTCAAAGATCTGTCACTTTCTCTATCTTACATTCTATTTCACTCATTTACTTGTTCCCTAAGAAATGGAAAAGAGGAACTAAGAAAATCTACAAACAAGTATTATGTCTTTTCTTTCTTATCTTTGCTTAGTTACTACCCTTTCATTAGTTACTATTACTACCACTCAAATTCCTATGTTCACTTAGTTCACTTTATTTATTTCTCTTTGTCCTAGTTTGATGTTAGTTAATTCTCAGATATTAAGAAAGTTACAAGAGGAAATATCATACATCAAGTACTACAGGAAAGTAAGAGATATTAATAGTGATAGATCAAAAGATATAAAAGAGTTACTAACAAAGATATAATGCATTCTTGTTTCACTCACTAAGAAATAAGTTATTACTTTGGCTCTACAGGTAACTCATAAAGTAAGAGTTAAGAATCATTTAATTCATGGAACTTATTCTAGTTTTCTGTATGATAGTGATATCTTTTCTAAAATATGAAATAGAATCCTCTCTTGTTTACATCCTACCCTCCTTTATTTACAACATATTCTTTCCTCTTCATTCACTAATAGATAAAATATATAAGTACCTTCTCTATAAATAAATATTGTATAATCCGTGAGTTTCACTCACTATTTCATTTCTTATCATTCTCTTAGGACAAACTATTTACTGTAGATCATTTGATTAACTATAATTACTTTATTGGTTTATTAGGAGTTATTGATTCTATAAGGTTGGCAAAGATGAAGAGCTTAAGTAATTTTCTTCATATTCTTGGAATAGTTAATAGTAACTTCTTATAACTTATTTACACTTCTTTTATATCTAAGCCTAGGGTGCTCCCCAAAAGTAATAAGTCCTATAACATCACTAATAGTTCATGTCCTGTAGACAATTCTCTTATGCCCATGGCATCTTCTCTTACTCAAATATAAGTTATTTCTAGTATTCTTAACTTCATTTCATTCGTTTTCTATCTCTTTGTTAGTTTTGAGTTATTGGTACCTGAAGTATTCAAGATTGACAAAGGAACAGTACATTATCAAACTAATTTTCATGAAAGATAACAGATCTCTCTCTCTTTCAAACTTATTCACTTATTCAAACCATAGTTATTTTACTTCTTCATAATTTAGTTAGTATTGTTTGTATCACTTTTTCATATTTCTTCTCCTGTTAACTTACACTTCCTTTAATTTCATTACATACATAAAGTGATATTCCATATTCCAGCAAAGATAGTCCTTCATTACCATAGTTCAGAGAATGAGTACTTCTTACTTATTACTTTATTTATTTCTATCCATCTCACTATTACTATCCTGAAAGTTATGTACAGTGATGAAGTGAAATTAGATAAACTATAGATATCTTAGGATCCTTTACTTATTACTATTCCTACCATTATACATCAGTACCTTTCTTTACTAGATCTACAAATAATCTAAGAACTGTAAAGATATAGACAGAGAGAAAAGTTATGAACTTATGAATTAAATGACATCAAGCTTGTACAAAGGTTCTCCATGGTCTGATCACTTTTCTGTCTTATCCGTTTCACGGATCCTCCTTACTTCATATTCCTATATTCCCAGCTATGCTGTATCATACTATTTCACTATTAAACTAATGGATCATGTTAGGTGTATGGTCATTAATAGGATATTCCTTTAAGTACTTTAATAATAGGTTCTATACATTTTACATACTTCTTCTCTCTGATGTATCACTTTTATTAGTATTATATTCATTGTTTCACTTATAATATTAGAGATTTTTACCGGCCAGAAACCCAATGACAAGCTGTGACAAGAGACAAGTAACTAAAAACCATGGTCTAGGTACGGGCACTAAAGAGAGTTTTATTCTTCTATTCAAATAATTACAAAGGAATAGAGCATGAAGTGCTATGGATGGAGTTAAAGAATGTACTTATCTTTGTTTATATCATTTGTCCCAAAGAGATTATTTATTGTTCTTTCCTAACTCCATCCTTTGTTTACTTCTTAGTGGTAGTGACTGTCTGTAAATAGACCATAAGATAGGAAAGGAGTTATCCAGTTAGCGCAGCGGTTAATTCTATAATAATCTTGTACATAAAACTAAGAAAAGGGCTCTTCTGAATATTGGATAGGTCCCTAAGAAAAGGAAAGAATACAAGTGAGATATAAGATCTAAAGGGAATGATTCCATTCTTACCATGGTCCTAAAGGATGTACAGGATAGGTTTCTCTTAGTTTTATTTCTCCTATTATACATTTTATATATCTTAGTATTCTTGGGGTCAGATATAATGAGTAACTGACATAATATAAGATTAAGAGTTCATGATAGGAATAGGTTTCACACATGCTCCAAGGGATCTATTATTTCTTATAACAGTGGGAAAGTCCAGCAAAGATCTCTTGGTTTAACTTTCCTATTCACTAATAACAATCATTTCCTTTTCACTTCATCAATGAGTTGTAGATGAAATATATAAAGTTTAGAAGGGATCCTACGGTTGATAGATTCTTTATTTTCCTCTATCATACATAATACTTATTTCCTCAGTGATACAAAGGATCTTCTATTCTCAACAAAGTGTATAAGTTGTACCAGGTTCATTCCTCTCTTATGTTTGAATGTTCTAGGAATAGGAATAAGACATAACTCAAAGTGATATTTATTAGGAGCAATACTCAAATAACTCATTTTATTTCTATAATGCTCCGATACCATATTCACTATTTTCTACTCATAAACTAATTATTAAGTCCTAGAACCTTCTTTTATGTCCCTTTAATTATCCTACAGTAATATATAAGAACTAGAAAATGAAATATAGAATTTATTCTAGCTACAGTAAATACAAAAGATATCACTAATAAAAGGAATCCTTTCTTAGTAATTAATAGTGACTTCTCTTTGTCTCTTACGAGCCTTCTTCTATTCTTTTAGTAATAAGTTGTTATTCTAGTTTCTCTTTGTTTGTAGTTCTTATTTTAAGTGATAGGTACAACTCCTTCTTTTGTACAATATATGATAATTAATGAATAGTAACTTCTATAATACCTTTCTTTGGCTACCGCATGGTTTAAATTTAGCTAGACACAGAGAACAAAGGACCATTAATATCTTTCTTATCTTTATGTATCACATGCAATTATATTTCTAATTTGTTTATTTTCATACATAATACATTTCTTGTTAGTCCATTTATCTCTGTCTTACTCCAGCTCAGCTGTCTTCTCGTAATTGTTGTATCTTGGCTACATATTTACGATTCTTGGGAGATAGAAGAAAAGGATGGTGGGTACCACAGCATTATCTCTCACTTTATTATAGATCTTACAGGAATTTGAACTAGAGAACTCTTTTATATTCTTTGTATCACTAAGATACTTAATTCTTATCTATTACTTATTATAGAAAGTGACAAATAAGTAAGAGTTATAAAATATAGGAATATGAAGTAAGGAGGGTACCGATGGATGGAAGTGATATATGAGTTATAGAATAAAGTGATACATATAATCCATTTCTTTCTAGTTAACCATTCGTCCTAAGCATAGCATGGAGAGGTAGACAAAGATAATAGATGTTGTAGGGACCTAGGATACTAATGAGAGATTTCCTGTTGACTAATTATTGTTATTGGGAGAAAGTTATACATATAATACATAAAAGATGAGTAATAATTCATTCATAAAGTACCAGTAATCCAAGATATAAATGATTTAGAGAAAGCTAGAGAAAGACATAAGACATAAGAAACTACAATAAACTAAAGTAACAATAGATAATCAAAGACTAAGAGATTATAAGAAGACAGTGAGATACTACCTAACATACCTTCCTAGATGAATTACACTTCTTTTCTATTTATATTTCTTTGTAGATATTATTTTGATTATTTGTTTATTCTAGATATTACTAACATACAGTGATCTAGGAAATAAGCCATTATGTCTCTTCTATTCATTTTCTGTAGGATCCCTTTATTTCTCTGTAGTACCCAAGATCTTTCCATGTTCCTACCATTTATTGATACTCCAGCTGTGCTGTTACTTCTTTCTTCTCCTATTCTACATTATTTATAGTCTCTATCATGCTCTGATTCCCTCTTCATCACTTCATCACTATTTCATTTAGTATCTTATAGTTAGTTATTAGTGAATAGAATAATATCAAATATAAGAGATCTGTAGTAACTTCTATAATAGTGACAGTGAGAGATACTAAGTGGTACCTGTAGGAAAGAAGTTATGATCCATTATACATCATTTCCTAAATCCTATTAATAAAGTAAGAGAGTGATATATGAGATACAATAATTCTCTTGCTGGCTCTGCCATCTTCTCTTCCAGCATAGCTGTCTCTTGATTACTTCTTTGTAGATCACTTCCTCTAGGAAAGAATAAACTCATTTTAGGGATAGGAAAGGTTCTGTGTTATTTCTAAGATAAGAAGTAATTCTATGGCCAGCAAAGCTGTCTTCTAATATATGTATTATTCACTATTCGTTCACTTAGTATCCATTCCCTTTTCATCATCTAGACATCACTACATCATACTTATATCTATCATTTCTAATTCACTATCTCTACATATGAGTTATTTTTCTCTAGGATTCCCTGTACATCTCATGGTAATGAATCAATAAATTGTGAAAGAGAAGTAAGGGACATGGAAAGTGAAAGAAAAGGATTAAGAAAAGACTATTAATCTAGGAAAAGGTACAGCACTACAGGATATTACTATTATAGACAATTACTATTACTACCATTCTCTTTGTTATAAGTGATGTATGGATTAACTTCTTGAGTTCTTTTTATGTCTCTTAGGATCTATGGTTTCAGGAAGCTACAAATAAATAAAAGAAGTTCTTGTCCTGTAGAAAAAGAAAGAGATAAATATCACTATCTTCTATCTTATGGTCACTGTACATTGGATACTAGAAATGCAAAGAAAACAAAGGAAGAGACAAGTATGAAGCATTAAAGATATTGGTACCGACCATGCTGTAGATCCCTTCTATCTTTTTCCTAGTTACTTTATTCCAGCAAAAGTGATACAAAGAAAGGAAAGACAGTGAATTATGAAATAATGAGTAAATGATCAATCCTTTATCCAGCTATGCTGTCTTCTTTTATTCATATTATCTTTAACTAACTTCTTTAAAGGAAATGGATTATAAAGATTTCATTTATCACATGCCGCTAATCTAGTTCTATTAAACTTATTTAATTAATTATTTATTTATTTTTCATTCTTAGCGGACCAATAATCTCTTAATTTGTTATTTTTTAGGTACAACAGTAAACAAAGAAGAATAAGAGATATAACTTATTTTCCTGTAGATATGTGTCTTGTCTAAACCAAATAAATAACTAAAAATAGAAAATATCAAAGATCCTTTCAACAAAGTAATCCTTCTGTATCACTCCTTTTCCACTATTATGTATGTTCTGTATCTGATGTATCAAATATAAGTACCTAAGAAATAGAAGAAAAGGATCTTATGAATTTAGTAGATCAAACATTTGTTGATAATTAAAATAAATCATAATAATCTCTTCCATAATATTAGTTCTTGTTGATTATTCCAGAAAGAAAGTAAGTACATGCTCTTTAATTTCTTAGTACCTGTTATATATCTTGTCTCTAGGAGTTTAATAGGGATCTTACTTTGATACTTCTCAGATAGATGAAATAATGAAAGATCCGGCTGTAAACTAATTATTTCAAACAGCCGTTACAAGATTCATGTACTTGTTTTAGTTATTTCTTAGTAACATGTATTATTCAAATATTTCTAAGCGAAAGGATCACTCATTTCATTCCCTTTCTTTCCCTAACTCACTTATATTTATATATTGTCACTAAGAATTATGCTTGACCCTCATTGACAGAAAATGATTTCAAGCTAGCACAGTAATTACACTTCCTTTTCATTAAATATAAGTTACTAGTAGTACAGGATAGACAGTGCACTATGAAAGGAAAAGTCGTAAGAGATCACTTGTATCATATTCTAGGATCGGTACCGACATTAAGTACTTGTATTTAACATATAATAGTAACTAAGTGAACATGCAGGCTACAGGACCCATTCTTACTATCATTCAAGTACTTCTTTATTATGAATCCCAGTACTTAAGATCCTTTCTTCTATTGAGGGATCAAAGTTAGAAAAGAAGGATAAGAAGTAATACTAAGTGATAAATAAATAAAGTAGAAAAAGAGAGAAAGAGAAGGAAAGGTTCACTGTACTTCACTATTATCTTAATTAATTCTCTTACTTAAGTTCTT
>Ga0335398_10006947_pt1:12500-14067 | contig 14067 bp, 19 predicted proteins | sample BON03_FD_205742 | JGI IMG/M metagenome (GOLD analysis project Ga0335398, IMG submission 205742) | Freshwater microbial communities from Lake Bonney liftoff mats and glacier meltwater in Antarctica - BON-03 (spades assembly) (version 2) | ecosystem: Environmental > Aquatic >... | reverse complement strand
CCACCCGTTGTTTAGGTACCCCACCCCACACCGTCACCGCCCGCACTATTGCGCAATATAACGTTTCCCCCCGACCCCCCGTTATTGCAATATATACCACACAATATTGGCAATTGCAATATCTTGTGAAGGCTAACCCGAGACGCATCGCATAACTCGGCCGCCGAACCGTGCCTCCAGCCCCATCCCGAAATATATCCATGTTCCATCTCCAAAACTCAGAGATTGTATTCCGTTGTTCGTTCCTAGGCCGAAGGTCGGCAACTGCACGAGCTGGAGCTGGCCAAGGAGAAGAAGCAGCTCCAGAACTCGGCCGAGCAACAGTGTCCCTAGCCCCAACTCGATGTGTATCGACGTTCCTTCTCCATACCGTCGAATCTAGCGAAGGGATTTTACAGATTAGGTTTTATGCACCTTTTCCGCGCTGGGGGGTGCACAAATTTGGGGTAATGGTTAGGTTTACTTATGATCAAGAGTTCACGCGGAGTCTCTTTGAAACCCCGCTTTGGTCCAAATCTAGATTCGACGGTCTCAGAGATTGTATTTCTTTATCCGTTCGCAGGCCGAGGTTCGGCAAACGCTCGAGCTGGAGCTGACCAAACAGAAGAAGCGGCTCCAAAACTCGGCAGAGGAAGCGGAGGCGCAGGCGAGGCTTGACGCGACGGCGCGCGCCTTCGACAGGAAGGTCTACGCGCGCGAGCTCAAGCGAGTGGAGGCCGATGAGGTGACGAATTCACAGATATGTGCCCCGCTTAGAAGAACCCTAATGAATCACTGCACTCACCCGCGGGTGATCGCTGTCAAAACGTGAACGACCGTTTGCTCACTGAGAATGATGATGCCGCCGCTGACACTTACGACAGCGATGCAGATTGCTGCCGCTTACGGCGGCGACGAGCTTTGAGCACAGGGGGCCACAGTGCCTCCTGATCCTTACTCGCTCGACTAGCCCCGCTCTAGATCAGTTCCCTCTGCGTGTGTGCATGTGTCCCCTTTGTATTATATAAACCGTCCGTGAACGCGAAATTCGCGCAGGTTCTCCGAGCAAAGTAAATATACTCATAGCGCTTGCTGAATTTCTGCAGGACACCTCGAATCCTTTTTTTTTTTTTTTACATTCTCGTTCTCAAAACACAAACTAACACACTAGGAGAGGCGCCTTGGCGGCGCTTAGGAATCCTTTTGAAGTCTCAACCAAACATTCCGCTCAAGTGTGGAATCCAACCTACTCCCAACCCGCGCGCCATCGACAGCTAGGTGCACGCGCCGGAGCTCAAACGCGTGGAGGCTTGGGCTTTACAAGATATTGTTCTACTTCTCGTCGTTTGTGCACGAGTCAATCGTCCTTTCATTCTTCCAGCGCGCCTGCATTGCCCACACTGTTGCAATACTATTGCACGGTTATTGGGAAAAATACGCCCCCCCCCCCCCTCGACCTCCCTTTGGTATGCCATACACCATTCAATATTGGCGATAACAATATCGTGTAAAGGCCAAGTGGAGGCCGATGAGGTGAATCGTCATTTGAAGCGAGACTCTGTGTAGTATCAACGACAGTGTCAGCCCT
>Ga0335398_10006947_pt1:0-7500 | contig 14067 bp, 19 predicted proteins | sample BON03_FD_205742 | JGI IMG/M metagenome (GOLD analysis project Ga0335398, IMG submission 205742) | Freshwater microbial communities from Lake Bonney liftoff mats and glacier meltwater in Antarctica - BON-03 (spades assembly) (version 2) | ecosystem: Environmental > Aquatic > Freshwater >... | reverse complement strand
AAGTCAAACAATATCTTGTAAAGGCTAAGCTATAACCCCCCCCACGAAGGGGTAACCCTAAGTCCGCAGCGGCCGCAGACTGCAGACGCCTTTGCGGGGAAACCAGGTGAGGACACGAAGCTTTTTATTATTATTCCCGCACTAGCGTTTTAGAGACACTCCTCACAGCACAAACGAGACTGGTGCTACCAACTGCTATACATACAGGAGACAGAAGAGAAAGGAGCACGCAGACAGATAGACTCGAAAACATCGACGCCAGCAAATGGCGTCTTGAACACAGAGCAGAGTGGGGGTTGGTTACAAACCTACAGAGGCCACTGCCTGCGCAAAGGCATAGCCTGCGCACAGGCAGAGATTTGAAGCGAATGCGCTTCTACTTCCGGGCTATTTATTGGGGAGTTTTCTTATTGCTGCCGCAGCGCTGAAAACACCCACGAGAAATGGTTATAACGCCCAAGGCGTCAACCTCATTTTTTACACTTTGTGTGTCGGCGCTCCAGGGCGTTTCGCTATTGTTTGTTATGTCAATGGAGGGTCGAGAGATAAACTACACACGCACGCACACTATCGTTTTCAAAACGCAGCCTAACACGCTAGGAAAAGGCGCCCCGGCGGCGCCTAGGCCGCCGTGGCGCCCCCCCACCCTACTGTAGTCATCAGCCAAGTAACGAGTTTACTCGCCTAGCACGATGCTTACTAGCCCACATGGGTTCACCAGCCAATAACTAGGACAGTTGTTTTGCACTGTGGGTGTTACGCTTTAGCGTTTAGAAGATATTGTTTCACTTCAAAGCGTTATTATGGGAGTCAATTATCCTTTCATTGCCCCCCGCCCACTTGCAAAGCCTACCCTATTGCAATACTAGTACACGGCCATTGCGCAATATACGCCTCCCCACCGACCCCGCTTTTGTATGTTATACACCATACAATACTGGTGATGGCAATATCGTGTAAAGGCCAAGTTACGCTTGCCTGACGCTACCCCGCGTGGCCTTTACAGGATATTGCCATTCCCAATAGAGTTAAATACGTATTGCAATACAGGAGCTGGTCCGGCGGTGACAATATTGCGCAATAGAGTGGGTGATGAAGACGGGGATGTGGGATGCCCAGACAAAGGGATGTTTGCAAAGAAAAGGATTGATTCGTGTACAAACACCTTTGAGTGCACGACGATCTTGTAAAAGCCAACGCCCCGCCCGTGCCTGGCAGGCCCCTCTGGGAAGGGACTGCTCACGACGTGGTCCTTGTGCGACTTGAGTTGGTCCTTGCCGCAACCGGCTTGAGCTCACAAACAGTGTGGTGTGAACAAACATGGGAACAGACACAGTGGGAACAGTTCGTCCTTGCCGCAACCGGCTTGAGTTCACAGAGGGTGCGGTGTGAACGGAGACGGAGGTGGGAACAAACACAGTGGGAACAGTTCGTCCTTGCCGCAACCGGCTTGAGTTCACAGAGGGTGCGGTGTGAACGGAGACGGAGATGGGAACAGACACGGTGTGAACAGTTCGTCCTTGCCGCCGGAGTCTGCTGTCACGGTTGCAGAGTGCGAATCCTGCGTGTGGAAGACGCGCGCCGACGCAAGATAAAGATGAAGCGGATTCGATTCCGATCGAGCCAATGATGTGCATCGACCTTATGTAGGTGCGTGGTCCTGTCATTCACAGGGAACGCCAGGCGGACTGCGCGATCTGACTTATGGTGGCTGCGTCCACAGGGAATTCAACACGTCGGGTAGGGGTGCGCGTGGGTCCGATTCCGGACCTCACACAAGGGGTGCGGACGAGCGGGTCCGGTTTTGGGGTGTATATGTGTATAGATAGATATCTATCTATCTATCTACGTATATATATATATATATATATATATATATATATATATATATATATATATATATATATATATATATATGTTTGTGTGTGTGTGTGTGTGTGTATATATGTATATGTATATGTATATGTGCGTGTGCGTGTGTTTATTTGTTTCACAGGGGGAGAGGGATGCTAGGGGAGATAGGTGGACAGGGGGAGGCTGGGCAGCGAGTACGGTAAGTTGTACGGCAGAGAGAGTGGGCGCTCGGGAGAGATGGAAGGACACGGGAAAGCGCAAGAGGGAGGCCGAGAGAGCTGGACGGGGAGGGAGACTACAGAGAGCGAGCCAAGGGGGGTGCCGGGGAGACGAAGGTGCCCTTGGGTTGACCAGCGTCTCTCTCTGTCCAGCAGGCTCCCCTACGGGGCCGTGGTCTAGCTTGGCCTTTACACGATATTGCCATCACCAATGTTCTATGGTGTATGGCATAACAAGGGGGGGGTCTGTGGGGGGGCGTATATTGCGCAATGGTCGTGCATTCGTATTGCAATATGGTAGGCTTTGCAGGCGGGGGGGGGGCATACACGGATGATTGGCTCCCACAATAAAGCTTTGAAGTGAAACAATATCTTGTAAGAGCTAAGGCCTAGCTCTAGTTCGGGTCAAGGGGTAAGCCTTGTGGAGGGAGCCTGCGAGTGAGTCTGCTCTGTGCTGCTCTGTGTGTCTAGCAATGTATACCAGAGAGCACTGGAGCGCGTCGCCCAGCGCGCGTGTTTACTGGAGTTGGGCCCGCGAGGTCCTCTACAACACGCGTCACAGAGACCACAGCCGTCCATGAAGCGTGTGTGGGTGTAGACTGTGCTAGTGCGCCGCGTACGCCGACCAAATACATTAATGCATGAAAAGAGAGTGGGAGTGGGTGGGCCCCGCGATCACGATCACGATTACCTCCCGTGTCGCGTTACCTCCGCGCGTGTTTTTTGGCGTCGCCATGGCACCTCCCCATGCGCGCAATACAGGAGGAGGCCCATGCGCGCGAATGCACAACTTAGTGGTAGTGGGCACACATTGTGTGGCACATACACACATATACATATATAATAGACTGTGCGAGGAGAGCGAGCGCACACCGACCAAATGAATATTAGTTTAAACAACAAAACCCAGCAGGAATAAAAAGATGCTCGGCAAATGCGGCCCTGCGACCGGGACCTCCCGGTACGTTGCCGCCGCGGTATTTTTTGGTGGCATCGCGCATCGCGGCGGGCATCCATGTCCATGCAGGGGCGGCGGGGGCTCGCAGCTGGTGCAAAGCACACTACTCACACACCCGACACGGCCCACCAATACCAATACCAATGACCAATGCCATCCAAAATGTTATATTTATATAATTAATATCTAATATCAACATATATGAGATATAAGCACGCAGCTCCAGCTCCCCCCCCCCGCCCCGCCTAATCCAAAAGCCCACTCTGCTTCGCACACTCTCGCCAGGAAACTACCCGCCGCGTCTCGCCGTTTTGGCCTGGGCCGGGAATTTTTGCTCCTGACAGTCCCACAGACCACAGAACAACACCCAACTCCGCCAACCTCGAGAGCGGCCGCCCCACGCGACGCCCACGCGCGCCGCGCCGCGGTCGGATCTATATTATGACGCCAAAGCAGAAAAGGAAGAGGACAAGAGGACGAGGGGCTTGGTAGAGCGACGAACCCCTTCCCCCGCCCAACCCCCAACAACACACAGCAACACATACGACAAACTTTTGCTTGAATGTTTAGACTTAAGATGTTGTGTAGCACGTACCACAGTCGTATATATTATAATATATTATATATGCTATATGCTGTATATCGTATTATAGTATGCCGTATATAGCATGTAGCGTTGGCATTGGCATTGGGAGATGCTATACACAGCTGCTGATTTATACACGTGATATACTGTACTAGCTCTACTTTTATACGGCTGCAATAAAAACCTACGGTTAAGGATGTACGAATATAACGAATATAACAAATCGTTGTTTAGCGGCGTCTTACGCGCCGCTCAACATATCAACATAATAACGACGTTATTTATATTTAGCGGTGTGCGCACCGTCATCCGTCATCTCATTTATCGGCGCCTCGGCGGTAAACCCGATTTTTTTTTATACACACGCACACGAATAAATGTTCCCACCAGGGCACCAGAGTCAGTATACGAGTACTCGTAGCACACCTTAGCAGCACACCGCTAACACATCAACACTAGGAAGAGGCGCCCCAACACGCATAATGTTTGACTATATTACCACGGGTTAAGCCTAAGCTAAGCGCTAAGCACGAGAATAGCCTGTGGATAGGATATATGTGAATGGAATATCGATATATCGAAACTTATTTTTTGTGTTTTTGGGTGTGACGGGATCGTTATATGTGTCGTTATTTAGCGGGAGAGGTCATCGTCATTCGTTATCAACATATAGCGGGGTGCCAATCGTTGTATTCGCACATCCTTTATCTACGGTAAACTTTAACTTAAGGATTTATTATATTATGAATAAAAATGCGTTTCCGCAGCCTTTGGCCCGGCCGAGCCTGGGCGCGGCAGAGTGGCGAGAACCAGCCAGCACAGCAAGCAGCACCAGTACTGCCTCAGCCCCCCCCCGGAGTGTATCTTTGGGATATCCCAATTCCGATATGGTGGGAGATATGGTGGGATATGGATATGGTGGGATATATGAGATCATAGTCGGATATAGTCGGATATAGTCGGATATAGTCGGATATAGTCGGATATAGTCGGATATAGCAGATATATAACTATTTGTCTAGCTTTCTGATTGTGGATTGTGCTCCAAATAAGCCACAATACGCCAAAATTTTCTCCGCTTGCGGCTTTCGCACCACTCACCACTGCTGTCGTGTGACAGCAGTAGCAGTAGCAGTCTCTTGAGCTACGTACCCACCACCCCAACACCACACACATACCACCCAGCCACCAGCCCACACCCAGACGACGACCACCCACCACGCCCCACACGCACACACTCACACTCAGTCACATAACAGACTTAATAGTTAATAGTCACAGACAAAAACCAAGCATGCAAAGTACACACATACACACATCACCCGCCATGTCATCCATGTGGGTGTGGGCGCACTCTGCTCCCAACTCTCTCTTACTCCACCCTGTTCACTCCTCCTCCGGTTCCTCCCTAACCAACTGGTTAATTGGCCTGTACGCACAACGCGGGCGGCGTTCCGGCGCCATATCAAGCCCTGCGGCGGGGCCTTGTAGCTGATCAGAGAGTGCGGCTCGCCGCCCTTCGGCTGATGCTGTGCTCAGGGTAGCAGCAGCCTCGAGCTGTGCTACTCGGGCCTGATCACGGCGGGCGCGAACCTCCTCCCTATTGCCTATTGCGCTGCTGTGCCCCCGGAGCCCCCTCGGAAGTAGTGCTAGCACCCGCGCTGCAGCCATCTTGATCTCCCTCCTCCTCCTCCTCCTCCTCCTCCTCCTCCTTGAATCGCATATCGTCGTCTGAAGGACTGTGGTCATGATCCGCAGCCAGCTCATCAAGCTTCGAGATTAGCTCCGCAGGGAGCGTGTATATGAGTCGGTTGGCGGTGCCCCACCCAGTCTCGAGCTCGCCAGAGCTGACAAACACAGCCTGGCCTTGCCACGTCTTCAGTACTGAACCATAGTACACTTTAACCTGGGCACCCGCCTGCAGCGCCCAGTGGTCAGCAACGCTGTGCGCCACACGGGAGAGCCAGACGCCGTGGATCACGCAGCGGTCACTTTGGCGGCCGCTGGGTTAACCCGCTCCAGAGTTCGCGGATTATTTGGCACGTTGAGAAGCAATCGGCCGCCGTCCGTACACTTGCGTCCATGGAGCAGGCAGAGCACCGAGACAGGCGTGAGCAGAAGGAGCTCGTTGCCCATCGTCAAATGGACGAGCTCGCGGAGTTGATCAAAGGCGAGCAGGCGGTCGGGTTTGTCGGCGAGGAGCCGCATGGCCTTTGGCGTCAGCCTGCCCTCGCGGTGATGGCCCTGGCCTGGACACACACTCGCCTTCAACTGCTTTGCGTACTCGGTCCGATTCAACACAGCTGCTCGCGTGAGATCGAGCGCTGGGAGAGAAGGAGCCGGTGGTCCCCGGAGCGTGCGCGGCGGCGTCACGACAACCTCCACCACCAAAAGCGGCATGTTCGCGTGGCCGTTTGCGAGGCCGGCGAGCAGCGCGCTCAAGGTGGACGCGTCGGTCATAAGCTTGCGCTCCTGCGTACATAGGCGCACGGGCAGTGAGCATGGCCAAGCAGCAGGCGCGAGGGGGCACGCACGGGCGCAAAAAAAAGGGCAGCACGCACCGGCGCACGCAGCACAATCGCAAGCTCCGGATTGATGACGAAGGTGCTGCGGGCGTAGGCCACAAGGCGGGCGTAGTCCGTCAAATCAACCGCACCACTGTGCGCCGCCGACACGAACAAGCACCGCGAGTCGCTCTCACCGATGTCCTGCGCGCGACACACATTGACGCGGTCGACCAGCAAAAACTGCATCTCCTCCAAACCAGCGGCCGTGGAGCTGCTCTGGTGCACACGCTCTGGCGCTTCATGCGCCTGCGCGACCTCCTCAGCCGCCTCCTCCCGCAGCCGCTTCTGATCTTTGTGGCTCAACCCCATGGCGAGTTCGAAAAGGGAGGGCAACCGACCGTCGAACGATTCACCTCGCTTGCTGGCGCAAGCTACAAAAGACGTGCCCAGCGCTGGCCAACGTCGTCTTTGCCGACTCAGAGCTGCCGATGCTCCGCGTGGCGTGCGAGCACTACAAGCGCCTCTGGGTGTTGCGCGACGAGATTGGTGAGATCTACAACACGCTTGATGAGAGCGAGTACTTCCCAATCGACGCGACGAGCCGACCACGAGATACCATCCCAAGTTGCTCCCTCCCGCCGCCGCCCTTCCGCCGATCGGCGAGCTTTATGACCCTGATGACCCCAAGCCTAAAAAAAATACCCGTCCAACAAGCGTCCAACGGAATCTTTCGGCGCGCGCGCAAGCGAGCGCGAGCGCAGCGAGCCGTAGCTCGCTCGGACGCTGGAGGGGGGGTTTGGTGAGTTGTTGCAACGGGTGATATGAGGGCAAACTAAGCTCCCTTTGGGTGCTGTGGGCCGGGAGCAGGCAAAAAAAATGGGCCCCTCCGGTCGATTTTGGTCCCCTATGGCTATACAGGCGAGCGTTTCTGCCCCGTAAATTTCTAGGGGGGGCCCCAGTGGTATTTTCTCATAAAAAAGACATATATGCCCCCTCTGGGACGCTATGTGCACGTATCACCCCGATGCAAGCCGCACACAGTGCACACACCGCACACACAAGAGAGATCCGCCAAAAACAGCAGACTCTTATCTCCAGAAATATCCTCAATACTGCTACTCTGAAGTCTGCCACTACTGCGGCTCGGCAGCGCATGCACACGCGCCGGCGCGTCACGCGTCGTCCATGGGCTCTTCCTCTTCCTCCTCGCCCTTCTCCTCCTTCCCTCCCTCCTCCTCCTGGGTCAACCCGCGAACCACGAGATAGGTCCACGGGCCACAGGGCCAGTCACTAGATTAGATACCGCGGGGAGGCTTTACGCCGAAAATGCCTCCAAAATGGCCTGAGCCTGCACAGAAACGCAGGCGGGGCGGGTCA
>Ga0335398_10006946_pt1 | contig 14068 bp, 13 predicted proteins | sample BON03_FD_205742 | JGI IMG/M metagenome (GOLD analysis project Ga0335398, IMG submission 205742) | Freshwater microbial communities from Lake Bonney liftoff mats and glacier meltwater in Antarctica - BON-03 (spades assembly) (version 2) | ecosystem: Environmental > Aquatic > Freshwater > Ice >... | reverse complement strand
ATCGGGGGAGCCTGGGGAGCAGCTAACAGCTGCCTGGGGGTTTTAATGTCAGGCATGGGTTGCGTGAAATTATTGGCTGGCTGTGGTGCAGCAGCCGCTCTCTGTGCCCTCTGTTGCTGCTGCTGCTGCTGTGGCATAGGCGCTTGCTGAGGAGAAGCCGCGCCCCTGGGCTGCGACGGGAAACCTGGTGCGCGAGTAAGGTTAACTTGCGACAGACGACCACGCTTGCCCTTTTGCAAACGCAAATTGAGCACTGTCTGATCTGGACCCCGAAGCATCTCTGCAATCTCAATATTGTGAAGGGTCCTGCCATTGGGCCCGATGCCATAGAGAACTTTGACACCGTCAATTTCATACAGGATATCCCCAAGATCCACCTGGCCGGATTGCTGGGCCGGGCCGCCAGGCTTCATGCCAGTGACCTGGAAACAACCGTTTTCAGCCGCTTCGAACTCAATACCGATGTCTGCCGCGGCACCAGAACCTGGCGGGGGACGCTGCACAGGCGGCTTGGATGTGTCCTCAGGGTTCAGGGTGCGCTCCAGGCGAATAGAGCGAGGGTTGTTCATGTCGCCGTTTTTGTACACCTTGACTTCTACATTGGTACCCACAGGTCCCTGAATGTGCTGTACGAAAACACCGAAGGGTTTCTTATAAACATCGTTGTGGTCCACCTCAAAGACAATATCCCCCGGCTGAATCTGACCAGACCTCTCAGCCGAGCCGCCCTTGGCCAGGCGCACAATTTCGAGCTCTCCCTTCTCATTTGGCTTCAAAAAGAGGCCCACTCCGCCTGGAAAAGAGGCAGTCAAAACTAGAAAATAATGCCAGACAAACAGAATATCCAGGCATCTGTAGCTACGAAGCACCTTCACCACTCACCGATGGGCGCCGAGCTCGAGGGAGGCGGCTTCGCGGGGCTGCTCTGTGCGCTCGGCTGAACAGGCGTCACTTCGTGGCCCTGCCGCTTTCCAGAATAATGCAGAGCATCGAAACACTGTGTGTACAAGGCACCTATGTTACCACAAGCAACGCGACCAAAAAAAAACTGGCAGGGCGCAAGTGAAGGCAAGGTGGGCAGGCAAGAAAGCAAGGGCAATGGATTCATTGACGTACACACCTCCTGGCAAAAGTTTTCCTGGCACTGTTTGCAGAACAGCGTAGCAGCTGTGTCCTCGCACAGCTGACAATCAGGAGGCGGCATCTTTGCGAACCCACCTATCACCACATCATGTGTTGCGCGCGACGTTATACACACGCGAGATCCCGCTCATGCAAAGCAACACCAACTTGCAATGCAACTAGCAGTGTTTCCAAACAGCTCTGCGGCATGCAGAAGAATCTGGGTGCATGATCTGTTGTACAAACCAGCACGCACGCCTGCCACGCCGTGTACTTCGTCCACGTGAGCGAGTGACACCTGCATCCACGGGTGCACATTTTAAACTCTTCCAGGAGCATCCTGGATCTTTGCCAGAATGTCTCCTAGGATGCACCTACGGCATTGCTCGCGTGCAGCCGCAGTGCACTTGGCTCTCGCGTTGCCATCCCCCCCCTCACCTCTCTCGCTCGTCGGAGTGTGTGTGCCGTTCGCTAATTTCCGGTCCTCGGTGCACCAGTTTCGCTGGAAGGGTCTTTTCCGAGAGGGTGGTTATGGAAAAACTGGTTTTTAGTTATATTTGTACTAAGTGGAGGGTGTCTAAAAGTTTTTGTGTACAACGATGCAGCCACCGGGCGTACCAACCCAGGTATTTGTAGGGCAAGGTTTTGGGCCGCTGTAGTCTCGAGTTTGGAACCCGTTAAAACGGGCATTAGGCCAATGCCTAAACCAACATTTCAAATATGTCTATGACTCTACAGTATGAGAGTGATACCGTAGTAATTTACAACACCCACGAACTCCAAATTTTGAATTACCACGAAAAAAAAAACTTCTTTTTATGTGGTAAAAAGAAGTTTACCACGGCAGAGGGTGCACTGAACACAGGTGGTTGGGGGCGTGCGTGTGTCTGTGCGGAGACGCCGGAGCACCCCAGGCCGCAGAGCTGTGCCGGAGCTGGCCGGGTGCCCCTTGCGCCTGCGGTCCACCGCAACCCAGCTGCTGCCAGCGTCAGCTTGCTCTCTCTGTGCCTTGTAGGGCACACCACCTCCTGCTTCCTGGCGCGGTGGAAGAGGCCCGACCAAAACAGCGCGCCTCCTCGCTGCGGTCGCGCGTCAGGTGGTGCGTGCCCATTTTCCAGCGTGTTGACGTGTGTCTGGTCCCACGCGTGCGGTCTCAATGTCTCCCGTTGTGGGACGTGAGCCCAATGGACCACGCTGCGGAGGAGACTGAGGAGGCGGTGGAATACGAAAGAACGTGTGTGTACGTGCGCGCGAATGCGGCCTGGTGCATTGTGTGCACATGCGATGCCTTATGCGGATAATGCGTGTAGCTCGTTGCGACTGTTCGGTGTTTGCACTTGCATCGTGTGGACATGCAATCGACCAATCGAGTCAATGCAAAAATCGTTTCTCACGTCGTCTATTTCGTGACGGTGTGTTTGCATGCGATTACAGAGGATGAATGTCCAACAGCCAGCCTCCAAGGGGTCAACCGTGACATCTCAGGGCATGAGCCTCCAGGTGATCCGTTTCCTCCGTGATCTTCGTTTGACTTGATTTGTTTGCGGGCTTCATAGCGCCGGGCAGCGCAGAGAAATAGAGAGGTTAGTGTGCATTTTGCATTTGCCAATGATCGTGCTGAACACCCAAGCATTCGCCGTGTGAATGCCTGCTGAGCTTGTGCATTCTACTGGTACCGTGTAGGCTGATCTGGACTGACTGATGAACAGGCTCCATCTTTTGAGCGGGCGTTTTCGGGGATGACTGGATTCGGTGGCAATAATTTTGGAACTGGTTTCGAGCGGCTGTCTTCAGCGCCATTTACTCCAGGCATGATGGACAAGCTTGGTGGTGCCAACACAGAGTTTTCTCGCCTAGCTTCCCTTGGCAACTTTGCTGCTGCACAGAACAACGCTTTTGCACGCGTGTCTTCTACGGTCAGCAACATTCAAGGAGATGCCTTCACCCGCGCAGCGTCGTCATTCATTCCGTTCCCTAATCACGGTTTTGAGAGCGTCAGCTCGCTGGCAGGCTCCATAGTGCCACAACTGCAGTCTGATCAACACAACGGTGTTGATGCCAACGGTGCTGTCTTTTTTCCCTTTCCTGTATTTAGTTTATTCTCGACTGTGTCACGCGCTATCGCTGGCGCTCTCACCTCCCGTGTCTCGCAAGCACAACTTTTCCTGGTCAACCCACTCGCCACTCGAACTGGACTGCCATTCGGCCCGAAGCTGCCGCGCGCCACTCGACTCGGACTGCGTTCAGATATTGTGGGGATTTTGTATTTTGTTGTGCATTGTACAAAACCCTCTGTTCAAGAGGTTGCTTGAAAAATGGGGAGGGTTTGACATCCTTGGGTGACTGATGACTCAAATATTCGTTTACTCGAACATTAGTGGAGGGGTCCCTGAATCTGATTGCTCTGCGGTGCGTGCATCTTGGCCATATTTCTGACATATTATGCGGGAATATCTGCAGGCAAAGCCATATCGGGCCCAATGTCGGGCATCTCAGGAGGAATGGTATTTGTCCTTTTCTATTTCTTTTCTTTGGGGCGAGAGACAAGACTCTTTTGCGAGAGATAAGACTCATTTGCAGGGTTGTGTGTTTGCACATCATTTCAGCGAGTAACCATGGGATGCCACAGAGGCAGAATTTCTGAATTGCGCATGCACAGGCACCATTGAGTGAAGGCACGCATAAGACTGAGTCGAGTCACACATGAATGAGTCACGTTTGACATGTGTCCACATGGCATCTTCGCAGTAACGAAATTGCACGGCGACAATAGGCATATGCACACACTGCCACAATCACGACGCACAGACACGCCTTTCTTTCCTATGCCGGATGGATTGACACATGGGTGTGGGGTGGGCAGATGGCAGGGTTTGCGCGCGCACCTTCCCTCAGCATGCAAGCTGGATTCGCGCGCGCACCTTCACTAAGCCAGAGCGTGGCTGGTGGCACGTCGGCAGGCTTCACGCGCGCTCCATCGCTGGGGCAAGGGATGCAAGGGCTGCCATTTGGTCTGTTTCAGCACGGGCAGCAAGGCGGCCTTGTTGGCGGAGCGGGTAAGGGTATGGATGGTATGGGGCATATGGGTCAGATGGGAATGGCGCAGACGCCAGCAGGGCGTGATATGGGCATGGCGTGGCAGCGCACTATGAGTGGCGCCAGCGATATGTTTGTGCGCACCGGCTCGGCAATGGGTGGGTTTCCGTCGATGATGGGCCAAGGTCAAGATGGAGGTGGTCTGCCGCAGCAGATCATGGGGCACTGGGATCCGTCTGCGCTGGGCGGTGGTGGTGGCAACGTACCAATGGAGATGTGGGGGATGCAGCACGGAATGGCACACCATCCGGGTATGCACGGCTTTGGGTTTGGGCACGAGCACATGGCCTTGATGCCTCCCGCCATGTACGCCCCACACGGACTCCAGATGGCAGCACCAATGCAGGCGGGCATGATGGCTGGGCGCCCTCAAGAGCCTCTTGATATGCCGCAGGACGGCAAGGGCAAGAAAGGCCGCGGCAAGAACAAGACGGCCAAGTTGCGTGCTAACGACCCTCAGGTCTTCATTTCACTGTCTCACTCTCTGTGTGTGCTCTCTCCCTACCGTGTCCTGCCAATGTTCTATCGGCTGCATGTCATTCACACTGGCAGTTTGAATGTGTGCCTTGGCGGCGGCAAGGTCCAAGGCGTGCGACTATGGTGTATCGCATGCCTGGAACCAGATACACGTCGACAGGTTGTAGGCACAGTAGCATGCTACCAAGTGTCGTAGAGCCTGCCAAAGCTTGTGGCAAGCCTTTTGAGCAAGGCAGGAACACCATACCATGTGATACGCAGCATGTGATACGCAGCATGCCCTCCTATGATATGTGTGCCCTTGTTAGACGATACTGAAAGGCCCACTGCGAATGCTGTGCGTTACAGGCTGGCGCACGAAAGAAACGAAAAGCAGAGAAGCGGGAGGGCGGAGGGTCCGGGGGCGAGGGTGATGAGGACGGGCAAGGGTTCGAGAAACACAACCAATTCCTTTGGGCAAAGAGGATGGGCCAGCAGAATGAGCCACGCTGGGGCCTCTTCAAACAGGGCGGAAGCGCTGGCCCCGCATTCCTCAAGGTAGATATTCTCATCAGTCCACCTACTGCTAAATCGACTATATTCGATGACAATAGTTTAGTTCAGTTCACTATATTCGATGACAATAGTTTAGTTCAGTTCATCCTCATGATTTTATAGGATAGCGACTCTTTTTTTTTTGGAAATGTCATCAGCATCCGCAGAAACTGGATGCTGAAAGCAGTATAGAGCTAAAAAATTGACTACACTCATGAATGATTTTGGTTCAATTCAATTCCTTTCTCATTCTCTTTTTTTGTTTGTTTGAAATGTCATCAGCTATTGGAACAATTGGAGGAGGAAGGCATTATCGAGCGGCAGTTTGGCATCGTGCCCGATACTCTCGGTAAACAACAATTCAGATCCATAATCATTTTACATACATCAAATTAGCTCTTCAGCTATTTTACAGGCATCACGGCTCTTTTGAATTTATGACAGTCATTTTACATACATCAAACGCCAGCTCTACAGTCAATTTACACACTTCAATTTAGTCGCCAGCTGACTTTTGAGAGATCTTCCTGTGCGGTTCTGGTAGGTGGTGTCAATGGCTGGACGGTCAAGGAGGGGATGATGGAAAACTGGCAGCGCCGTCGCCAGGTCCTCCTCTTTGTTGTATATATCATAGTATGAGTGAGTTCTTTACTATGCCCCGGATGTATTTGTATGCATAGACATATGAGGGAATCTCGGCAGCGACGTCGCCTGGTCCTTCTCGTGTGTTGCAGTGTGTTCTTCTTGTAGTTTGATGTTCTCCATCTGCCTCCCCTGTATATGTGTATGCAGATGTTTTGAGGACGTTGTGATGGAATCTTGGCAGTGCCGTCGCCACGTCCTCCTTGTTTGTTGCAGTATGTTGCTGTGTGACGTTTTCTTGGTTTCCTCCATTTATCACCCATATGTATTAATATGCAAACATGTCGATGAGGGAATGATGGAATTTTGGCTCTTCCGTATGTGTGACGTTTCTCATCTCAGGCATGGTTCATGGAAGGCAAAGAGGGCAAGGAGTATAAACCAAACTCCCTTTATCAGATTATGCGCCGTCTTGGCTTTTTCCCTACCATGCGCTCCAGCCGTGCGGGTGTGTGTGTGTGTGCGTGTGTGTGTGTGGTATGTGTGTATGTAAATGTTTTGTGTGGTGTGTGCGTGGGCATGGGCATGTGTGTGAGAATGTGTCTGTGCTTGGGTGCGTGAGTGACGGAGTGTGAGTGTGTGCGTGTGTGTGCGTGTGTTTGAGAAATAGTGTGCATGAGTTTTTGAGTGTGAGTTTGCGGGTATTGCGCCCTTTGCTTGTGCACGCGCGCGCGCTCTCTTCTTCTCTCTCTCTCCACACGCACACACTGTCCCTTCCTCCTCTGCTACGTGCTCTGGCCGTGCGGGTCTTGCGTCTGTGTGACATATGGAGAGACAACGAGAGAAAGAGAGTGTCTGTGTGTGGGAGAGGGAGTTAGTGAGTGTCGGTTGAGTTATTATTCTGCGACTCGATATGTACGTGTGGTTGGATGATGATAGCACATTGTGTCATGACTTGTGTGTTTACGTGTATGCATTCATTGTATGCATTCATTTTGTCGGCCCTGTGTCTACTGCATTGAAACTGCATTGAAAATGCACGGTTATTGTTTTTGAGCTCTATGTGTGTGTGTGGATGGATGATGGCAGGTCACGGCCACGACTTTGAGGGTTCCACGATTTTCAAGTGGGATTCGGAGCGCAAGTATTCGCAGCGACGTCATACAAAAGGTGGCAACGACAAGGACGACGACAATCAGGACAAGACACGGCATGAGCTAAAGCCCATTCCCGTTGCACCGCAGGGCATGGCGTTGTATAACAACGTCCCGGGCTTTGCGAGTTCAAACGGGTTCAACAGCATTCAGCACAGTAATCTGCAGCAACTTCAAGGCCCCCTTCAGAACTTTTCAGGATTACCGCCGGGGGTTGGGATGGAGGTCGTGAAGAAGTTGTAGAGGACTGGGCGGGGGCTTTTGGGGGAGTGAAGGTTGGTTATCAGTTGGGTGGGTGTTTGTGAGGTGTAATGATAACAGAGCGGATGATGGTGTAGATCGATGCATCGATACTCGATGCATGTATAATTATATACATAAATACATATTTACATTTGTACGTATATATGTATATATATGTATACGTATATATATACATATGTATATATGAATATACGTACATATATACATATAGATGTTTGTGTATACATGGTATATACCGACACTTGATGCATGTAAATATTTGTACAATGCATGCATACGCACAAATGCATGGGTTAAATATATAGAGACATGTAGAAATACATCGAAGCCCAATGTCTCGTGATGTATAGTTATAGATTGTGATCGCGAATCACGTCACACTCATGAGTTGTGTTACACATGTGAATGATTCATGTCACACATACCAATCACACACATGAAGCCATGTCACTCATATGAATGGTCATCGCCAAATACCGATATTTTTTTATATATCTGTGCATTGGTCGATATATTATGTAGGCTATATACAGCATCACATAGAAAAAGAGACAGAAACGGGAACAGAGTATATATATAAGTAGGAACAGAATATATATATGAGAATGTGCAATTACTTATATATATACACATATATATACCAACATGTGTGCATATATATATGTATATATACATGTACATATATACATATAAATGTATATACATTTATGGTGTTTTCCAAGACTCGTTTCGAAGAGATGGATAAAAAATAAGTCTCATTTGATTGCACAGGAACTTACTGATCGAATAGGCACGTACGTCTCTTGATTACAAACCAAGGTCACATATTTGCACATGGCTCCTTTGTACAATTTTTTTTTTTTACCGCCTCACAAATCGCGCGCCAATAGATATGTATGTCTCTAAGTGCTTGGTAGCGAAGACCCATAGGATGTCTTATCTGGTGGGTCATGTTCCGCCAATCAGCAGTTGGCTACATTGCTCTTTTGCAGAAAATGACCCATACAGATAAGGCATCGTATGGGTCTTTGCCACCTGCCACATACCCATGTGGAAAAATGTGTGTTTGCTTCAACGGCAAGCTATGTCTCTGTGTCATATGTGTACATTTTATATGTGTACATGTCACATGTACTTGTCATATGCATGTGTACACGTCATATGGATCTGAGCTCGGAGACCTACAGAGACACACAGACACATTACAACTGTTAACATGTCATGTGTGTCTGAGACATGGAACGGCAAGACATGCTTCTTCGAATATACGAACACTCTGCAGACGGAGGAGATCGGACTTAAACTTAATTACCAATGTCAAAATTTCCACCAAGTTTTCACTGGAGTCCCCGTACATATCAAACACGTTTTCACGGGAGTCCCCAAGTTTTCATACAAGTTTTCAGGTGTGAAAACGGAGTCCCCTTCACTCAAAAGATCTGACGATCAAATCGTTAGATCTCGAGATCCAAATATTTCAAAACTGGTCTCCTCCGTGGGTGGATGCGAGCACTACGTCTGTGATACATTTGACATGACACATATGTCATATGCCTCTGTATGTCTCAGATCTCAATGACACATGTTTTATGTCTCAGAGTTCAGATACATATGTCCTATGTCTCTGATACATATGGCATTACACATATGTCATATGTTTCAGATCTCAGATACTCAGATACAAATGAGATATGTTTCTTTGTACACACGAGCACTATGTCTCTGATTCATACGGTGTTACACATATGTCATATGTCTCAGATCTCAGATACTCAGATACATATGAGACATGTTTCTTTGTATATACGAGCACTGTGTCTGTGATACATAGGACATTAAACACATATGTCATACGTCTCTGTATGTCTCAGATCTCAATTATATATTTCCTATGTCTCTGTGGATAAAAGATATGTCTGGCACGACTCATTCATGTGTGTGACGTACATCATCAATACTTTATCCAAAAAAATCGATTCCAAACATGTGCTAAACATGTGGTAAACATGTGCCAAACATGTGCCAAACATGTGGTGTATGATGCATGCAGTGTCTTGTTTCTGCGATTTAGGGTGTGACGTGCATCGTTAATATGTTTGACATGACTGTGTCATGACTGCATGTCTGTGTCGTGACTCCTTCACGTATGTGTGATGGCTCATTCATCTGTGTTGTGTGACACGACTCATTCATGGGTTTCATAGAGTAGACACATGTGTATCTGTTGTCTCTGTGGTATTAGCATGTCTCCGTGGAGACTGATTCATATGTACTCGGTAGAGACGCATTCATATGTTTGGTAGGGCAAATACGTATGTCTCTGTAAAGACGCATTCATATGTTTGATAAAGTAGATACATGTATATCGGTAGAGACGCCGCAGCATTCATATGTTTGATCAAAGCGATACACCACCCATCGACCACTTAGTCATGAGAGAGTTTGTGATCGGACCGCCTAGCTACCGCTCTATACACAAGAGAGTTCGTGACAGAAAGCCCAGTCTTGAGGAAAGTTCGTAGTTTGCGGATTTAGAACAGAGTTCTTTGAGAAACGACATTTTTTTTGGGAGCTCGTTCTCATTTAAGCTCCGAGTGTTTGAAGAGAACTCGCCGTTTGTTGATTAACCATCACATGTACATGCTTCGTGTACTATAATACGGTCACAGACGTTGACGGTGATCCCCTCGTCAAAACTCCGCTGGTTATGAGCCCTGGTGGGCTAATTATTACAGCCCATCTCTCAATTTACGCTCCCAAGGATTCAACCACCTGGCATCAACACCGTTGCAACGTAACTCGCTGACGTACATCACAGCCGACGGCTAAAGTATTCAAGTTACGATCAACTTCTAGATCGCAGCCCAGCGTTTCATCCCGGCGCAGTTTTGCAAGCACCTTTGACGAGCACATCTTCGGCGCGCAGCCGACGAGAATCTACAGCTCGGCCCCGGCGGCAGTTTTGCCCGTCAGCGCTCAACCAGGCGCAGCCATGCCGGCATTCTCTTCAAAACTCATCAAAGAGAGCGTACATGCCATTATTATGCGCTTGAAAAGTAAAAGTCTACAGTGCCGTTATGCACAGCCAGGGCGAAAGCTTTCAATCGCCGACAACAACACTGTATGTGAGCCTTGTGACTCTTACGGACACTTTGCACGAGACTGTCCGCACCACAAGCCAAATGCAGTTGCTGCTCAGAACAAGCGCGATGCTATTTGGGCGGAGAAGAACAGTGTGCAAGCAAGTGAGCTTCAAGAGATTAACAAGCTGATCAAGGAGGCCGAGAGGCTGCGCGCCATGGCTGATACAGCTAGCATCGCTGTTAGCGATGCAGAAGACTGCGGGTCCGAAGACGACAGTCGTGCTGTGAACAGTGTGCAAGCAAATGAGCTTCAAGAGATTAACAAGCTGATCACGGAGGCCGAGAGGCTGCGCACCATGGCTGATACAGCTGGCATCGCTGTTTGCGATGCAGAGGACTGCGGGTCCGAAGACGACAGTCGTTCTAGAAAGGGTGCAGCAGTAAACCGCAGTCGTTCCTCTCTTTCTAAATCGAAAATTTCTCCTTCTAAATCTTATTTGCTTGCTGCTACTATACCCCTTTCACGTGTCCCTCACACACACGCTAAGATTGTTACCCGAAACAAAGTGCACTTTCCACTTGTTCTTTCCTCAGCGCCACGTTTGGACCCACACACAGACTGTTCCTTTTTGTCATGCTCATGTTCAAAATGCAATTTCTTTAAGAATTCCAAGGGATTATGGTTAGTCTATTTTCAAACGACCGCCTCTTGTCAGCAACGCGCAGGCTGCAAATATGATCCATGTCGCAAATACTATACTTTGTCAGGCGACAAATGGAATGAAGTGTCTGCCTCTCATTCTTTTTCACGTGTTCATTTGATTGAACACAATGGTGCCACACCATTTGTACACAATGTCACGCACACTGTACAGCCCACTCCAACTCTAGATATGTCCACAGCCATCCATTTGATCTCTTCTAGTGCTATATTTCCAGATACACCATTCGGAATGGCTGTGCGCTCTCTTCCCTACAATGATTCAGTGGTGTACCTGCGCAAGGGCGAGTGCCACATAGCACAGCATCAGACAGAATGCATGTTAGGACTCACTGCGCGGGGGGAGATGGAGGAAACTGGCAACAGTTAATATTCTTTCGGCAACTGGGCATCACAGAATCAGCACGTAGACATGCGGGAGAAAACTGGCAGCACAGGCAACAAGACTTGCCCTTTCGGCGATTGCATATCATGTCATCAGCCACACGTAAAAAATATCTTGAAATTTGACACCAAATATTCGTACATACAGCCCTTAGGCGCCGTACTGGACACCGGGGCACAACGTGGAGCCACTGGTACTTCTACTGAAATTCTCAGTCGGACAGGGACCACTCTGAATATTCAGCCAGCCGTAGGAAGAGCAAAGAAAATGACGGGCATTCTCATGGGTGCTGAAACAATCGATCAGCATGGAAAATCCTTTATCCTCGTCGTACCAGATGTGTCTGTGTACGACCCAGGCATGTCTGAGAGTAATTTCAGCTGGACACCTAATGGAGGCGGGCTACAACGTGAATTTCAGAATTCCCGATGATGCTCTCACGGATGGCTTCGCCCCGGCTACCTTTCCCCTCCACGGGGGTAGCATTACTACTCCAGACTATCTCACCGTGATTGTCATGGAGTATGCAGGACACACATGGCGATTGCCTAAAGTCCGAGCAATTTCAAAGTCAGTGCCTGTGACTGCACCCTCACCTGAGGACTCTGGAGACATTGAATGCTTCACAGATGTTTCGACCTGTAATAGTTTCGCTGGACTTCCCGATATCTTTGAACACGACGACGAGGCACACGTGCCAGATTTCCTCTCGACTGAACGCATCGAGGGACGCTTTCAACAGCGTTTTGAGCTCACGTGTCGAAACCGAAAAGAGGCCATAACAATCCATCGAGCACATGGCCACCCCAATAATCACACGCTTCTGCTGAACCTTGAGGCAGCAGGCCTCCCGTACAAGTATTTGACGCGCTACATTTTAGCCATCTCCTGTGACGCATGCCGAGCGGCTATAAGCAAGCGTGACAACAAAACGTCTACAGTAGCTCTTTCGAAAAGACAAGCCCTAGCTCAGCAAAAGAAAGCTGACAAGGCTCAGCGTAAACTCTTTGCACAACAGAAATCAATCTTGAATTCTTCTACTGATTCTATCCTTGACTCGGACAAGCTGGACTTTAGTCCTATCACTGACACAGTGGACCCTACTTCCACTATCACCGAATTGTTGGCACATTTATATGAATTCACAGCATCAAGTGACAGTTTTGATTACTCATCTCTCAAACCTTCCCTCCCTACTTCTGTGATTGGGGGAGATATGCCTCTCGGCAGCGAAAATTTTCGCTATCGGTCACGCTTCAACGAAAACGCAGCTTTCCGAAACTTCAACGACACCCCTCATGCACCTGTTGTGACCCAGTGTGAACAACCAAACGCTACTCATTCACCGCCAAACACTGATCTCCGAATAGATTGGGCAGATGCCTGCAGTCTTGGAAGATTACCTTCCTTGAATCGATATTTTCGTTTGATACTCGACAAAGGTACAGAGTACTGGGCCACTTACCCCCGTAACACACGAGGCACGGGAACTCCAGTCGAATTACTGAAATAATATATTACTACAACAGGCCATACGCCTCGCTACTTGCGCATTGACAACACAAAAGAATTCACCTTGCAAGAAATGGTGGATTTCTGCAGTGAGAATGACATCATTCTGCAACCTGTGGTCCTCGAGTACATCCTTTTGTCAAGAACGGATCCTTTGGAGATCGTTTTGCTGAAGGCATCCATTTTCGTGCCGATCACGACACGCGCCGTGTATTTGCATGTATTGTATCACCTCAGGATCTGAACTCCTTTTCCAGGATTTCAAATCATACCCTGATGAATTTCCTTTTCGAGATCCATAGTGCCTACTACGGTGCACCCCAGTCATTTTAAAAGATCGGCTAAAGAGCATATTGATGATGCCCATGACGACAACCTAGTTGCCGAAGAAACAGCTCTTCACGCTCATACACGCTCACAGACGCGAGCTGCCGATGCAGCAAAGGCCCTTGACGACCCCATCATATTGACAACTACTTCAGATGATCAGCCTGAAAGTCTGTCAGTTTTGATCATCTGAAGAGGTTGGAAAAAAAAAGTCTGTCAGTCTGATCATCTGAAGAAGTTGCTTTGTCAGTCTGATCATCTCACGAAGTCTGTCAGTCTGATCATCTGAAGAAGTTGCGATGATCAGACTGACAGAATTTCGTCTATCGACGAAATCACCCGGCCGCCGCCGCGCGCCAAAATCGCCCCGCCGCCGCCACGCGCCTTCGCTACCACCACCGACGAAATCGCCCCGCCGCCGCCGCGCGCTAAAATCGCCCCGCTGCCGCCGCATGCCTTCGCTACCACCACTAACGAAATCGCCCTTTACGACGATTTAGCAATTCACAACGAACTTGCCATTGCCAGAGCTTTCTTACGACACTCGGTTAAATTTGTATTACCTCCTCATTACAGACCAGATGTGATGGGCGAGATGCGCGTCATTGGTGTTGACACCAAGAAGTTGACCAGGACCAAAGCAGTTTTGATTGTCAATTTTTTGAAATCACAATCTCTCAAAGATTCCACGGCCTTGTAGACCCACTTTTTGGCACAAGTTGGCACAAGTGGAACAGGTACAAGCTCCATCGTGGTATAGAGCTTGTGCCATGGCACAAGGAATGGCCTCCATCGTGGGTATATGACTTGT
>Ga0335398_10006944_pt1 | contig 14070 bp, 13 predicted proteins | sample BON03_FD_205742 | JGI IMG/M metagenome (GOLD analysis project Ga0335398, IMG submission 205742) | Freshwater microbial communities from Lake Bonney liftoff mats and glacier meltwater in Antarctica - BON-03 (spades assembly) (version 2) | ecosystem: Environmental > Aquatic > Freshwater > Ice >... | reverse complement strand
TTCCGCGATTCTTACGAGACCTTCTGCATGGAGACTACAACCCTTGAGAAACGTGACCGCATGTTTTTCAACCTCTTCAAGACTACCAAGGGCGGCTACCCAGGGTAAGACTTGTGGGTGTATGCGATTACTGTCTTATGACAATGTGAGAAGTGGGTATCTGTTTTGAAACAGCTACACACACTCCCACCCATGAGATCACATAAATATATATACATATATATACATATATGTACATACAAATGTATGTTGATTGATGATTGCTTTTATTATTGGAAAAAATAATTTAGTACCCTTGCTTGAGGGTCTATGGAGCTCAAATCCATGTACACTTGAGTTTGCAGGTTTTTGGGGTTCTACCAGATTTGAATTGACGACATAGGAATTGACAGTCCTGCGCTCTTATAAGTATATACATATATACATGTGTGTATATATATATGTTTATATTTATATGTTCTATATATATATATATACAATGTATGTACATATGTATATGTATGCATATATATGTATCAATATATACACATATGTATACATATATATGTATATATATATATGTGTATATATATATATATATATATACACATATATATATATATATATATATATATAAATATGTATACAAGGTAACATAATTGCAATCGCATGTACATATGTATATGTATGTATAAGTATACATGAATCTGTATACATATGTGTATATGTACACATATATATATAAATGTATTTGTAAATATACATATACACATTATATGAATCTACATATATATGTATGTCTATATATGTATATGTACGCATGCGAATATATGGTGGTGAGACAATGAAATTTGTAACACATGAAATCTCATATGCGTCCGGGTACAGGTACGGTCAGTTCGCGATGGCCGAGAACAGAGCAATGATTTGAGTTGGACCTGCAGAAGAGGCGTGCTCAAGGGTAATTCACGTCGCATTTGATTTGGATTGAGAGTTAATACACAGAATAAGAAATGAAAAAAAACAACTACGAGCATCTATAGCGACCAGGAAGAAAGGACCACAAATGGTAATCCACGTTATATCTATTGAGATGTTGATTGTGTTGAAAAAAATATGAATTAGATTTTAAAAACTACAAGCATGAATACCGACGTGCAGGAGAGGAGCAAGACAAATATGCTCATGTCATTCTGTCTTGAATGATTGACATGATATCTGTTTGGATGATAATTTCATCAAACACAACAGAAATCGAATATTCCAAAATGGAGTATCCATAGCGACCTGCAGGAGGGGAACACGACGGCAATCCGCATTTCTTGCTTTCTTTCTGGGGTTACATTCTATCTATTTGGATGGTGATGACATTGTAAGTAGTGGGATGCTAATTTCAGTAAACAAAATACAAATTATTATGGAAAACTACGATGATCCATAACAACCTGCAGGAGAGGATCACAACTTCAATTCACATTTCTTCCTGCCTTTCATGAGTTGCATTGTATCTGGTGAGATTCTGATTTTTGACTCACAATACTGATTAAATATGCAAACCTACGAGCATCCATAGCGCCGTGCAGGAGAGACGCACGAAGGTAATCCACATTTCATTCGTTGGATGTGGATCAAGTTGGAATTGCATCCTCTGGTATGAACATTACATTTGCTCACGATCTATAAACAGGCGGTTTGGAAAATTCGGAGCAACTGCCGAGTGATGAACAAATTAGAATTGCAAAGTTAGTCCGAGACGAGGTTCGCAATGCACTAGAGAACGAAAGAGCAAAGGTGGCCGCCGAAAACAAATTCCGTGCAGAAACTCAGGCTCGTTTAGAAGCAGAGGCCAAAGAAAAGATTCAATCCGAAACTCAGGCTCGTTTGACAGCAGAGGCAAAGGGAAAGATTGAATCCGAAACTCAGGCTCGTTTGGCAGCAGAGACAAAGGAAAAGATTGAATCCGAAACGCAGGCTCGTTTGGAAGAAGAGGCAGAGGAAAAGATTGAAGCCGAAACTCAGGCTCGTTTAGAAGCAGAGGCCAAAGAAAAGATTGAATCCGAAACTCAGGCTCGTTTGGTAGCAGAGGCAAAAGAAAAGATTGAATCCAAAAGTCAGGCTCGTTTAGAAGCAGAGGCAAAAGAAAAGATTGAATCCGAAACTCAGGCTCGTTTGGAAGCAGAGACAAAGGAAAAGATTGAAGTTGAAACTCTGGCTCGTTTGGAAGCAGAGGCAAAGGAAAAGATTGAAGCTGAAACGCAGGCTCGTTTAGAGGCAGAGCCAAAGGAAAAGATTGAAGCCGAAGAAAATTGATAGTGGAGAATCGAACACATGTAACAAGGAGATGTGTCAGACTCGAGCAGCAGTGCAAATAGTAATTCAAATTTGGCTGGTAAATCAAAAATCTCGAAAACACCATCAGAAATGCATTTGCTTAAGAAGGCACAAGAGCTTGAGGAGCATACTGCCGAAAAAACACGTTTACTTGAGAAAAAAAGGGCTTTTGATATTGCAAGGGACAAGGCCAACATTGAGCGTAATCTTGCAAGGGATGCCGCAAACGAACAAGAAAGATTAAATGGATTGGCGCAACCCTTTCCTACCACATAACGCTTCTCATTATTTTTCTCAGCGGCCGTGTGCACTATGGTACGTCGAATGTATGTGTGCATGTATATATCAGGTTGTTTGAAAATTATACTACAGATATGAATCAGGTTTTTTTCAAATATACAGGAAGCTGAGTCCAGGCGACAAAGAAATTTGGCTGTGAGGTCATTTTTCTCACAACTATATGGTACCAATATTAACCCTTCAATCGGATCACCACGTGTTTCAGTAAGTCTTGTAATCACAAAAAATGCCTTCATTTTAAATCTGCTTCACAAGAGGTTTTGCTATTTGTGTCTAATTAAGCACGATTTGTACACTGGACAGGATACGGAAGCTGGAGCGCGTGAGGTAAACAATGGCAGCAATGTTCGTGGACATACACTGGAATCTTCAAGTGCAAGGGTATAGAATATTCCTTTAGTAGTAAGATGTCTTAAGTTTTGGCCCTAGTGTTTATTTCGGAAGTGTATTTCTTTCAAATCAATTCCCCCTTTCTATAATAGAACACGAATCCATATTTTCATAGATGTTCACCGTATGGAAGGCATATCGGAACACTCGAACGCATATTCATGACAATTTGGAAAATTCGATCGTTATTGGTAATGCGTCGTCATTTATCCCACCTGAAAGTGTTTCGCCAACTAACTACAATACACGAAGGAATCAGCAAATGGTTAATCTGGTATATATATTTTTGAGGTGCGTTTTGCGTTCATGTTGTGTATGTTTTGAAACTGACCAACAGTCTGGTCCGGAGATGTGCAGTCAATGAATGGGAGATTCTTAAATTCTCCAAGCAGTTCTTACCATGAGTCCTTCCGAGTTACAGACATGTCGCTGGAGGTTAGATAAAACCATTATATATAGAAGTCCAGAAGTCAATGTGATTATAGTTTCTGCGCTATGTAGGTATTGACAACAAGAAAATGAAGCAGTATAGTAACATCACTTGTGTTATACTCATAACCTGAAAATGCAATATTGTATACATCACAGTCTGGATCAAATGCAGCAGCAAGTGGTCTTGTGGCAGAACCAGCGATGAGAAATCAACACTAAAAATAAACAAATGCAATGCTTTATCCTGCACTCGTATGTTGTAAGGTGTATTTCTGTGAGCACTGTATAATATGATGTGCTTTTTTTTGGACATAGGAGATATCTATCGGGACAATTGTTGACATCCACGGACTGCAAAACCAAGTGCTATACAATGGTCGGCGTGGAGAAGTTACTGGCATGCTCGACGATGGACGTATTGCTGTTCGATTGTCGAATCCGCACACTGCGATACGACTTGCACGTATGCACGTGATCGTAGTTCAAGAGGTTTATACATTTGCATTATGGCAATTTTTACATTTCAGGTCATCTGATATATGTGTAATTTTTTTGAATTGCTAATGTAAAACAGGTTTCGGAATTTTATGACGGGCAAGCTACTGGAATCACAAATTCGAGTTCGAGTTCGAGTTCGAGTCCAAGCTCGAATTCAAGTTCAAGTTCAGAAAATGAAGACGGGTCCTCCGCGGTAAAATCATCGAAAATTTTATTATTGTAGATAAAGGCTGTTAAACATATTTTTAAAATACAACATTAAATGTTAAATCAGGAAAGTAGAAAACTAAACTTTTTGTATTCGAAAAAAATACAGCATGCATTAGGCACTTCACATGGTTCGAGAACACAGACGCCAGAGACTCCAAGAAACGACGGGGTATATTTTCAAGAAAAGTTGATTTTTTTTGCAAAAGGAACTCTTATTTTTTGAAAATGTAAAATCAGGTGCTAATTATGTGTGAGAACTGAATATTAAAAATTACATATTGTTTACATTTTTGTACATTTGCAGGTCACTTGTATTGAAGGAACATTTTTTTTGTGGGAACAAGTTGCGGGTGTGCCTCAAGTTGTCCACCTGGACAGGATCATACTGGGACAATACGAGTCAGGCGAATCTGTGTTTCACATGTATGTGAATCCAGAGAACCCTGATTTTGAGATGGATGAAGAAATGGTATTTTCAGGGAGAGTACCGTGATGGTCCAAATCTCTGCACATTGCCACGCAACAATCACTCATCCAATGGTCGACACGACAAAACGGGGACGGTCGTATCAAAGCCGAAGAAACTCCGCCAAGACCATTGTCACAGTGGCGGAATGGCATTCCCGCCGACGGAATAACACCTACCGCTTTATGCCGATGGGCTGCCCCCCATTTCAGCCCCTAGATCTTCAGGCTGGCCATCATCTCCACCCCTCTAGCCCACAACATCTTCGCAAGAGCGGAGACATGTGGGGATTCAGCACCGAACACAATCAACTGGTACGAAGTTTTGAAGATCCACATTGCCTGATTTGTCCAATAGGCCATATAGGCTGGGCACAAGTCAACATTGCCGGGGCAATCTTAAGTTGTTGGGGAAGAACACGACACCTGCCGGATCCCAGACCAGACCTGACTGAATTCCAGGAACAAACAGAAGCCATCCATGCCTTCCTTAGCAACCCATTAGCGGTTAAAAGTCTGGAACACCTAGCGGCACAGCGCCAAATTTCAAATGCTCCCTTCCAGAAGACAGAACACCCCATCGAATTCACAAACGGACATGTACAGCTCGAGTGTGAGCGAGGCAGCTGGTCCGTACGAAATTGGAAGGATATAGAGTTGTCTCCCCCCTCCTGGATCCAACCAGAGGAAAACTTACTATTGGCATTAATTCAGCCCCCCTCCCGACCCGAACCTGTTGCGCCTGAACACAACTTAGAAGACCATCTAGCTCGGGGGGCAATGAGCAGCTCTGAAATCCCGTACAGACCTCCCCAAGACCACCATCTGCAGGAACAAACCGTGGCGCGACCTGAATGGCCACACCCAAGCACAACAACTATGGTTCTATATTTAAAAAGGATGAATTGGAGGACTCCCTTCATGCGAAGATTACAATCCATAAGCACACAATGGAAAATGGCCATTGATTCCTTGGACTGCGAAGACCTCGACCTGATCTCCTGCTGCCAGGGGGAGATTCAACCACGCAACAGCCATAGGCTGGTTCTGGTACAGGACAGTTACCTCATCTGCCACAATCGAAGGGCATATGAGACATTAAAGATGGATGCCATATGGGTGCCGGATTATCACACTCCTGACTGAGGGATTGGGCTCTCCGGGGCCCAGATGCTCAACAATCTGCAACTGATTCCACTGGCCTTACGGACGCTGTCGCCATTCCGAGATAATCTAGTACATCTCAACATCAGCGGGTGCCAATCGATAAACAAAAGCGCAATTGACACCCTTCTTCGCCTCTCTCATTCACACCTCCCGAAGTTGCAACGCATCCATATGGAAGGACTCCAGCTAGAATTATGCCAACAGGCAGCTAAATCCTTCCTCCGGGAGAAATTGGGCAAGCTCGATAGCCTGGGAACAATGGGAGCCTTTACACTGGGACAGGATGCGCGGACAGATGTTTATATGGAGGGACAGGACCTTTCTGCCAAGTAACTGACCCGTTGGCTTAAGGAGGACTCGTTGACAACTCGGAAAAGAATATATCAGGCCACAAACATCTCCAACCCCTTCCCAGGGGGACCTCCCGTACAGCGACAATATGACAACCCCAACCGGGCTGTTCCTTTCCACCACTCAGCCAACCTATTTAACATGCCCCAAGCAGGCATGTTTAGGGAGGAAGACGGCACTCTCCGAGTCCCTAAATGGAACTGTACTCTTTCAGGGACCCCCCTGGAACCGGAATTGGATCCAATGGACACGGCGGGCCTCCCCCAAATCGCCACTCCCTGGTCAGAGAATGAAACCAAACTAATGAATCAGTTATTTCCATGTCTAGACTCCCTCTGTCTGAACTTCTGTAGAACCGGGGTCTTTCAATGGAACAATTCTAACTCATCGACCTTACAACACACGACGCAATGGCCCCAACGAATAGCCGGTGACCTTCCACGGAGATTCAACCAAAGTGGAATCACATCCACACGACCAGACCCCCAGCCACATATGCCATACGTTATCTTCAGAAACATGAGCCCCCATTTCGACTGCTACGCCAACAGCGGGATTCCCGACATCAAAGGAACAGAACATCATTTCTACAGCTGGGACGAAGGCGGCAAAAATCTCTGACTTCTCCACCTCCTGCCTCACCTGCAGCGAAATGATGTGGCAACAGGCATGGAACACCAAATACACGACCTTTAGACGCTGGCTAAAGCCATAATTGACAGAACGGGACGACGACCTCCCTCCCACCCCAACCATTCAACCACCCAAAGACTGACCCAATTGAATGAAAACTCACTCCAACACGAGAGAAGAAGATTCGGGGTAACAGCGGACAATGTCATCAATATTTTGTGCAAAACTGACCCACCGGTTACGGAAATTGAACGGTTTAGGAAGGACTACTTGGGATACCCTCAAGGAGGATCTGTCTCAGCGATAGACTACTTGGGATACCCCATAAGAGGAACCGATAGCAGCGGGGTGGACACCTGGGGATCCCTCAATAGATCTGAGTCGGGCTGGGGTGACTGGTTTGGGATTATCTCACAGGTCTGTAAATCATGGCATGGAGTGGCACAGAAAAGAAGACAGAACCCTTCACACATCACGATCCACGATTGGCACAACATCAGTGAAGAGTGGGACACATACGGGGGGAGGATACTAAGGGAAATCAAAACCTCCTACAAAACCTATACCAAGTTGCACAGTATATATGTAGGATACGGAGCCATGCAAAGCAAGACACACGCACATGAATTCGTCAACATTTTATGTGACCTAGTCCCGACTTTAAGAAAACTGCATATGCCGGAAACTACAACGGAACTCGGTCTACGTGCGGCTAAGATGCTGGCAATGCGAGGCCTAGGCCTGCGAGATAGCATACAATTGGCCACCTGGTTACACCGTCTGCCCGTCACAGGGGCCAAAGACTTCTGGACCTTGATGCGGGACTCCCCTCGAGCCACTGTAATCCACGTCCTGGAGGGATGTGAACAAATTGCACTTCTTAACCTAGTTACCCAGGGATACCTCCCAGATGAACCACTCCAAGATGTCCGGGGACATCCGATTGGAGAACAGTTACTTCCCTTTGTCTTGGTATTTGATCGAGAATTGTTCCCACGCCTCACCTATATGCAAAACTTGATTACACACATCCGAGATTGCGCGGCACACATACCGCGGACCACAAGAAATATCATCACTTACGACCCATTAGAAGACAGGGAAGACGGGTATCTACCTCTCCCAAGGCCACATTCTACTCACCCTCATCTTAGACCTACGGTGAAAAGAGGGATCTACGATAACCCATACGCGCATGGGCCAGGGGAACAACCATGCAAGGACCTGGAATTCGACGACCTCTTGGAGCTATATGGATATGACGAGGAAAGGGGATTAAGCCGAATAATCTTGGAGAAGGGCACCAAGATTGAGATCCCAATCGAGGACGAATATGGAGCGAAAACCTGGATAACGGGCGAGATAACGTCTATTCAGGCGGGATCCCTGGACTTCCAGGTTGGATTCCGGGGGAGTGGAATAGACTCAGGCACCTGGAGACAGACAAGGAACAGAGCCGAAATAGAAGTCACATGGCGTCTTCCCCCGGCGCTACGGAGACGGCAACCGTCAGTACACATCATACTCACTGCACAAGGGTACTCACCTTGGCACCACCCTTATTATTGATCACACTGGCTCCGACTCCAACCTCGCGGGGCTTGGGCTTACAAGGAACATGATATACCTGGCATCAAACAGGACAGGGTATTCGGGTGGAGAAGAGGACTATCCATGATGAACATGGACGAAGAGCACACGGGCGGAGGGGATTTCGATATGTGGTCAGCCTGTGAGGACCATATGACCAAGGAGGACCTAGGGCCAGAGGCATCCAAACAAGACTGGACCGGTCTCCAAATCCTCCAAGAGGATCTTAGATACTGGGAGGAAGTGATAAGCCGCCAACTTTGCCCAATACAGGAGGTGAATAGATGGTCCCAGGTGCCTCCGAGGAGCAAAGAAATTTCTTGCTTCCACGCAAGCACCAAAGTCAGGATGTACACGACAATAAAAGGGGGCCCACAATACAAGAGGATGGACAAATTGGTCAAAGGAGACAAGCTTTGGACAAGACGATACAGGCGAAATCGAAAAGAACCAAGCCAAGGCCAAGTCAGCATTGTAGAATGCGTCATGACCTTCGGCTGTCCGTTAGAGGGACAACCTATGGTAGAAATAGAAGGCAACTTCCTGACCCCTGACCATTACATATCCAGGGGAAATGGAGAATGGTCCACAGCGGGAGCACTTGCACAACCCGCAACCGAACCCCCACAGACATGGGCCCACATCGTCTATGAAATCAAGTTACAGGACGGGTGCCAAATAGAACTTGGAAACAGAGTCTACGCAGCCACCCTGGGAGCTCGTTTTGACACAGTAGACCCGGGCCTGGAACCCATGTTCTGTGACGAGGGCTCAAGACACCTCCATGACTTAGAGGGATACACCTCGGGATATATCCATTGGGCTCTGAGAACAGCCTCCGTAGACCGCTATGGGATACCCAGCCCGAAAAGGTGTATAGATCCTTCCTCAATAACTAGCACGGCTTCACTCCTAGATAAAGAAATAATGGAAGTCATCTTCGTCTCACAGCATGCCGATCAAAAATGGATTGACACCCTCAGCATGATGCGACGAGTCCATAGCACTTGGAACCACGCAGCCCTTTCCATCTACCCGGCGTTTACAGCTGACACTCTCCGAACGCCAATTTAGGAGGATAAAGGGACGTGGCGATCCACCTTTTATCGAGAGAAAAAAAAGGCCTTGGAAAGGATTCGCAGCCAGAGGATGCGAATGGACCTTGTCTTCACCCACATAGCGAGAAACGTCTTTGAAATCCTCCTTACCTACCCTGCCACCCTTGATATCTTGGCAGAGGCCATGACAACACTCCACATGCAGACACCCCTCTTAACTCAAGAGGACAGGTTGGAGCGGGAACTTTTCGCAGGCAGTGCCCACGCTAATACACTCTCAAGACACACCTTAGGGCCCACTCCCTATGCAGCCCAGGACCTTAATAGTCAAATCCGGGAACAATTAGCGGTCACACCCCCGGCTATTCGAGTGCTCGGGCTAGGCACCATGATAATAGACGCCCTAGGAAAATTCAACCATCGCTGCCCCGCGGCAATACCGACCCTAGTCGACTCTTTATGGATGCTTACGGCTGGCAGATCCCCCAGTAAGAAGCAGGCAAAGGACTGGCAGCTCACCAACAATACCGCTCATATTCTATCGATGAACCTTAGGGAATCGGAAAGCACGGACCTGACTGCACTGGGCGTCAAGGGATTGGACTCTTTAATAGCATTCGTCCAGACCCACTTAATCTCCCATAGAAGCCGATGGATGCACGAAAAAACTCGCACATCCTGGAGTGCTGTCCAAGAAAGGCTCACCTTGAATCTCTACGGTATTATCAAAGAACTCCTCAGAATCCAAAACAGACGGGACACGCTACACCACACAGACATGCTACAAGCCATTGCAGATTCGTTTAAGGACATAACGCAAGAAGACAGAGTGATCATCCGCGGCTTCAACATCCTGTCTGACTTGAACATGGGACAAAGCAGCTCCCCCCTGGACAGAGTTATTCTTCATGTCCTTCGCTCCAGATGGGACAGAAACTCCCTTACTCCCGAAGTCTGGGCAAAGGGCCACAGACAGGGGATGCTTCTGCACTCAGCTGGAGCAAGCTTCAACCCTATGGAAACCGCCTGCCTCATCCAACTTACGGCTGAAGTGATGGGACATTGCACCCATAGTTCCTACCATGACTCACAGGAGAGGGCTCGCTTCCTCCAGACGGGGAGCACATGGTTACGAGTGCTGGCCATTGATAATATGAGCAACTGGAGCCGGATCAGCATACTGACTACTGAACTTATCTTAAATACCATGGCCCAAAGCCAGGACGACCCTACCACTTATGGAAACTGCATCCGCACTCTGTGCCTGCTAAGCTCGAATGCGGAGAATGGTGACAGGGTCCGAGACCTCGTGGGGGTGGATAAAATCATGAACCTCTTACCAAAAGAGGGAGGAGGCCATTCCACTACACACCCCCTCCCTTTTTAATAATAACCTCCGCTTCACCCTACGCACCTTGAAGTATCTAACAGAGCCATACCATGACAGCCCCCACGGCTCCCGGACTGCCAGAGGCACCAACCTGAAGAGGGTGTATGACACTCTACAGGTATGGATGAAAGATGAAACATCACAGGGTCTTACTCTCCAAGTGCTCTACAATCTAATTGGAGAATCGGATAGGACGGGCTACCCGACTCGACAGGATACCTCACCTCATCCAGATGCAAAGACGGACATAGACCCGAACCGAAATAGGGAGGGAGAGGACTCAGCGGGAGACAGCACCTACGTGCGAGCCCAGGACATACTTTACAAACTGGAAATGGTATCACACAGGATTGAACAAGTTACCCGAAACCTGCAGTATGAATCTTCGCAGCACCATATAACACAAGGGATGGGCATAAAATTTCTTCAAGCCCTAACACCAAGAGGATTTACCCTGGAGGTAAAGACACCGGAGACACGAGACCTCAAGTGGTCCCACCCTATTTCGGGCACATACTTCGACACACTCCCTAACCCGGTGGAGATCACAATTAACCTGACCTACTGGCACTGTCTCAAGGCGGCATGGCACAGACAAGAAGGGACCATCTCGGCACCATCATCTGGAAATATCAGTGAACTGAGCCGAATGCTCCTTTGGAACCACCCCTACGTAGCCTTGAAACCCTTCCTTAAGGAGATTGCAGCCTTTCACGAGATACGAGGCCTCAGGACAGAGATCCCCTTAAACACCACCATACGGGCCCTAGCGCAGACACCTACAATACATTTGCGGCTCCTAGACTGGGATTCAGGCCATTCAGACCTGTACCCACGACATACACTTTCGCCAGAAAAATACATGCTTGACCAGGATCCAAAGAAATCAGCCTGGAACCAAGATGGAGGCGAAGCCCTAGGTAGATTTGGCAATCAGATCCTCGGGGGTCACAAACTAGTGTTACAAACCGCCTGCCCTAGAGAGATAATGATGTTTATTGGAAAACCAATAGGAAGATCAAGAATGATCTCCTGCCCTATTCCCCTAACCAGGGTACATGTCACGATCATAGACCACCACTTGAACCCACATGCACCCTGGTTTAGAAACACACAGATTCTCCCCAACAGACTCCACATCCTTGGGAACCCCCGGTCCAAATCCATGGATATCCGAATTCCCATGCAATAAGGACAAACATGTCTAGAAGTTATCCTCCTTGCACTCCAGATAATTGGTGGCCAACACGGGAGACTGCAGACTGACAGCAAGGGTATTCAGGTATTCACGACGAACCATATCCCAAAGCGCCATGAACCTACATGGAGCGAACACACAGGCCTACTCCACCTCCATCACCACTCCACCTTCGAACTGAGTGATCGGTTGACGATGTTCTTACCTGAGGAGACGAGCGAGATAACCTGGGGGTCTGCATGCTTGGCCGAGGACATCGAAATTCGTCTGGCTGACGGAACCTTTGCCACGCTACAGAACTCCACAGGAAAGACGATATGGACAGATCGACAGGAAACTAGGACAATCAAACGGATCCATAAGTTCGATACACTCGAAACAGACCCTCCTCTCTGCGGAATCGATGGCAACTGGATGACGGAATCTCACTTTATTCAGGGAAGACCAGAGTCCAAATGGCTTAGGGCTCTCGAAGCTCGAGGGATCAACATAGTAGATAGGAAAACCCCAAAGGGACCTGTCTTCGCGGTAGAACTAGATACGGATGACTACCTGACACTACGAGGGGGCATCAAAGCAGCCACTTTTGGAAACTGCCTTATAGTAGAACCACGCAGATAGGGATACACTCAGGATTTCCGCTTTAAAATGGATCAGGCTCTGCGACGGAAGGGCCTACAGAAAGCTTACATAATAGAATGGCACCATGGAGGGGTAGGACATAGGTTGGATGGCTCCTTAATCTTGGATACGCATCGTATTAAATCCCCAGACCGGTCGAATAGGGACCAGATGGTCAATAAAACCACCAACATACCCCTCCTCCCCAATCGGCGAGTATACCGGGAATGTGGTAGATGCCGAAAACCGGAGGCTAAATTAAAATGTGCATGCTTAGCAACCCACTATTGCGACACACGGTGCCAACGAGAAGACTTGCCGGCGCACAGACAGGAATGTACACACATGATCCTCAAAGAAATCCATCTCATCCACAGCCAACTACACCAGCACAAAGCCACTCATGGGAAGTTTACAATAGAAGTTGCGAGACTAGAACTCCTATCAACAGAAACATATGTCAAGCTCGCAGACCTACTCTGAGCCTCAGGACTGGGAACCACTCAGGAAGGTTCGGAATATCAGTATCTGCAGGCCCTCCAGCGCGTTGCTAGGCTCGAAAATCTAACATTCCTACGAGAAAGACCCTCCTTGCTTCATAACGGCCGCGCACCTTGGTCTAGGCTGCCTGTATAGGGACCAACACTTATTAGAGAAAGCTTCGGAGCAATTAACACAGGCCCACGACCCAGGAGCTCATCAGTATTGCAGATTCCCCAGGTCTGCAGGACAGGCTAGGGGTCATTCTGACCACTCATGAAGAAATCCTTAACAGTCGAAGCCAGCTTCTAAGAGCCGATCAGACAACCTCTAGGGACAGCCGTACCGCTCTGAAAAAACAGCAGAGGGCCGTAAGAATCTTTTGCCAGCTGGAACAGACCACCTCGGGCCCTCTACGGGAACAAACACTCCGCAAACTCATGGAATCATTGATATCTATGGCAGACACATTAGAAAATTTGGAACTCCCTCTACACCTACACCAGCAAATATGCGCCTGCACCAAAGACACGATGGACGCGAGAAGAGAACTCGATGACCATACCTCCACCCTACACGTCGGGAGTAAGATCCACCTACACGGCCTACTTAACCAGGCATTAAATGGAAAAAAGGGAACTGTGCTTGGCATGGCGAGCAATAACAGGATCGGCATCCAACTACAGGGGGGACAGCGACAAGTAAGTATCCGCATCTTCAACATACGATATTGGGGAAACCCGGAACAGAACTGTCATTCACTCTATGTTAAGATGACAGCTAAGGCCCAAATTCAAATCGAACTCCTCAGAGTGGAGCTAAATATCCAACTAAATAAACTAGAAAATAAAAACATTAACACGGCAAGAGCGCGATACAACCTAGGAAGAGCACTATGGTTATCCAACCAAACCCACGAAACAATTCTAGCAGTGAAGGAATTCGACGCGGTCATCCTGTTTATGACAAAACGAGAG
>Ga0335398_10006932_pt1:0-12500 | contig 14080 bp, 5 predicted proteins | sample BON03_FD_205742 | JGI IMG/M metagenome (GOLD analysis project Ga0335398, IMG submission 205742) | Freshwater microbial communities from Lake Bonney liftoff mats and glacier meltwater in Antarctica - BON-03 (spades assembly) (version 2) | ecosystem: Environmental > Aquatic > Freshwater >... | reverse complement strand
GGTCGCCTTTAGATGAGGGGCAGGGCGGGGACGGGGCGCAGAGGAAAACCGAAGAGGCGCGGGAGAGGTTCGCAGTGATCAATGCATGGAGCGCTGCAGCATGGAGCGGAACGCAGTCGTCGAGATCAGGCGCGCGGCCGGCATGCAGCAGAACCAGCCGTGGCATCGGCATCTCGACGTGCTCAGACGGTGCAGACAGGAAACAGCGGCCCGCCGGGACGTGCTCAGCACGTCAAGTTCAGAGTTCAGCAGGCCCCTGCGCTCCGTGCCGGGTCCTTGCGGGATCGACGGCCTGGCTGGTTCTGCTGATGCTTCCCCTACAAGTCACAGCTTATATTCGCGCTGTGGGGCCTGCCAACGCGCCCGGCATTGGTGGCAACGATGTGACTATAATCGGAGGCCCGTTTGGGACTGGGTCCAGCGAAATGAAAGTGCGCGTAGGGGGCACAGCGGCAATAAAAACCCGCTGGGTTTCGGATTCTTCATGCGTTGCCACCGTGGCTGCAGGTATTTTTGTTTTGCACGGGTTTCTTTTTTCCGAGCGATTTCTGGCCAGGTATTGATTGGGTGTGCACCACAGGAGGGGGAACGGGGAAGTCGACTGTAGTGACATTGCCGACTGTGCGTGTGGGCACTCTGACGAATTCGTTCACGTACAATAATCCCTCGGTGGTTTTTCTATTTCATGACCCCCATTCTGTGTTGCACTACCACCTCGCGACTGCGCTTGAATTGTGGCTCGTAAAAATGTGTTTGTGTACGCAAAAGCAAGCCAGGCAAGACAAGTTTTTTGGCCTTGTCTTGTCTAGCCTACTACTGGGAAGTCTCCAGTTGCTCTGTCAAGTCTCTTCTTCCGACTATCTCCTGGCTCACTTTTTGTCTTTTTGCAGGTGTTTGGACTTGGTATGAAAGGAAACGGGGCAGCATTTGGCGATTATGCGCTAACCATCCTAGGCAAGAGTTTTGGCACCACAGACCAAATGGGGAAGGCCCGTGTTGGAACGAGTTGTCTTGCGAACACATGGGTGTCGGACAGCACAGTACTCTGTAAGGCGGCTGGTGGTCTTGGTAACCAAATTCCTGTTGTCTTTACCGTGGCAGAAAATATATCTCCAGTCAGGCCATCGACGGCTACAAAGGCCTTCTCATACGATGTTGCTCAGGTCTTTTCGTGGGTCTTTTTTGAGGTGGGCCCTCTGTACCCCTACAATCAACCTGCAGCTACTGGCGGAAGCAGTATTTCGGTACGGGGTATCAACTTTGGCACAGCGGATTTCTCGATTCGATCTCGCATTGGAAATACTGCCACTCAGGGCTGTAGATGGATTTCGGACAGTGTGATAACTGTCAAGGTTGCAGCTGGTGTTGGTGCAGAGCTCACACACGTCTTATTTACACCCTCGGGTACAGGGACCGTCTCAAAATTCTTCGCTTACGGCAAGCCAGTCATCACGGGTCGTGCTTTGGGTACAACATTGGCTCCCTTGACTTCCCCATTCAATGGTCCCACTGCTGGCAACACACAAACCTCATTCACTGGTTTCAATTTCGGTAGAGTCGACTACACTGGCAAGGCGAGCCTGGGGGGAACTGCTATCAACCGAGTGCTCACAAACTGGGTTTCAGATAGTCAAGTCTCAATTCGGACGCCTCCTGGTGGCTGCGCAGCTGCTGGTGTTTCGTTTACAGTAGGTGGTCAGGTCGACACACACACAAAGGCCTTTACTTTCGATGCACCAGAAATCTTTGCCTCCCCTCATGCCGCTGTCAATGTATCAGCAATTAACAGTCCTGTCACAGGTGGGAAAACCGTTTCAATTTTGGGAATCAACTTTGGAACTTATAGGTTCTCTGGCAAAGGCAAATATGGCGATACGAGTGGAGAGGCATCGAAGTGGGTGTCAGACAGTACTACTTCCTTCAAGTCACCAGCAGGAGTCTCCAGTAGTCTAACTGCAGTATTTTCTGTATGCCAGCGCGCTGGCGAGGTGAAACTTCAGTTGTCTTACGATGCGCCCGCTGTGACGGACCAAACGCCATCCAATGGTCGAACAGATGGTGGTTCTCAAATCACATTGTTCGGCATGAATTTTGGAACTGCTGACTACACCTCTCGTGCATCTCTTGGCACACACACCAACAAGACTCTTGTATATCTGGATGGAGCTGGTGGGCTGTCGCCGTATAACATATCCGGTGGTACAATTTGTGAAGGAAGCAAGTGGCTCTCAGATACTTCAGCAGCATGCAAAGTGGCTGCCGGTGCTGGTGTGGAATACGGAGTTTCGTTCACCGTCGGTGTCAATGTTGGTACGCAACAAAGTGGTCATTTTTACTCATATGATAAGCCAACCATGACTGGCGTGTCTCCCTCAAATGGCCCTGCATATGGAGGAGAAAATGTGACCTTGTCCTATGGTGGCAAACTGACAACTTATTCTGTCACCATGCTTGGCCGCGATTTTGGAAAGGCCGACTACAGCCCAAAAGCACGCCTTGGCGACACCGACTGTATGGCTGCTAGCTGGCTATCGCACAGCTCCATTGTATGCAAAATTCCAGGTGGTGCATGCAGAGATGTGTCCATCTCTGTCACGTTGCAGGGCCGTGACAATGGAACGCAATATGGAGTGACTACTAAGGTCTTCTCATACGACGCCCCTTCGCTATCGAATATTGGCAACAACACGGGGCCCACGTCGGGAGGGTCAGATTTTCGTATTAATGGGAAAAACTTTGGACCTAATGCTCCCGGCTACAGCGTTGAATATCGCATCGGCAGTACGCAAATGAACCAGACTACTTGGATTTCCGACACTTATATCACGGGCAAGATACCAGCTGGTGTGTGCAAAAAGCTTACCCTCGGTGTCCTTGTTTGTGATCAAGAGGGAACTCTTTCACAAGTCTTCTCCTACTTTTCTCCGAACTTGACTGGTGCATCTGGCGGTGAAACCAACTTGATGACTTTCAAGGGTGAGAGGACTGGCGCTGCATTGGATCCTGCTCCTTCGATCCCGATTCTGGTGCAAACAGGTGGATCCACAGTGTCTGTTACTGGTGCCTACTTCGGCACCGCCGACTACACAGGAAACGTGCGATTTGGGGGCACCTCTGGTTTCTCAACAAACTGGACAAGCGACACGGCAGTCGAAGCAACAAACCCGCCTGGCGTTTGCTCTGGCCAAAGTATAGTATACACAGTCTGCGATCAGCCTGGCACACTGGAGGGTGCATTCTGTTATGACAATCCGTTCGTAACATCTGGGACTATCAGGTGGCCAAACAGGCCAACGACTGGAGGTTCAACTATTTCGATGCTTGGCATCAACTTCGGGACTGCCCACTACTCTCCTGCTGGCCGACTGTACTGGACCGAACTTGAATCTGAATGGACTTCTGCGGACCCAGCTGGACTAAAAAATTATTCTGGAACGGGATGTATGGCATCGAATTGGATTTCATTTTCTTCTGTTTCGTGCAAGATTCCTGCAGGCATTTACCCCGACCAAATCGTACGCTTTACTGTATGTGCCGAAGCGGGCTCAAGCAACAACGTGACTACCTTCAGCTACGACGAACCCACCATTTTAAGCGTCAAGTCAGGCAACTCTCCTGCAACTGGCAAAGCTTCTCTGACGGTCAGTGGCATTAATTTTGGTACAGCAGACTATTCAGGAAAAATGTTTGTTGGTCCTCCCACGTCTGGATTTACCGCAGCCAACGCTAGCCACACAGCTTTCATGATTTCGACATGGATTTCAGATACTTCCATTCTGGCTCAAACTCCGGCTGGTTTAGGCACGGAACTAGGGTTGATTTTATTCCACAATGTCACTGGCCGGCCGGCTGGCACTCTGGACTCACTCTTTTCGTACGACGGCCCAACGCTATCAAGCGTGGCTCTTGCCAACGGGCCAACGAGTGGTGCTCTTAATATCACGATTACTGGTGTCAACTATGGCACAGAAGATTACTTTTCCTTGCAGAGCATTCTAGGCATGTTGAGGTCAGGCGGGACTGCTTCTCATTCAACCTACTGGATCTCTGACTCGCAAATGCTGGGCTTGTTATCTCCTGGAATCTGCCCACATCGTCCGCTGGTCGTTTCTGTCTTGACTCAAGTTGGTACTGCAAGTGCCATTTTTTCGTACGACCAGCCTTTGTTCTACTGGAATACGGCGACCAGTATGTTCAGTGGGCCGCTGGTAGACAACGGTGATGGAGCAAGCTATTCGCCTAATGCTCCAACTGCAAGCACCCAGAATGTCAACATTAGCGGCAACAACTTTGGTGCCAATGACTACACCGTGAAAACAAGAATTGGAAAGACCAGTGTTCAAATGATGAAATGGCTTTCAGAAACTGCAGTTGTGGGCATGGTGGCACCAGGCGTTTGTCATTCGCTCAACGTGAGCATGATTGTGTGCGATCAAGTCGGCACGGGAAGCCAAGTTTTTACGTACAACAACCCAGTCCTTGTAATGAATGGAACTAACGCTGCCACGACAGGGAAGCAAGCTTTGACACTGAATGGGGTGAACTTTGGAAGCCACGACTACTCAGTTTCTGGCGGAATCGGATTCTCAGAGGGAGAAACAACAATGTGGATTAGCGATACTACGGTCCACGTGCAAGTTGCTGCAGGTATTCGCGGAATGCTGGTCATGGTTGCCACTGCTTGCGAGCAGGTTGGTACCCAAAAAAATACGTATTCTTATTTCACCTACAACTCTCCGGCTGTGAGTTCGATGAACGGCAATGCACCTTCCACTGGTGGCACTACCATCTCGGTTGCAGGCGCCAACTTCGGGACAGCAGGATACACTGGTACCGCAAGACTCGGCACCAGCCTTGACAACTCTACCGTCTTCGGCGCAACGAGAAGTGAAGCAACGGATTGGGTTTCGGACACGGCTGTCAAAACGAAAACACCAGCTGGTGTTGCACATCTTCTTGGTGTCACGTTTACGGTGGGTCGTCTGATGGGAACCTCTTCCGGGCACTTCACGTATGATGTGCCTAAACCCAGTGCAATTTCTTTTTCCAATCGAGCAACATCGGGCACAGCCTCTGTTACGATTTTCGGCGCCAACTTTGGGAGTGCAGGATATTCTCCTCATGCACACATTGGGTTCACAGCTGTCATGGCCAACAATTGGATCTCGACTTCTGCTATTCTAGTCAAGGTGCCGGCAGGAGTGTGCAGTGGATTGAGTGTTGTCGTGACAGTTGGTGACACTGTTTTCGATGCTGGTGCATACAAGGGGGGGCCAATAATCGACCACGTGGCCTATGGCACTGCAGTTGCACTCTTCTCTTACGATGCTCCTGCGGTGATGGGAACGATTGGCACTCCTTCTGCAGCATCCACAGGTGGATCCTCTGTTACTGTGCAGGCAGCAAACATGGGAACCCGCGATGTATCGATGAAAGCCAGAGTCGGCCATACTGCGTCTGAAGCCATGAAGTGGACCTCGGATACGGAAATGACGCTCAAAATTGCTGAAGGTTGTGGCATAATGAAAGATGTGGTTGTGACTGTTTGTGGCCATCGAGGTAGCGGTACGAGGATAGTATCTTACAACCCTCCTATGGTAAGCAGCGTGAGTACTCCGAATGCTCCCACTACGGGAGGTTCCACATTTACGATGACTGGCACACACTTTCATAGCAACATCATGTCTGGAAAAGCTTCTGTCGGATTATCTTCGGCAGCCAAAACCATGTGGCTGTCCCATTCCTCAGTAACTGCTTCGCCAATTGCTGGAGTGTGCACTACTTCGATTTCGTTTACTGTATGTGACCAGGTCGGCACTCTAACTTCAGTCTTTACATTCGACCAGCCTTCGCTCAAAACGTTCGCTGGCACGAATGCTCCCAAATTAGGAGGATCATCGACCACAACCTATGGAGCCAACTTTGCAATCTTTGATTTGTCTGGGGCGAGTAGGATAGGTGGCACGGCGGCCCAGTCCACTCTTTGGAAATCCAATACTGCTGTCGTTTTAAAGTCCGCTCAGGGCTATGATGGCTCATTGAGGATTGTCTTCACTGCATGTGGTGCGATGGGCACGACTACAGCGTCGTTTACGTTTGATTTGCCGGTGATCATCAAAGGAACTCCCGTCCACGGCCCAGCAGCAGGAGGTACGATTACAATGCATGGTCAAGACTTTGGCATAGCTGATTATTCAGGTAAGGCAAGATTCAATGGAACTGTCTGTGAGACTACAGTTTGGACTTCGAACTCTGTCGTCTCGTGCAAGTACCCTGCCGGTACCGGAGGATATGTTTTCACAGTCTTTTCAATGGCAGTAAAGAAAGCAACCTTGACCCATGTTTTTACATTCGACGACCCTTCAATCACGTCCCTGCAGGGGACCAATAGTGTGGCAACTGGCGGCATGACACTCTCTATGTATGGGGAAAACTTTGGCACAAACGATTACACTGTCATTACCAAGGTCGGTGCAACTGCGTGTGCCAGGACCATCTGGGTCTCAGACTCATACGTGGGCTGCAGAACTTCTGGTGGAGTTTGCAAGGACCGTGATATTTCAGTGCAGGTTGGTGGAAACACAGGTTCTTTCTCGAAAGGATTTTCATACGATAAACCTTCCATTAAGTCAGTAGACGTCAAGCATGGGCCTGGAACAGGCGGCAACACTGTTTCAGTTTCAGGTATGAACTTTGGCACGTCTCTATACTCTGCGGTGGTAAGTGTGGTTGGTGACTATGTAATCAAGGCTGAATTGTCTAGATGGGTCTCAGACACAATGCTCATGGTCAAGATGCCCATGGGAGGTGGCGTGAATTTGGACGTGACAGCAGTGATTTGCGAATTGCGAGCCACTTTGACAAAGGCCTACTCGTATGATGCCCCGACAATTTCTGCATTCAAATCTGTCGAAAGAATTTGGCCTTTAAAAGAATCTCGGGGCAACGGCCCGCAGGGTGTGGGGTCAACCCTGACTGTCTTGGGACAGAATTTAGGAGCAATTGATTTGACACTGAAGAGCAAGATTGGAGGCACTAGCACTATCACTTCTCACTGGATCTCAGATTCTTCCATGTCTATGCAAACTGCGCCGGGTATGGGCAACAGTGAGTTTGTAAACGTGTACTTAGAGGACACAACAGGCATTGTGTACATGGCGACACTTACTGAGGCTTTCAGCTTCGATTCACCGGTCATTACTGCAATCACTCCCCATTCCGTCGTATCAGGGAGCACAATTACGGTGAGGGGCTCTGGTATGGGTGTTTATGACGCTTCTCCAACCTTCAAAGTTGGAGGAACTGCTTGTGAAGCTGCTGTTTGGGTTTCTGTGTCGCAGGTGCTTTGCAAAACCCCCGGAGGTGTTGGGGGTCTCCATGATGTGGAGGGAGAATTTGCTGAGTATGTTTTCAGCAAGTCTGGGGTGTTCACCTACTCATATCCTGTGGTCACGGCCACAGTATTGCCGAACGGACCGCAGACGGGTGGTACCATGGTCACAGTTTTAGGCGCTGGCTTCGGTACATGGGACACTTCTCCGACAGCAAAAGCTGGGGACACGGCGTGTGTTTCGTCGACCTGGTACTCAGCGTCGTCCATCAATTGCCTCCTTCATCCAGGCACTGGTGTCACAGACGTCGTCGTGGAGGAGACTTCGACCGGCCAAACCTTTTCAGGGAGGAAGACGCAGGCCTTCCAGTATGATGGCCCACGTGCAACTGCCGTCACTCCAGCTACTACTCCTCAATTAGGTGGCGCGACTCTGACGATCACGGGCTCAAATTTTGGCACTTTCAATCATCCCAATCCCACCAAGGCCCTGAAGTCGAAGGTAGGGGACACCGATTGCCGTTCCACAACTTGGATCTCGGCTTCATCAGCCACGTGCGTGACACCGGCTAGCCTCTGTACTCAGTCGCTTACCCTTGACCTCGCAGGAACCGCAAATTCGATGCTCAATGCTATCGTTTACGATGGTTTCTGTGTCAAGTCAATTTCGCCGCTCAACGGCCCAACAGCTGGAGGCTCTGCTGTTGCTGTGGTTGGTGATGCGCTTGGCACTGCTGCTGCACCTCCTTCTGTCTCGTTCGGTTTGGTCAGTGCACAAGTATCGTGGATCTCTGCGACAGCCTTGAGCGTTACCCTACCAGCGTCGGTGAATACATTTGGAGGAACAGATATATCTATCCAGGGTGCTGGTGTCACCACTGGACCTCAAGTGCTGTCAGGAATTTTCTCGTACGATGCAGCCACTATCACGGACTTGAAACCCTCGAGGGGTGAACTCGTAGGAGGTAATCGCGTCACGGTCACGGGCACCAACTTCGGAGGAGCTGCCTCTGCCTTCACTTTTTTGATTGGTGGACAGAACTGTACGGGTCTGATGTATGTCTCAGACACCAGATGCACATGTTCTGCTCCTGCCTCTCCAAAATACACCACAGTGTCTGTCAGATACGTGCATGCCGGTGTTACAATGATGTCGGTTCAGCAGCTTACCACCTACCCCGATTACTTCTTCGACAAGACGAGTGCGTATGAATACAAAGTCTACACGGGTCCTGCCACTCTCTTTACTACTAAGGAAACAGTTGCACCTGGAAAAACGGTCATGCTTCAGGTAGACGGTGGTGGCGTGAGCGTACCTGCTGGCGCTTTTGGCGAATCCACCGTTGAATTGACACTCTCGATAATTACAGCATTTGAGGGTGCCGAGCCAGCTGGAAATGACAAATTCGCCTCTTCGCTGCTGTCTTTCAAAACCGAGGATGAAAACGGCAATTATTTGGCGCCTAGCTTGCCCATTCCCATGACAATTCCAGTTTTGGATCTTTTTAGTAGGCGCAACATGCAGCAAATATCTCATTTAATGGCGGGGAGTAGCCACACTCAAAATGTGGAATCAATGCGAACAACGGCTGCAATGTTGCGAAATCTCACAGCGGCTGGGCCGCCGTCTCAACGACGAAAATTGTTGGCAACTACTGATTCCGTGCGGACATCATGGCTTGACAAGTGCACTGGCTTCTGGAAGCCCATTTGCGAAACAAAATATAATTTCAACATACTGTCCGTTGAAGGGGACATCCCAGCATCTGTATTTGCAGAGCCGTGCTTCAATCCCGTTACAGGGTGCACAACTGCAATTCTGGCTGCGCAACAATGCGAAGGCGCAGGAGGAACCTTCACGGCAATGGCCTTCGATAAGGACCCATGCCCAGACGACTCGGGCTCATCCAATAGCAATAACGTTGCCCTCATCATCGGCTGCGTCTTGGGAGGTCTCGGGATTGCAATATTGATTGGTGCTTATGTATTGCGCATGAGAAAATTGGCGGACAGTGATGGAGACTCGTCCTATGAATCCTCAAAATACTCAGACGATGAGGAGATCGGCAGTGAGTACGGCAGTCTATACATGTCGCAAGCCTCACCTTCTGGTAGTTTTCAATCGTCGCCTCGAATGATTATGCCTGGCTCCTATGTCAACCCAGGCATGGGCCAGGTGGCACCGCCTAGCTCATACAACCATGGCACGATAGGTTCGTATGTTGCCCCGCAAACACCCTACGGCCAGTATAGCACATCTGCGGGACCTATGGTGCAGCACGGTGGCCAGAATGGATCCTACGACAACGTGGGTGGAATGGGGAGCATACACATGGGAATGGGTGACATGGCATTGCCACCGCCGGTTTTTGCTCAGGGGATGGGCGGCGGTGCCATGGCCGTTGGATTGCCGCAGGGCTATTATCCTCGGCCGATGGGGGGGTCTCCAGGTTACCAGCAGCCGCAGGATGCACGATACCAGTTTGGAGAAAGAGAGCTCTGAACAAAATCTTCACTAATCAAATTAATTCAGAGAATTGGCGGCTCAGACTTGGAATCCTCCAGCCACAGATCTCCCCCTTCCTCCCCCCCTCACTCTGAAACGCCGCAATCCACGTATTTGTGCAGCAAGATACGTCCAAGCTCCAGATCGTAGCTTGGAGGCGAAAGCAGGGGGACAAGGAAACATCGTAGTCGACATCAGTGCTTGCCTTGGTAAGGTGCCGGCAAAGTGCAGAGCTAGAATACCAGCGGGGAATGTGCTCTCGGCACGTGCTTATTTTGGGTGTCAGGTGGAAATGCTGCTGGAAGAATATACAAGGGGGGAAATCAACGGGCTCCCTTGTAATGGCCGTCTGCAGATCGACGAGTATTGCTGTCACTAGCACTTTATTTTTAAATAAATCTATATTAATGAAAAGAAAGAGTGGTGTCCCAAAAATCGTAGAAATCAGCTGGTAGAATTTTAACGCTTGGATTGGATCTGTTTTTTAGTTATTTTTAGAAGCTGGGCTAGCTTGGAAATGTGCAGTTCTTTTAGGATCTAGGCGTGCAGCGGCATGGGCGCGAGCCTTGAGCGCGCGGCGGCGAGGTGCAACCTTCCTTGTCATATCCCAGAGGGAGGGGGGTTTCCCCCTGAAGGGAAGACATTTGGCCCGAATATACAATGTGAAGAATAGTGTAAGCTGCATATGTTAGATCTACTATACATTGGCCAACCTCCAGTTTCTGTCTTCATGGATTGTGACCTACCCGCTGGCACGCTGCAGCTACCGTGCAACCTTGCCGCCGCGCGCCCAGCCCCAAGCTGCCGTGCGCCACTCGTGTTACCCATGCCGGCACACTAGGAAAAATATCGCACCGGTGCGATATTCTTCAAGTCCAAAAAAATCTCATCACTTGAAAACAAATCGCACTGATGAGCATGTCATTGGGACGTTTTGTATTTCAAGTTGGCGCGATACTGTAAGTTTTCTGAGACGGTGCGATATTATGATGTATTTTTTTCAATCTTTTATTGTTCAGAGTCACGGTCGGCGCCATATTGTAAGTCTTTGTGGCGGTGTGATGTTAAGATATTTTTTTTTCAATTTTTGATTGTGTGGAGTCGGTGCGATTTGTTGTGTCGCTACGATATGTTGAATTTTTGAAGTTTGTGTGCGTGTTGAAGTTGGAGCGATACCTCGAAGTCACGATAGTGAGGGGGGGTCTTGATTGATCCAGACCAATTATTCTGATTGTCGATTTCTAAAAGCAGGACCCCTCTCCTCCAAGTCTTGTTTTAGTACCAATAAATCACTCACTAACTCAGGCTGCGAAATGGTCCGTTTACTATGGGGTGGCTACGATTAGTAGGCTCCTTAAAATATTAGGTCTTGTTTTCAAAAGAACCCTATAAAAGAGACTATATTCTGCAAAAGAGACCAATAATTTTAAGGAGCCTACTAATCGTAGCCACCCCATAACTGCGAAATTAAGTCAACCCCTATCTAAATGGGCAAATCTTAAAACAAGACCCCATCTCATCAGTGTACTTGGAGGTGTTTTGATTTGTGTGAGTGACGGTCAGATTTTTGAAGAAGGTGCGATTGTTTTGATTTTTAGAAGTTTTGATTATTAAGTTGATGCGGTACCCTAAATTTTGAAGGTCGGTGCGCTTGTTGAAATCGGGGCGATGCTTTGATTTGTTGAGGCGACGTTGGTGACGTGGTTGCTAAAACGACTGAGAACTCAGATCTAGCCAGCTAGTCTGTAAAAACATCTAAAAAACCTTGTATTTGAAGGCAATTCTTTTGTTCCGGCCTCAACAAAATGGTCTCATTTGTGACCAGATCTCGTTCGTGTGTGTTGCTAAATTGACGCGCGGCGGCAGATCTTGTTCGTGGGCGATGTAACGCTTTAAATAAGAGCTCTATATGTCATGTGTCCTACGTACATATCCACTGATGTCTTGTCTCTTCCGCATCACATTCACGTGAACACATTTAAATGTGTAAATGCATAACGTGTTACACATGTGAATACATGTGGATTTGCTGAAGCATTTGAATGCAGTATCAGCGTCATATATTTTCATTTGGTTCTAGCTCAGTTGTTGAAAGTTGTGCGATGTCTTTAATGTCTTGAGTCGGTGCAATATTTTGATGGTTTAAGTCGGTGCGATATTGTGATTCATGTCGCCAGTTTTGAATTTTGAATTTGTGTAGATCGGTATGATTTTTTCAGATCTTGCAATTTTTTTGGGAATGGTGGGTTGTCTTGAATATTATTCTCAAGTTGCCCAAATTTCAATCTTTGTCAAATTGCACAAAAAATTATGGGTATTTCAGGTCGTTTTCTGAGTTCCTTTGTAGTTGCAGAAAACAGCTAGCAAGGTTTAACATGCTTGGCTGTTTTTAGAAACCAAATGGTTAGATGTGAAATTTTCAGTCGATTGAGAAGAATCATGCTGGCTAGGGTAGCCATGTTGTGGACCTTCACTTGTTCAAAACGAGGACAGCTAGGGAAAACGCGGAAGGTACAAAAATCTATCACCTGAATCTTACAAATTTTCATCATCTGCCGATAAACTCGGAAATTCGTGTCATCTAAATTGAAATTAAGCCTACAAATTTCTATTGAAATAATTTGAATAGACATTTCTACATATGTATATATATATGTATATATA
>Ga0335398_10006927_pt1 | contig 14086 bp, 12 predicted proteins | sample BON03_FD_205742 | JGI IMG/M metagenome (GOLD analysis project Ga0335398, IMG submission 205742) | Freshwater microbial communities from Lake Bonney liftoff mats and glacier meltwater in Antarctica - BON-03 (spades assembly) (version 2) | ecosystem: Environmental > Aquatic > Freshwater > Ice >... | reverse complement strand
GCCGCGATGCTCAATTTCCTCCGCGACGACGTGCCACGGAACTGGACCACATACTGCGATCAGGTAACCGACAATTTTCGTGTCATCGACCCAACGGAGTTCCGGATTATCGCGTGAACGGGGTATAGTTTCGCGCATGTTCAACGACGCCCGACAGATCCCCGCCGGAACGGTGCTGGATGCGGAAATCTGCATCGTGGGGGCCGGGGCCGCCGGGATCTCCCTGGCGCTCAGCCTGCGTGATCGCGGCATGCGGGTGCTGCTGCTGGAAAGCGGCGGGATGGAACTGGATGAGGCCACCCAGGCGCTGTATGCCGGCGAGAGCCGTGGGGTGCCCAACCACGACCTCGATGCCTCGCGGCTGCGCTATTTCGGCGGCACCACCAACCATTGGGCCGGCTGGTGCCGTAGGCTTGAAGCCACGGATTTCCGCCCGCCGAACCCTGGCGACCTGCGCGGCTGGCCGATCACCCGCGATGACCTTGCCCCGCACTACGCGACGGCCCAGGCGCTGTGCGAGGTGGCCCCGGGCGACGACGACGACGCGGCCACCTGGCCCGCCGGGCCGGGCATGCAAGCCCTGCCGCTCGACCCTGCCCGCCTGCGCACCGCGTTGTTCCGGGTCAGCCCGCCCACCCGTTTCGCCGCGGCCTATGGCGAAGCGCTTGCCCGGACCCGCAACATCGCGGTCACCCTGCACGCCAACGTGCTGGAGGTGCAGACCGACGCGCAGGCCACGCGGGTGATCGGGCTGCGCGTGCGCGCCCTGACGGGCCCGGAGTTCGCCGTCACCGCCCGGTTCTTCGTGTTGGCCGCCGGCGGGTTGGAGAACGCGCGCCTATTGCTGCTGTCCAATCGCGCCCAGCAGGCCGGGCTGGGCAATGGCCACGACGTGGTCGGCCGCTACTTCATGGACCACCCCTGGCTGACCGATGCCGGCTTCATCGCCTTCACCCGGCCGTCGCCTGGCCTGGCGCTCTACCTCGACGAGCCGGCCTCATCCGGTAGCACCATGTTCGGGGCGCTGGCGCAGGGGGCACCCGAACCTGGCATCGGCGGCTTCCGCGTGGTGCTGCACCCGGCGCGGCGGGTGGTGGAGGGTGTCGATGCGCTCAAATCCATCGCCGGTGACGTCGCGGCACTGCGCCTGCCGGACCGGCTGTGGCACAAGCTGGGCCGGGTCGCCGCCGACTACGATGCCGTGGTCGATTCCGCCTACAAGACGCTGTTCGGCACCCGCAAGAGCATCTTTGGCTCGCCGGAAGCCGGCGCCGGCCCGATCCTGGGTGCCCATCTGGACATCAATGTCGAGCAACTGCCCGATCCGGCCAGCCGGGTTCTGCTGTCGGCGTCGCGCGACGCGCTGGGGCAGCGCCGCCTGGTGCTGGACTGGCGGCCCGGCGAGGCGGAGAAGCGTACCATGCGCCGCGCGGTCGAACTGGTCGGGCTGGAATTTGGCCGGCTAGGCCTGGGCCGCCTGCGCGCCAAGCCGCTGGCTGAGGGATCGCACTGGCCGGCGGACATGCAGGGCAGCCGCCACCACATGGGCACCACCCGCATGTCCGTCACGCCGCGCACCGGCGTGGTCGATGCCGAGTGTCGCGTGCATGGCGTAACCAACCTATACATGGCCGGCAGTTCGGTCTTCGCCAGTTGCGGCTTCGCCAACCCCACCCTGACCATCGTGGCGCTGGCGTTGCGGCTGGGCGATCGGCTGGCGCGCGAGTTCGGATAGGGAGGCGGGGTTGGATGCGCTGATCGGTCACACCGGCTTTGTCGGCGGCAACCTGCTGCGCCAGCATCGGTTCGACGCCTGCTTCAATTCGTCGAACATCGAGAGCATCGCCGGTCGGTCTTTCGACACGCTGGTCTTCGCTGGCGCGCAGGGCCGCAAGTGGTGGGCCAACCAGAACCCCGAGGCCGACCGCGCGGGCATCCAGCGCGCGCTGGATGCGATGCGGGATGTTCGCGCCCGCCGCGTGGTGCTGATCTCGACGATCGACGTGGTGCCGCCGGTGGCCGGGGCGGACGAGGATTTCGAGTGCGCGGCGCGGCCCAACCACGCCTATGGCACCAATCGGCTATGGCTGGAGCAGGAACTGGCCGCCCGCCACCAAGGTGCGGTCATCGTTCGCCTGCCCGGGCTGTTTGGCCCCGACCTGCGCAAGAACATCCTGTACGACCTGCTGCACGACAACATGGTGGACCGCATCGACCCCGCTTCCCGCTTCCAGTTCTACGACCTCAGCGCGCTTTGGTCCGATATCGGGCGGGCGCAAGCGGCGGGGCTGGGGCTGGTGCATCTGGTGACGCAGCCTGTGCTGACTGGGGACATCGTGCGGCGCTTCTTCCCGACAGCGCGGGTCGGCGAGCCGGCACTTGGCGGCAGCCCGGCCTATGATTTCCGCACCCGCCATGCCGCAGCGTTCGGCGGCAGCGGCGGCTACATCCAGGATACCGCCACGGTTTTCCAGCACCTCGGCACCTACATCGCCACGGTGCGCCGGGGGGCGGGATGAGGCTCGCCGTGTCCAACATCGCCTGGGCGGCGGATGAGCAACCGGCGGTGTTGGCCGCGCTGGCCGGGTTGGGCGTGACCGGCATCGAGGTCGCTCCCACCGTGGTCTGGCCGGACTGGCACGGCGCCACGCCGCAGGCCGCGCGTGAACTCGCCCGCATGCTGGCCGGCGAGGGCTTCGCGGTGCCGGCACTGCAATCCATCCTCTATGCCCGCCCGGCGCTGACGGTGTTCGGCGATGCGGCCGGTCGGGCGGCACTGACCGCCCACGTCGCCCATGTCGCGCGGATCGCCGAGGGCCTTGGTGCTGCGGTGATGGTGTTCGGCTCCCCGCGCAACCGCCTGCGCGGCGACCTCGCACCGGAGGCGGCGATGGCGGCGGCCGTGCCGGTGTTCCGCGCCCTGGGCGAGGCCTGCCACGCCGCCGGCACCGCGCTGGCCATCGAGGCCAACCCGGCGGAGTACGGCTGCGATTTTCTGACGCGCTGGCATGAGGCGGCGGAACTGGTGGAGCGAGTGGACCACCCCGGCGTGGTGCTGCACCTGGACACCGCCTGCACGTCGCTCGCCGGTGACGACCCGGTCGCAGCCGTTGCCGCCTGTGCCGGGCGCATCCGCCACTTCCACGTCAGCGCCGCGCAACTGGGCCCGGTGGCGGAGGACGGCAGCACCGACCACGCCGCCATCGCCGCTGCCCTGCGCGTGCAGGGCTACAGTGGCTGGGTTTCGGTGGAGATGCGCCGCGCCGCCGCGCCGCTGGACACCATCCGCCATGCCGCCGGCCTGATGCGGCGGCACTACGGATGACCGCGACGCTGATGCTTTCAGTGGTGATGCCGGCCTACAACGAGGCCGCGGTGATCGCCGAGACGCTGCGCGCCCTGGCCACGGAGCTCAACACGCAGGACTTCGCCTACGAGATCCTGGTGGTGAACGACGCCAGCCGCGACGCCACCGAGGCGGTGCTGGTCGGGCTTGCCGCCGAACTGCCGCACCTGCGCCACGTCACCAATCCCGGCCCGCATGGCTATGGCTGCGCGGTGCGCCATGGGCTTGCGCATTTCCGCGGCGATGCGGTGGTGGTCGCCATGGCCGACGGTTCGGACGCGCCGGGCGACCTTGTCGCCTATTTCCGCAAGATCCAGGAAGGCTACGACTGCGCCTTCGGCATGCGTTTCGGCGCGGGTACCCGCGTGGAGGGCTATCCCTGGTTCAAGCGCCTGCTCAACCGTGGCGGCAACCGGCTGATCGCCTGGCTGGTGGGCAGCGACTACACCGATTTCACCAATGGGTTCAAATGCTTCCGCCGCGAGGTGGTGGAGCGCATGCAGCCGCTGGTTGGCGCCCAGTTCAACCTGACCGTGGAGATGTCGATCAAGGCCGTGCTGGGTGGGGCGCGCTTCGCCGTGGTGCCCAACAGCTGGATCGAGCGGGCGGGCGGCGTGTCGAAGTTCCGGCTGGTGCAGGCCGGCGGGCTATACCTTGCCACGATCGCCTATTGCCTGCTGCAGCACCGCCTGGCCCGGGGTGGCATCGTCCGGTAGTGCCGCATCGAGCGTTCGCGCGGCGGGGTTCTGGGCCGACACCACGTTGAGCTTGCCCGCATAGTCCATCGTGGTGCTGTGGCGCTGCGCGGCGATGTGGTAACGCGGGTGCCGGGTTGTGGATTCCAGGACCTGCAGCAGGTATTCCGACATCACCGCCAGGATGATGCACACCAGGAAGAACAGCCCGGAGATCTGCAGGCTCAGCGACGTCCACCCCGGCGCCACGTCTTCCTTCACCACGAAGATGAGAACGGAATAGATCGCGTAGATCAGCGATAGCACGCTGATTCCGAGCGACATCAGCGTGATGATGCGCAGCGGCCGGGCCGAGGTGGAGAACACCAGGTTCACCGCCTTGGCCAGCCGCTCGCCCATGTCGGCACTTCGTCTGGCACGTGGTCCGCCGCCGCGCCCGCCGGCATCGGCGGGCAGCCGATCGTAGTCGATGGTGGTGAAGGGATAGCCGGACAGTGCCGGCAGGAACATCAGCGAGCGATGGCGGTCCACCGCCTCGAGCATGTAGTTAAGCACCGTGCGCGTCACCAGGCGATAGCTGGACATTGCCTGCGGCGCATTCACGTTGATCAGCCGCGCCAGCCCTGCGACGAAGCCGCGCATCAGCAGGTTTCCCAGCCCGCGGCTTTCCAGCCGCTCTCGCGGCAGGGCATAGACGATGTCTGCCCCGTCCAGCGCGTGCTCCACCATGCGCGGGATCAGTTCGGGCGGATCGAGCCGCGGGTCGAGCAACACCACCATGTCGCCGATGGCATGGTCGAGCCCCGCGGTCAGCGCGATATTGTCCCCGGTCCGCCGCGCCAGCCCGTAGAGTTGGATGTTGCGCCGGCGCGACTGCACCTCGGCGATCCGCTGGCGCGTGGCATCGGTGGAGGCGTCGTCGACGATGACGATCTCATAGTATCCGAACGCCGCCTCCATCACGGTGGCCAGCCGGTCCAACGCGGGCCCGATCACGTTCTCGTCGTTGTGTACGCGCAGCACGGCGGAGACGAAGATATCGCGCGTTCGTATGGCTTCTTCCTTCATGCCGACTGCAACGTCTGCTCGACGTAGTCGTAGACGTCGAAGATGTTGTCGAGCTTGCCGCCCAGGATAGACACCACGCGCGGTACCACGGCATCGCGATGATACAGTATCGGCCGCGCATCGTCGCCCTGCGTGCCGGCGGGGATCGTCTTGATGTCGAACAGCGAGCGCACGTAACGCGCCTGTTCCAGCACCGGCAGGTAGCGTCGCGCGTCGCGGATCATCCAGGCGAAGCGCGAGGGCGGGGGCGTGCGCATGACCGCGCCGGGGTCGATATCCGGTGCCGCGGCCTCGGCCCAGCTCTGGTGCGGCGTGTAGCGCACGTGGGTCAGCGAGTGCAGTCCTTCGGCGGGGAACGGCATGGTCGAGAAGAAGGGACCGTCCATCACCGTCACGGCCATGTCGCGCAACGCCGCGGGCGGCTCGATCAGGGCGACCTCGGTCAGCTGGTGCACCAGGCGCGGCCGGCGGGCGATGGGTTCCGGCGCCAACCTGTTGAGCGCGGCATAGGTGCAGTTGAACACCCAGCCGGCGCGCGCGCCCTCGCCATCGGCGAAGCGCACGGAGACGCCGGGGGGCTCGCATGCCAGCGCCGTTACGGTGCAGCCGGTGCGCACCGCCACCCCGGCATCGGCCAGGCGCCGCTGCAGGCCGCGGCGCAGCGCGTCCACGTTGAAGGCGGGCTCGTGCACCTCGTACACCGCCTCCACCAGCCGGCTGTCGAACAGCGCCCGGTCATGCGCGGCAACCGGGCGCAGCGGCGCGCCGATCGAGGCGGCGAAGCGTTCGAAATGCCGGTAGCCGACCTTCGAGTCGCTGCGCGCGATGGCATAGAGGTGGCGGAAATCGTCCACCACGCCCTCGGGGAAGGTGGCGCGGAACACGTCGAGGTTGCTGCGGCTGCGTGCGGCGGTCAGGAAGCTGCGCGGATAGTGGTAGCCATTGTGCAGCCGCGCCTGGTTCACCCGCGAGGCCCGCGACAGCAACGTGGCTTCCCGTTCCACCAGCAGCACGTGGCCGAAGCGCTGGCGCAGGAAGATCGCCAGGCAACAGCCGTAGAACCCGCCGCCGATCACCAGGGCGTCGACGCGGGTCATCGCCTAGTCGATCCGGAACAGGGTGAAGGTCGGTCCCTGCGCGATGGCGGCAAGGCCTGGAGAAGGCGTTCCTTGCAGCGCCGCGGGATGGGACAGTAGCAGGAAGTCGTGCGCCGCTTCGCCCGGGGCGCGCAGGCCGCGGATGGCGGCCACCACGCTGTCCAGCGCCGCGGCACCCGGCGTCTGGAACGGGTTGTCGCCTTGCAGCGCCTTGGCCGCCTGATACCGTGGCGGCACCGCGATCGGCTGCTTGAACGGATCGGCCCAGGTGGACGGCACGAACACGTCGCGCCCCACCGAGGCGAGCGACGCCACGTGCTTCAGCGGCGGATGCCACAGCGCCAGTTCGGCGGGCGAACGATAGGCCAGGGAAGGGTAGGGCGCGGCGGTCGCCGCCCACAGCACGGCGCCCGGCGGCAACAGCGCGAATGCCGCCTCGTGGCGGGCATGGACCGGGGCGAAGGACTGCCAGTCGCGCGCGACCCCCACGCTGCGCCCGGCCAGCAGCGCCACCAGCGCCGCGCCGCCCAGGGCTACGGCGCGGGGCGGCAGGCGGCGCACGTCCAGCGCCGCGATGGCCACCAGCATTACCGCCACCGGCAGCCGCGCATCGGCGTAGAGCGCGCCGAACAGTGCGTGCGGCATCACCAGGAACGTGGCGCCCAGCAGCGCCAGCGGCAGCACCATCGCCGCCGCCACGCCCAGCCGCCGGGCCAGCGCCAATCCGGCCACCAGCAGCACGACCGGCACCAGCGTCACGGCATCGAGCCACGGATTGGCGCCCAGCAGCGTGCGGTACGCCATCAGCGGCTTCCAGCCGATCCAGCCGTGGTAGGCGATTGGCTGGCCCGCCTCACCGGCGGTTGGCGACAGCGCCACGAACAGCGCCAGCGCCGCCGCAACGGGCACCGCCGGCAGCAGCAGCCGCGCCAGCGCTTCCCGCGGCGACCGGTGCCACGCCGCCAGCGCCTCGTGCAGCGCCAGCCCGCCCAGCACCACGGCGAACAGGCCGAACGCCATGAGGTGGCAGAACAGCAGCATCACCGCCAGCACGCTGCCCGCCGCCAGCCGCCAGAGCCATCCCGCGCGGGCGAGTGCCAACCAGGCGGCCACACTCCACAGCATGATCGCCACGCCGAACAGGTAGTTGGTGAAGCCGAAAAGGAAGATCGAGTTGTAGAGGAAGAACCCCGCAAGCAGCGGCCAGGGCGAGACCCGCCCATGCAGCACTCGGTGCAGCGCCGCCACGCCGCCCAGCGTCAGCAGCAGCAGCAGCGCCAGGAACACCCGCCCGGACACCGGCGGCGGCAGCAATGCCGTCAGCCCCAGCATCACCACGTCCATCGCCACGTTCGGCAACGCGAAGCTGCCCTGCAGGTAGGGCGTTGCGTGGGCCACCTGGCCCATCAGCGCGGCAATGGCATCGGCGCGGGCGAGGTGGAACGGGTAGTCGTGCAGCGGCGGCAACGTCACCACCAGCAGGGGCAGAACCACGGCAACCATCGCCGTCGCCAGCAACAACGGCTGGATTCGTCGTAATATTGCAATCTCGGACGCTGCGCGTTGCTTCAAGCGGGCGGTGTCCAGGTGAATGGAATGGTACTCTCCCGACTATCCCACACGCTGGGCCGCGACACCACCATCGCCCGTTGCCCGTCGAACCAAGGACAGGCCATTGTGTGTGCCGACGCGGCTGTCTGCCGGGCGGGGGCAATCCGCCCGGCATAAGGTGGTCCGTTTACGGCCGCGTCGTCAGCACCGGCCGCCCCGGGGTGCGCAGCGGCTCGGCCAGGCGCGCGAACTCGCACAGCAGTTTGCGGGTGTCGCGCGGGTCGACGATCTCCTCCACCTGGAACGTCTCCGCCGTGCGGAACGGCGAGCGCAGCTTGTTCAGCCGCGTCTCGATCTCGCGCAGCTTCGCCTTGGGATCCTCCGCCCCCGCGATATCGGCGCGATAGGCCGCCTCGATCCCGCCTTCCAGCGGCAGCGAGCCCCACCAGCCCGACAGCCATGCATAGCGCAGCGCCAGCCGCCCGGCCGGCGTGTGCACCGCGCCCGCCACGCCGAAGGAATTGCGCACCACCATCGTGCACCACGGCACCGTGGTCTGGTTCATCGCCGCCATCGCCCGCACGCCGTGGCGGATCACCGCGGTGCGCTCGGCCTCGACGCCGATCAGGAAGCCCGGGCAGTCCATCAGGTAGACCACCGGCAGATGGAAGGTCTCGGCGAGGTCCACGAAGCGCACCACCTTCTGGCAGGCATCGGCCGTCCAGGCGCCGGCGTAGTGGTAGGGGTCGCTGGCCATCATCGCCACCGGATGCCCTTCCAGCCGCGCCAGCCCGGTGATGACCGAGCGGCCGAAATTGCGCCCCATCTCGAAGAAGCTACCCTGGTCCACCACGGTGTCGATGATGCTGCGCATCTTGTACACCTTGCGCCGGTCGCGCGGGATGACGCTCATCAGCTTCTCGTCGCGCCGGTTCGGGTCGTCATCGCAAGGCAGCACCGGCGGCACCGCGTGCACGCTCGACGGCAGGTACGACAAGAATCGCCGCGCCCGTGCGAACGCCTCCTCCTCGGTGTCCACCGCTTCGTCCACCCCGCCGGCGCGCGTCTGGATCTCCCAGCCGCCCAACTCCCGCTTGGTGACGTTGTGGCCGAGCGCGTTCACCACCGGCGGCCCGGCGACGAACATCGCCGAGGTCTCCTTGGTCATGATCGAGTAGTGCGTCGCCGCCAGCCGCGCTGCACCCAGCCCGGCCACCGACCCCAGCCCGAGGCCCACCACCGGCACCTGCGACAGGTTGTCGGTTGCCAGGAAGAACCCCTGCGTGCCGCCCACGCCGCCGGGCAGGTTGGCCCGCCCGGTCGTCTCGATGGTCTTCACCGAGCCGCCGCCGCCCGAGCCCTCAATGATGCGGATGATCGGCAGCCGGAACTCGGCGGCCATCTGCTCGGCCATGATCGGCTTGGCCTTGATCGTGGCGTCGGCCGAGCCGCCGCGCACGGTGAAGTCGTCGCCCACCACCACCACTGGCCGCCCGTCGACCTGGCCGCGCCCGAACACGCAGTTTGACGGCACGAGTTGAACCAGGTTGCCCTCGGCGTCGTATTCCGCCTTGCCGGCAATAGCGCCCACCTCGTGGAAGCTGCCGGGATCCGTCACGCCGGCAATGCGCTCGCGGATGGTCAGCCGCCCGCCGTCATGCTGTCGCTTCACCTTGTCCGGACCGCCCATCTGGTGGGCGAAGGCCTCGCGGCGACGCAGTTCATCCAATTCCGGCTGCCAGCTCATTTTTTGTCTCTCCCGTTCGCGCGCTCATCATGGTCCCGGACGGCACGGACGGAAATGGTCCATCGCGGCACGGACGGAAACTCGTCGCCCGGCGTTGCCCCCGCCACCAATGCCGCTAAGCTTCCCCCGGGAACAGGAGGCATCGCGGCATGGCGAAATGGGTGCGTGTGGCAGGTGGCGACGGCGACGCCTTCGGCCTGTTGGCGGAAGACGGCTCGGTTGCGCTGCACCGCGGCGACATGTTCGACCGGCCCAGCCCGACCGGCGAGACCGTGCGGGCCGATGCGGTGCGCCTGCTCGCGCCGGTCCTTCCGGGCAAGTTCATCGGCCTGTGGAACAACTTCCACGAGCGGGCGCGCAAGGAGGGCAACACCATCCCGGCCGACCCGCTCTACTTCCTCAAGTCGCAGGCCAGCGTCGTCGGGCCGGAGGCGCCGATCCTGCCGCCACCGGGCTATGACGGGCGCGTGGTCTACGAAGGCGAACTCGGCATTGTCATCGGCCGCCGGCTGACGCACGCCGACGAGGCAGAAGCGGCGGCGGCCATCTTCGGCTACACCTGCGTGAACGACGTCACCGCCTCGGACATCCTCCGGGCCGACCCGGCCTTTCCGCAATGGGCGCGTGCCAAGTCGCCGGATACGTTCGGGCCCGTCGGTCCCTGCATCGCGACCGATCTCGACTGGGCCGCCCTGCGCGTGCGCGTGCTGCTCGGCGGCCGCGAACGACAGAACTACCCGGCCGACGACATGATCCTGCCCCCCGCGCGCATCGTTGCCCTGCTGTCGCGCGAGATGACGCTCGAACCCGGCGACCTGATCGCCTGCGGCACCTCGCTGGGCGCCATGCCGATGCGCCCAGGCACGGTGGTCGAGGTCGTCATCGAGGGCATCGGCACGCTGCGCAACGTGTTCGCCCCCGCGGAGCCTGCCGCATGACCGCCACCCCGCTCTTCGCCGGCCTGAAGGTGATCGACTGCGCCAGCTTCATCGCCGGCCCCGCGGCGGCCACCATCCTGGCCGACCACGGCGCCGACGTGATCAAGATCGAGCCGCCCGGCGCCGGCGACCCCTACCGCACCCTGCACACCCGCCCCGGCGTGCCCAACCCGGGCGTCGACTATGCCTGGCTCATGGACAGCCGCACCAAGCGCGGGCTGGCGCTCGACCTCAAGGCTCCGGCGGGGCGGGAGGTGCTGGAACGACTGGTCGCGCAGGCCGATGTCTTCGTGACCAACTACCCGCTGCCGGTGCGCGAGCGCCTGCGGGTCCGCTACGCCGATTTTGCCGAAAGATACCCCCGCCTGATCTACGCCTCCCTCACCGCCTATGGCGAGGAAGGCACGGAAGCACAGAAAACCGGCTTCGACACCACCGCCTACTGGGCGCGCTCCGGCCTGATGGACCAGGTTCGGGCCGACAGCACCGCCATGCCCGCCCGCTCCGTCGCCGGCATGGGCGACCACCCTACCGCCAGCGCGCTTTTCGGCGGCATCGCGGCCGCGCTGTACCGCCGTGAGCGCACCGGGCAGGGGGCTGAAGTGCGCGCCTCCCTACTCAACGCCGGCATGTGGGCCAACTCGTTCCTTGTCCAGGCCGTGCTGTGCGGCGGTACCATCCCGCCCCGGCTGCCGCGCGATCAGACCGCCAATGCGCTGGGCAACATGTATCGCACCAGCGACGGGCGCTGGTTCATCATCGCCGTGGTCAGCGAGGACCGGCAGTGGCCGTCGCTCGCCGCCGCCATCGGCTGCCCCGACCTGGTGGAGGACCCGCGCTTCGTCACCACCCCCGCCCGCCGCGCCAATGCCCGCGCGCTGATGGACATCTTCGACCCGATCTTCGCCCAGCGCCCGGTCGCCGAATGGCGCGACATCCTCGACGCCGCCGGCATCACCTTCGGCCTCGTCGGGACCACCGAGGAAATTGCCACCGACCCCCAGGCGCTGGCTGTCGGCGCGCTGATCCCACTTGGCGACGACGGCACGATGACCGTGGACTCTCCCTTCACCATCCAGGACAGCCCCAAGGTGCCGCCCCGTCGGGCGCCGGATGTGGGCGAGCACAGCAGTGAAATCCTGCGCGACGCCGGGTTCTCCGACAGCGAAATCACGGCCCTCATACAGGCCGGCGCGGTGGCGGGCAGATGAGTGCGTCAAAGCAGCAGCAAGACGAGGGGCTTTGTCCCTCGACCCCGCGCCGTGCGAAGCACGCTTTCGCGCGACGGCCTGTGGCCCCCGGCCCCCAACAATTCACGGGATCCAAGGGCGATGCCCTTGGTGGGGTCCAGGGGTGAAACCCTTGGCCTTCCCTTCCTCCCAAGGAGCGCCCCACCCATGCCCATGCTGAACAACAACGGCGTCAATCTCCACTACGAAACCCACGGCCAAGGGCCCGTGCTCCTGATGAGCCACGGCTTCTCCGCCACCTCGTCGATGTGGCGCGGACAGGTCGAGCCGCTGTCGAAGGACCACACCCTCGTCCTGTGGGACATGCGCGGCCACGGCCAGTCCGACTACCCCGCCGATCCTGCGGCCTACAGCGAGGCGGCCACGGTCAGCGACATGGCCGCCATTCTCGACGCCGTCGGCGCGAAATCCGCCATCATCGGCGGGCTGTCGCTCGGCGGCTATATGTCGCTCGCCTTCCACCTGCGCCACCCCGGGCGCACCGAGGCGTTGCTGATCATCGACACCGGCCCCGGCTTCAAGAAGGACGAGGCCCGCGCCGCCTGGAACGAGCGCGCCCACCAGACCGCCGGCCGTTTCGATGCCGAGGGCTTGGCGCCGCTCGCCAAGGGCACCGCCGAGCGCGCCCAGTCCCGCCACCGCGACGCCACCGGCCTCGCCCATGCCGCCCGCGGCATGCTCACCCAGCGCGACGCCGGCGTGATCAACTCGTTGCCCGACATAAGGGTGCCGTCGCTGGTGCTTGTCGGCTCGCGCGACACGCCGTTCCTCGCCGCCACCGACTACATGGCCGCCAAGATCGCAGGCAGCACCAAGGTGGTGATCGACGACGCCGGCCATGCCGCCAACATCGACCAGCCCGAGGCTTTCAACCGGGCCGTCCTGGCCTTCCTCACCACACTTCGCTGAAAGACACGTTCACCATGACCACCTACAAAGACATCGGCACCGCCATCACCGACCGCGTCGGCATGGTGGAAATCCGCAAGCCGCCCAATAATTTCTTCGATGTCGCGTTGATCAACCAGATCGCCGACGCTTTCGAGGCGTTCGACGCCGACCCGGAGGTGCGCTCGGTGCTTCTGTGCGCCGAGGGCAAGGCGTTCTGCGCCGGCGCTGATTTCTCGTCGCGCCCCGATACCGGACTGGTAACCGAGGAAGGCGGGCAGGTGACCAAGCATCTCTACAAGGAAGCCATCCGCCTGTTCCGTACGAAGAAGCCCGTGGTCGCGGCCATCCAGGGCCCGGCCATCGGCGGCGGCCTTGGCCTGGCGCTGGTCGCGGATTTCCGCGTTGCCTGCCCTGAGGCCCGCTTCTCCGCCAACTTCACCCGTTTGGGCTTTCACCCCGGCTTCGGCCTCACCGCCACCCTGCCGCGGCTGGTCGGCCAGCAGAAGGCGGCGATGATCTTCTACACCGGCCGCCGCCTCACCGGGGAGGACGCACTGGAAATCGGGCTCGCCGATCAGCTTGTTCCCCAGGGCGACCTGCGCGCCGCCGCTCAGGCGCTGGCCGCTGAGATCGCCGTCTCCGCCCCGCTCGCCCTGCAATCCACCCGCGAAACCCTGCGCCGCGGCCTGGCGGACGCCATCGAGACCGCCACCGAGCGCGAACTCGTGGAACAGGAATGGCAGCGCCGCACGGCGGACTTCAAGGAAGGTGTGGCCGCGATGGCCGCTCGTCGTCCGCCGGCCTTCACGGGGCGCTGAACGCGGGGCGGGGGCCTTTTCGCCCCTGCCAGACGGTGGCTTGTACGGCCGTTGTTTTGTCGGCAAACGGTCCTGCCCCGGAACCTCCGGGAACAATTGGTGCGCCTGCCTCGTTGGACCGTGAACGACCAGCGAGGCAGCCCCATGCTATGGCAATCGACGACTGTCATCGGTAGCGCAATCCATGCAACCGACGGCTCGATCGGCAGCGTCTCCGACCTGCTGTTCGAGGAGAACAGCTGGAGCATCCGCTGGATCGTGGTGGATACCGGCAACTGGCTGCCCGGCCGCAAGGTTCTGCTGCCGCCTGCCGCGTTGCAGCAGTCGGAGGCAGCGCCGCAGGCGTTCCTGGTGGACCTCACCCGCCAACAGGTCGAGGAAAGCCCACCGCTGGCTAGCGATGCGCCGGTGTCGCGCCAGTCGGAGTCGCGCATCTATGGCTATTATGGCTGGACGCCGTATTGGTATCCTGGCCTCGCGGTCTATCCCGGCTATCCTGGTCCCATAGGCCTCTCGCCGATCGCGCCGGGTGGCAGGGCAATGGCGCCCGGGCCGGCGGGCGACGTCCCCGATTTGCCCGAAGGCGAGCACGGCGACCCGAATCTGCGCAGCGTGAACGAGGTCACCGGCTACTACGTCCATGCCAAGGACGGCGACATCGGCCATGTCGAGCTTCTCATGGTGG
>Ga0335398_10006925_pt1 | contig 14086 bp, 10 predicted proteins | sample BON03_FD_205742 | JGI IMG/M metagenome (GOLD analysis project Ga0335398, IMG submission 205742) | Freshwater microbial communities from Lake Bonney liftoff mats and glacier meltwater in Antarctica - BON-03 (spades assembly) (version 2) | ecosystem: Environmental > Aquatic > Freshwater > Ice >... | reverse complement strand
TTGGTTCTTTTGATCCCCCTTTATGCCTAAAAACTCAGGTTATCAGAAACATAATGGAGATAAAATGTAAAACCGTCCCAGCTAGAACAAAAACATGCCAAATCGCATGGGCGTAAAGCATTTTTTTATTGGCATAAAAAACAGTGCCTATCGTATAAGCCAAACCCCCTGCTGCTATCAGGTAAATGATTTCCATACTGAGGTTGGCCACCAAAGGCCGAATAAGGAGTAAGGCCATCCAGCCCATACCTAGGTACAATAGGAGCGATAATTTTTCAAACCTTCCGATAAAAAATACTTTAAAAACAAGTCCCAGGAAGGTGATGGCCCAAACGATTCCGAAATACACCCAGCCTTTTGTTCCACCTAACCCAATCAATAAGAATGGTGTATAAGTGCCTGAAATTAAAAAATAGATACTTATATGATCAATGCTACGTAAAATAGGTCTCAATTCTTTAGCGTGGATGGCATGATAAAGTGTAGAAGAGGTGTAAAGCAGTAGCATAGTGCCTCCAAAAACACAACAACTAACCACATGTAAAACTGAACCATTCAAAACAGAAAATACCACCAAAAGTGAAATGGCAACTATAGAGAATAGAATTCCGATCAAATGAGTTAGTGTATTGGCAAACTCTTCCCTTATCGTCTGTTTTCTTTCTACCTGTCTGGCCATTGCTGCGTTTTTAAAGAATATAGTAAATATCGGATTTTTAAGTCAATATTTTGGATGCTTGGGTAGTAAATTGATTCTCCATGCATTACACTTTGAAAAAAAGGAAAAGGCCTCGATTTTAATCGTGGCCTTTTCAAAATATTACAAAGAGTAACATTGAGTTCGAGGTAAGATCCTCTTAAAAAACCGGCTAAATCGTCACTTCGAACCCTTTTTAGGGGGTATTGAGCCGAGAAAGGGTATGGCAGTCCCACCTAATGTTGGCCCCTGAGCTTGTCGAAGGTGTCTCACTGCTTCCTCCACTCGAAGCCCTCCTTAAGCCTCGGAAGGAAGTTTTTTTATGAAATTGGGTCGAACTCAAGTTATATACAGTATGATAAATAATTACACATACCTCTTAACATTTCTCCTTCAGGAGAAACAGGAATGAGGCAAATCAAAACAACTATGTGTAATTATTTAATAGAATCAATATAATAAATAGTTGTCGCTGAATTACTGCCTTTAAATTAGGGTTTATGTATTCTGTAATAGCATTAGCTATAATCTGAATGCTATAGATAATATTTCAGTGCCCTCAAATCAGTCCGTAATCTCCTGAGATTATTTAAATATTCTATATTCATATCCTATCGTAAAAGCCAAATATTGACCGTTATATTCATGGTAGTTGTCGGTATAGGTTTGGCCTTCATAAATGACCTCGTGAAAATCCCTTGTCACCAGAGGCCCTCCTGTATTGATTCCCCACATCGCATCAACAGAAATTCTTCCCCTTTCATTCAAATTATAAAACAAGCCAACTTCGGGCCTTATAAAGACACTGAATCTTCTGTTCACCAATGACTCACCATAAACAAAAATATCATATGTTGGTTCCCCGGAGGCATTGACTACCGTTCGGAAGTAACCTTCTGGATATTCATAATTTTCAAAAGGGGTATGGTTTAAAGGAATGGATAAAGAAGTGTGAAATCCAACCTTTCCTTCGGGCAGGAAAAAATCTTTTCTAACAGTAGGGCCTATTGACCACAACGCCAGCGACGGACCACTACCTTTAGGCACATTCCTTTCAGGTTGAAAAAGATCAAGTTGTGCGTTTGAGCGGCTAAAGCCCAAATCGATTCCCATATACAAGTCTTCCATAACTTCCTGTCTTGCGTACAAATTAAACGTCCACAAAACTGTACTTCTTGATTTCAGAACAGGAAATGAACCTGTATTTTCCCAATCGGAACCAAATCCTCCGATCCTCGCCCCTACATAAATATCCTGACCAAAAGCCATTGTAGCCGAGGTCATAACAAGGGCAAATGCAGCAAATATATTTTTCAACATCATTTCAATAGCCTTTGGAGATATTTTCCAAATTAAAACTCCATTCAGTAGTGCCATCTAATGCTGAGCCATGGTCCCCACCTATTTGAATGAAGAACTGAGTGTCTAAGGTAAATTTTCTCAAATGAATGATGATCGATAAAAATGAAACTACTTTTTACATTAACTAAAGAAATATAAAAAAAAAGAAATAAACAATTTTTTAGTTTCATTTTTTATATGTTTTTTAAATACTATTTCTATAAACTAAATATTTTTAAATATAACGCCTTAAAAGTAATATTAATGATGTTAAAAAGGGATATAAATTTATTTTTCCTGAAATTATACTATTGATAACTAATTTCATATAATTTTTATTAAAGAAAATAGGGTTTAATTTTACCGATCAATATTTCTCAACTTTTATATGAGAAAAATAGCTTGTGAAATAATAAAAGTACAATCGCTAAAATTAAAAAAAATGCGTTGTCTACCTAATCTGCACGAGCCAGAACCAAAAAGGAGGAGGTTTTTGTAAAGCAGGGCATGGACTTACCACCTACTACCCACCGGAAAAAAGCGGACAAAATACATAAATATTGTCTGACAAGACGTGGAAAAGAACTGGCCACAGCTGCCCAAAAACTCAGGGAAACGGTACTGGTCCCGGCTACTGATTATTGAACTTTTGCCAAATGGGGCAAGAATATAATTGGTAAGGCTGGTAAAGCTTCTTTTAATAATTCAATAACATTACGCTAAAGCCGAGATGTATAGAATGGTTGTCAGGGTAATTTTGTACTTTTGCAGGAACTTATGAAAGCAAGAACCTTAAAAAAAGATAAAGTCAATATCATCACCATGGGTTGTTCCAAGAACCTTGTGGATTCTGAAGTGTTGCTAAGCCAACTAAAAGGAAATGGTATTGATGCCCGGCATGAATCAAATGCTCTCGATAACAATATAGTGATTATCAATACTTGTGGCTTTATAGACAATGCCAAGCAGGAATCTATCAATACCATTTTAGAGTATGCTACCGCTAAGGATCAGGGCTTGGTGGACAAAGTCTATGTGACAGGATGTTTGTCTCAAAGGTACAAGGATGATCTGGAAAACGAGATTCCTCAGGTGGATGCATTTTTCGGAACCAGGGAGCTTCCCGCATTATTGAAGAAATTTAAGGCGGATTATAAGCATGAGTTGGTGGGAGAGCGCCTACTAAGCCACGCCTCGCATTATGCCTACATGAAGATCTCCGAAGGTTGTGACAGGCCATGTGCCTTTTGTGCCATTCCGCTAATGAGAGGTGGGCACGTTTCCCGTCCAATAGAGGAATTAGTGAAAGAGGCCAAGCACAAAGTGGCTGGAGGAACCAAAGAAATACTTTTGATCGCACAGGATTCTACCTATTATGGTCTGGATCTCTATAAAAAACGAAGACTTGCAGACCTGTTGCGGGCGCTTTCGGATGTACAAGGATTGGAGTGGATAAGGTTACACTATGCTTACCCTACAGGTTTTCCGATGGATGTGCTGGAAGTTATGGCAGAACGGGATAATATTTGCAATTACCTGGATATTCCGTTGCAACATGGTTCTTCTGACGTGCTGAAAACCATGAGAAGAGGCACTACTCGTGAAAAACAAGAGGCACTGATCAACGAAATCAGAAATAAAATTCCAGACATTGCGATAAGGACAACACTTATCACTGGGCATCCTGGTGAAGGAGAGGCAGAGTTTGAAGAAATGGTGGACTTCGTAGCGCGCATGCGTTTTGAACGATTAGGTGTTTTTACCTATTCTCATGAAGAAGATACCCATGCTTACGGTTTGGAAGACAGCGTTCCTCAGGAAGTAAAGCAGGAAAGAGCGAATCGCTTGATGGAGATACAAGAGCAAATTTCTTTTGAACTTAACCAGGAGAAAATAGGGAAGGAATACAAGGTTTTGATTGATAAGAAAGAAAATGGCAAGTTTGTAGGGCGGACGGCTTATGATTCTGTAGAGGTAGACAATGAAGTGTTGATAGATGCCAGTAAGTATTATTGTAGGCTGGGAGACTTTGTAAATGTGAAGATTACTGAAGCTACAGAATTTGACCTTTACGGAGAAGTCATCTAGGTCCTTATTGTTTTTAATTGTCATTCTATTTATTCATAAAAAAAGCAGATTTTATACCCATGTATTTACAGGAAGTCACTACCTCAGCACATCAAAAGGAATTTTTTCAAATGGCAGTGAGGCTGTACCAGCATGAAAAAAACTGGATCAGACCCCTGGACAAAGATATCGAGGATCTTTTTCACCCAGAGACCAACAAACTGTATAAAAGTGGAGGGAAATCCATTCGTTGGTTATTGTTGGATGATCAGGGCAAAACCATTGGCAGAAATGCTGCTTTTATCAATCCCAAGTGGAAAGAGAAAATCCCAACCGGAGGGATGGGTTTTTTTGAATGTATCAATGACCAAAAAGCAGCTTTTATGTTGTTTGACGTGGCCAGAGAATGGCTGGAAACACAGGGCATGGAAGCCATGGATGGACCGGTTAATTTTGGTGAGCGAGACAAATGGTGGGGCTTGTTGGTAGATGGCTTTTACCCTGCCAATTATAACATGTATTGGAATTTCGCGTATTATAAAGACCTTTTTGAAGCCTATGGGTTTCAAATCTATTTCAAACAATACACCTACAGTAGAAATGTAAGAGGAGTGATTGTAGACCCAAAAATCAGGGAGAGGTCATTAAAAATACTACAAAACAAGGACTTTGAATTCAGGTGCCTTAAAGGTGATGAGCTTTGGGAGAAATTTCCCGAATACTTTATGACTGTTTATAACAAGGCATGGGCGGGACATTTGGGAAAAACCATTTCCGTAAGAGAAGCGAAATTAATGCTCTCTAAAATGAAACCTATCATTGATCCCTATCTCATCTATTTTGGGTTCTATAAAGGTGAGCCAATATGTTTTTTTATTAGCATTCCTGAAATCAATCAGCTATTTAAATTTGTTGATGGTAAAATGGATTTCATTGGTAAACTGAAATTTCTTTGGCATAAAACTTTTAACCCTCCAAACAAAATGCTGGGCTTGGTATTTGGTGTAGTTCCGGAATTTCAAGGTAAAGGGGTGGAAAGTGCCATGGCTACGGATTATAGAGACAATATAGCAGAGAAAAAACTGCCCTATAAAACCATAGAAATGAACTGGGTAGGAGATTTTAACCCTAAGATGATGCGGGTCTGTGAGCAATTAAATGCGTCTATCTTCAAAACACATCATACCTACCGTTATATTTTTGACAGAAGTGTTCCTTTCGAGAAGCACAAAGTAATGTAAAATAACGTTTTTAATCTGCAAGAGATGTAGGCAATAATTAACCTTGGTCAGTCTTTTCCGAAGCGAACTGATAGGCTAAAAATCCACTTATTTTAAATAAGCTATTGCTTAATAAATTTTTGTTGGCCTTCAAAATTCGAGTTTTCCAACCGAATTAAGTAAGTACCATTCTTTAATCCACTTAGATCCAGGTCTTCGGTAGAAGAGAAGGCAGGTAGGTAAATGGTTCTTATTGGCAAACCGTCTAGCCGGATAATAGCGATTTTTGTGGCTTCTGTAAATTCTTGGATTAACCTTAATGTACTTTTACCCTGAGTTGGATTTGGTGACAATACAAATCTATGGGGGATGTCAACTGACACCATATTTGTCTGTACTTTATTTGCACCTAATTCAGCCCGAGTATGGTAAGTTCCAGGATCTAGGGTACCCAAATCTGCTTTCCAAAGAAGAGGTGACTCCTTAATCCAGATAATGGAAGGATGCATAAGAGGTGTTTGTTCATTAAAAAGCTGGATTTCCTCAGGAAGTTTTAAAGGGATATTCGTTGTTAACCTTAATTCAAAATCCGCTTCCTTCTCTACCATTTTTAAATTCCCTTCCAAGGGTATGGTTGCTCCATTTTGAATAGAATTCCCTAAATGTATCAATAAAGGTTTGGAGGAAAGGGGTAAAGTAAGTTTACCATTGGCATAGGGAAGTGTTACGTTTTCTCCATTTGGAGAAATGCCCGACAAGTACCAGGCATCTTGAGCCGGAAACTCAACTGGAAGCTGAAAATTAACCATCAAAGAATCATCTCCTGAGACAGGCCTCCAAGCAACAAGGTGTGTCAATTCTCCTTCTTCATTTCGTAGTTGATAAATGTATGCCTGATCGTCTTCTTTGATAACGTCTTCAAAATAAAGGTTGCCCATCCTGTTTTGCATGGCCTCAGCGGCTATAAATACTCGTTTCTCCTGAAAATCATAGTGAAGGGATTCCGTTAAACCTGAGCGCTGATAGTTTATCGGATCTATTCCCGCAAGGGTATCCACATTGGAGAAAAAATACCAATGGGCTTTGTCTACACCCATTCTGCTCAACCAAAATAAGCCACGTAACGCATAAACTGCTTGTGAAATAGGACTTACTGCTTCTGAATTGATGGCAGTTTCATTTTCACTAGAGGCATCCCAACCCCATTCGGTTACATGAACTTCCTTACCTGGCATATTGGTATCCCTAAAGCGTAATCCCGAGAACAAGGCTCTCATCTCTGATGCTGGATGCTCTGGGTGTACAGCTATTCTAGCGCCATCAATATTTCTGTAATAGCTGTAGAGGTGTAAATTTATACCGTCAAGGTAGGGTGCCGCTGCTTCATGCAGCTTAGTGCCCATGTAATTTTTCTGACCTCCATTGGTTACAGGATGTGATGCCTGGAGCGCTGCGGGCAATACCTTTATCATAGGATCTGCGGTCTTTAATCCTTGAGCCGTTCCTTCCAGAATTTTACGATAAGTGGAGTCACTATAATCCCAGGGCTCATTACCTACTTCCACCGTTCGGATAAGGTTTTCATGACTTGGTCCAAAGGTGCTGGCAAAAGCATGTCCAAGTCCGTAACCTGAAGAAAAGGGATGGTCCCAAACAGATTCTAAAAACCTGTCAAAGGTGAAAGTGGCATCCACTTCGAATCCTTTATCAATCCAATCTTTGTATTCTCTGGTCCACTGCGTCCAAGGACGTAATACTACTGGATTTTCCCCTCCGTAGGAAGGCGTGATGTCCGGATCAGCTGTATCCCAATGGATGTTGTGGTAATTTCTTGCCTGACTTGCAGCTCGGATAAATTTTTGAGCTCCTTCATCTGGACCTTGTAAGTTGGGAACCTTCTTCGTTCCCCATGCCCATACCGTATTAACGCCAAAGAGCTTGCCAAAACTTGATGCTTGAGGTTTTGGAGCAGGTGGTGGGCCATAGTTTCCGAATTTGTCATATACTGTTAACTCTTGAACAGTGGCTTTTTTATAGTTAATGTCTACCAATTGCTGTTCGAGGCGAATAAACCTGGTTCGGTTTCCTTCTGGAAGTTCAATATTATGAATGTCTAATGAAGTAGGGTCAAGCTCTGCCAGTAAAGACAAACTATCAAGCGTTGGTCCTACCCACAGTTTAGAGGAAATGGCCGTATTGTTACCATTCCATTGTTTGGCAGCTATTCGTGAAACAGGTTTGATCTCATTCAAGTCTAAAGTCACAAACTCTGACAAAGGTGCTGAATAGGCAGCAATTTCCTGAATACTAAATGGTGCACTTGAAGACAAGGAAACGGCTGTTACCTCGTCCATCTCTATTTTAAACCTAACATGGCCTACAGTTGTGGTTGTATATGTTGTTCTTAAGGTGTCACCTTGTAGGTTGATTACCTGGATATTTACGGGTTCAAGATGATTGTTTACCAATCGCAACCCTAACCGATGTATTCTAATAGGGGTTAAATTCAGTGAGTAGGTGGCTTCTCCGTCCATAAGGGTGAGAGATGGAGTACTGTTGCCTAGATTTCCATCAGTAGCATTGGCCATGTTCGCCCCATTACCTGCTATTCCGATTTCATGGAGAAATATATTTTGTCTGGAATTACTAACGTACCCATCTGGAAGAGGATTGGTAGAAAGCCATGCGGTGGCATTGTTTTCGTCCATTATCGCTTCAGGTGCATTTTGAGAATTGTTGGCTGATGAGCTGGCATTTACAGTGGCAGCTTTAGACAAAGCAGGGTACAAGCCTGCGTCTGGATCCCAGGTAGTCACCGGGTCTGGGATTACTGGGTCTGGTTGCACAATACTATCCCCATAGGCTTCAATCTCAAACACTGAGACTTTTTTGTAATCTTCAGGAACTATCGTATGTTCAATTCGGAAATACCTAGCTACAATTGGTTCAATAAAAGGAGTGCTAATAAAAGCAATCTCACTTGGCTGAAGAACTGCTATAATATCAAGACTGTCTGGATGGTTTCCTGCGAGCAGTTGTGTAGCAACGGCGCTGTTATTCCCAGCCCAATGCTTGGTTTTCACTTCACTTACAGCATAACTATTGCCCAAGTCGAGGGTGATAAATTCTTTAGGTAGATCTCCTAAAACAGCAATACTCATTAGGGTAAAGGCTGCACTACTGGTGAGTTTTATTTTTTCAATATTCTCTAGGCTAACCTCAAACCTGATATTATTGTAATTCTGGGAAGGTAAATATTCTTCAGTGCTAACGATACCTAAACTATCAAAAAAGGAGATCGTTACTTTTTCCTGTAGACCATTAATTTTTAGACCAAGCAAATTAATGCTTTCAGGGGATGAGAAATCAATGAAGGCTTTTGCTGGTGTTGTGCTGGATGGGGTGTACGAATTAGGTACTCCTAAATTTATATTGCTTAGCCCGATGCGATTGGGTTGTAGTAACAAATTCTGGTAAGCATTGTCATAATAATTTGTTGGGAAGGGGTTGTTTGACACCCAAGAGGTGTTTTGAAGCCCATCAATTGCATTATCGGCATTTGAATTAGGAGCAACAGAACTTGATGTGATTGTCCCTGTAAGCTGGTACATGCTTTCCTGCGCTTGAATAGCTATAATGGTTAAGAAGAAAACAATACTTAGGACGAGATGTTTTTTTAAGTAAAAAGGCATAGGCTTCTATTTTAATTCCCAATAGTACAAGAAATATCAAAAAATACACCCATTGGAAGGAGAAATATTTTAGTTATAAAGAGCGCAGCAGCAATAAAGCTGATGACAACAAAAATATAGTAAAACCCATATATTTAATGGGTTGAATAGCTTGTAGCAATAATAATGCAGACCATTAAAAAGTTCCAAAAAGAATAAAAAAAAGGTTTACAACTTTAGTTGTAAACCTAAAGTGGAGGATAACGGATTCGAACCGATGACCTCTACACTGCCAGTGTAGCGCTCTAGCCAACTGAGCTAATCCCCCGAAATGGAGTGCAAATATAGGTAGGTATTTTAATTCATCAAATTATTCCGTAGAATATTTTATGCGGGTTAAGATACTTCTTCCTAGTGTAATCTCATCTGTATATTCCAATTCGCTACCTACAGGTATGCCTCGAGCGATGGAGCTAATGTTTAATCCTTTGTCTTTTAATTTTCTTGTAATAAAAAATGAGGTGGTGTCCCCTTCCATAGTGGCAGGTAGCGCTAAAATAATTTCTTTTACTTGTAAATCATTTGGGGGAGAATCTATACGTTTTATTAAGGTTTCTATTTTTAATTCGTCCGGCCCGATTCCCTGAATGGGGGAAATCACACCTCCCAATACATGATATAGCCCTGAATACTGGTTGGTATTTTCTATTGCTAATACATCCGGAAGGTCCTCTACAACGCAAATCACACTTTTGTCCCGTTTATGACCTTCGCAAATACTGCAAACTGATTTGTCGGAGATGTTATGACATATCACACAATATTGAATGTTTTTACGAAGGTTTATTAGTGCGTCCGTAAGGGCTAAGGTTACCGGCTCTTTTTGCTTGAGAAGATGCAAGGTAAGTCGTAATGCTGTTTTTTTTCCTATACCTGGAAGTCGGCTTATTTCCGCTACAGCATCTTCGATTAATTTGGAAGGGAAATTCAATTAAGGTTTAATTTATAAAATTGAAGCCTGTATGCCAGCATCAAGGATGGACTCACACATAGGTTTAAGTTTACTTGCACTACCCTTTTTCACAGAACACTTGCCTTTATAATGAATGATCATAGTGCATTGTTCTGCCTGTTCCTGAGAATGTTTGCAAACCTTAATTAAAACCTTGGAGACATGATCGAACATGTTGACGTCGTCATTAAAAACCACCAATTCATGCTCTTCCTTGTCAACCAGTTCTTCTACTAGTAATTCTTCTTCGGATTCAAATAAATGTTCTAAAGGTTTCATTTTGCAAAGTTAATAATTTATCCCAATTTTAATGCCTTTAGCCAAAAGCATTATGGACTCAAATCTTGTATTGATTGTTATAACATCCTATTTTTTATTGTTGTTCCTAATTTCGTGGCTTACTTCCAGAAATTTAAAATCCGATACGTTTTTTACGGGTGACAGGCAATCTCCATGGTTTTTGGTGGCATTTGGGATGATCGGTGCATCCCTGTCGGGTGTAACCTTTATTTCAGTTCCTGGTGAAGTAGGGAACAGTAGTTTTTATTATTTCCAATTGGTTTTGGGTTACACGGTTGGTTATGCCGTGATTGCAAAGGTTCTTCTTCCCCTCTATTATCGGCTCAATTTGGTATCGATTTACGCTTACCTGGAAGGAAGATTTGGCTTTTGGTCCTATAAAACGGGTGCCTTCTTTTTCATCCTTTCTCGAATCCTTGGGTCTTCTATAAGGGTTTTTTTAGTGGCTGGAGTTTTACAGGTAATATTGTTTGACAAATGGGGAATTCCTTTCTGGGTTTCCGTCTTGATCACCGTTACCTTAATCTGGTTATATACGTTTAGGGGAGGTATTAAAACAGTGGTTTGGACAGATACCTTACAAACATTTTTTATGCTTTTGGCAGTTTTTGTTAGCATATTCTTGGTTTCCAGAGAACTTGGCATCTCGGGAATAGGTGATTTGATGGTTAAAGTGGCAGATCAACCTTATTCCAAAATATTTAACTGGGATTGGAAAAGTGGGACTAATTTTTTCAAGCAGTTTTTTTCGGGGATGTTTATAGTTATCGTCATGACTGGGTTGGATCAGGACATGATGCAGAAAAACTTGACCTGTAGAAACCTCAAAGATGCACAGAAGAACATGTTTTGGTTTACCAATATCTTGGTAATAGTCAATCTATTTTTCTTAGCCTTGGGAGTATTATTGTACATGTATGCGGAAACCAATCACATCACCATTCCTGAACGCACAGATGATTTGTATCCATTATTGGCGACATCTTATTTTTCCACTTTTGCTGGAATTGTTTTTGTTTTGGGTATTACGGCTGCAGCTTATAGCAGTGCAGATTCCACTCTTACTGCTCTAACAACCTCCTTCTGCTACGATTTTCTGGAAATTGATAAAAATCCTGATAAGGAAAAAGCGCTGGTCACTAGAAAAATTGTCCATCTTACTTTTACTTTTTTGATGTTTTTGGTGATTCTTATTTTTCGTTGGTTAAACGACCAGAGTGTAATCAATGCCGTTTTCCTTATCGCTGGATATACTTATGGTCCTTTGCTCGGCCTCTATTCTTTCGGTTTATTTACCAAGTATCAAGTTAGGGATAAGTGGGTGCCCCTTTTGGCCGTATTGGCACCATTGATTTCCTTCTTGTTTTCTTCGCAATCAGAAAAATGGTTTTGGGGATACAAGTTCGGCTTTGAATTACTGATTTTGAACGGTTTGTTAATGTTTTTCGGCCTTTGGTTGGTCAGAAGAAAAAATATAGAAGACTGATTGTCGCCCAATAGCGTCATTCGGATAGTTATTTACTTACAAGGAGGGAAGGTGCGATCCACTAATCACTTTGATTGTGAACCCTTGGGAAGCAATTTCATCGAAATGTTATTTCCTATTTCTTAGATGAATAATCAAACGTTGGTTAATAGGCTTTTCCTTTATCCAAAAGTAAAGAAAAGACAGTCCATACAATGATTTTTATGTCTAATATTGGGGACCAGTTATTTACATAGAAAATGTCTAATTTACATCTTGAATAGATGTCATAGAAATCTTTGGTTTCGCCCCTAAAGCCCTTTGCTTGGGCCAATCCAGTAATTCCTGGTTTGACGGTGTGCCGATACATGAAATTGTCAATTTCTGCCGAGAATTTATAATTCATTGGCATGGCATGAGGCCTCGGACCTACGATAGACATTTCACCTTTAATAACATTTAAAAATTGAGGCAATTCATCCACACTTGACTTCCTTAAGAATTTACCGATCCAAGTAATTCTAGGGTCATCTTTAGTAGCTTGCTTAGTATCTGCCTGGTCGTTGATATACATTGTCCGAAACTTATAACAAAAAAAAGGTACATTATCTTTTCCATGTCTAAGTTGTTGGAAAAATACTGGTCCAGAGGATGTAAATTTTATGATGATGCCAATTAATGGGAATAGCCATGAAAAAACAAAGAGCATCAGGCCCAAACTTAAAGTAACATCAAAAATTCTTTTGAGCATTTTTTGAGATTCATCAAAAATTGCTACAGGAAAAATCCTCAGATATTTCCCCTTTAAATTGATTGATTTAGCGGCTGGTTTTCGCTCGGTAATAGTAGAGGGCATACTAGTGATTTTATTTAAACCATTCAAAAGGTAAAACATCAATTAACCATTACCGTGCCACGATAGGTGCTAATTAAATTTTGTCTTTTGAAAAGTGTACTTCAAAACTAAAATAAAGCGTTTTAATTTCCTAATAAAAAACCTTAATATTTTGTTTTGAATAAAATTAGTAACAAAAAATTAAATTATTGATAATTTTATAACTATTTAATTATGAAAAAAGCATTTCGTTTTGATAGATTTGATTTTAAAATGGCGTGTTGAAAGTAAGTGTGAAATCAACGTGTAATTTAGGTGATTAATTAATATGGCCAAGACTTTTCACAGAGCTAAAGATGACTCTGGATCCCAAAACAAGTTATCAAAATCGATAATTAAATCGTTTTTTACATTTATTCCTTCTTTTTCAAGAAGATGCTGCATTAGGTCAGGTGTAGCAAAATGATGTTTACCAGTTAAAAGGCCCATTCGATTAACTACTCTATGGGCAGGGACATCTTCCAAACTGTGTGCGGCATTCATTGCCCAGCCTACCATTCGAGCGCTTCCTTTGCTTCCCAGATAGGAAGCAATTGCCCCATAGGTAGTTATCCTGCCAGGGGGAATAAGTTTTACCACCTGATAAACTTGCGAAAAAAAGGTATCATTTGTTTTCTTCACCTGTCAGGTTTATTATTGATTGGTTGATAATGCGTTGGATTATCTTTTCTGATTCTCTGGATTGGCTGTTGAGTTGTACTTGAAGTTTCATCCGAACAATATCCCTTCGAATTTCAAGTGCTTTTAAGGAAAGACTATCACTATGAACATCTTCATGATACGGTTCTATAATTTTTCTCAGCTTATTTTCCATGTCATTCACATTCAACCTCGAGTGATTGGTGGTTTCAAAGTCGAAGGTTAGTTTCCTTATATTTTGTCGACTGTAATTCACTACATTGGCGGTAAGAATTAGGCTATTGGGAACCATTACCAAGTCATAGTCATCGTTTAGAAGTACGATATTCAGTAAAGTGATGTCTTTTATTTTCCCTTGATGTTCGGCAACCTTAATATAGTCACCTAGAGTAATTTGATCTGAAAACATGATTATCAGGCCATTGAGCATATTGATAATGTAATCTCTAGATAGTAGCGCAATGGCAGCAGCTACAATTGTGATACTGGAGAGGAATTCTTTCGGGTCTATGTCGAAGAAAACCATGATGGCGATTAAAAGGATAATCACATTCAACAGACTCGCGATTCTATTAATTCCTAATACAAAATTACTGTATAGAGAGTTGGTTTTCTTTTTTCTCAAATAAAACCTGACCAAAAATATTCTCCCAAGAGAAACCAAGATATTCCCTGAGAGAAGGAAAACCAATGCATCTACGATGTTGTAAAGCTTAGAAAATAATATGTTTTTATCCGGTTCTATGGTTTCCTGAAGCACAAGAAAAGTAAAATAAGCA
>Ga0335398_10006923_pt1 | contig 14088 bp, 11 predicted proteins | sample BON03_FD_205742 | JGI IMG/M metagenome (GOLD analysis project Ga0335398, IMG submission 205742) | Freshwater microbial communities from Lake Bonney liftoff mats and glacier meltwater in Antarctica - BON-03 (spades assembly) (version 2) | ecosystem: Environmental > Aquatic > Freshwater > Ice >... | reverse complement strand
AGTTTCATTGCTTATAATTCACCAATAAGAAAGTTCGACAAATATATAAATTAACAGTAATTTTTGCTTCTTGGTTATGGTAAGTTTTTATTTAGTTTCAATATTAATAACCCATTCATTCATCTTGTAGTTATTATTGATTCTCCTGTTTTAATATTTAAAAAAAATCATAAAATCAATAATTTCATTGTCAGATAATTTTTCAGGATATTCCTTGCCTAAAATAATTGTTTTATGATCAATCTATATATTATTGCCACCGTTATATCTAGGTAGTTCTCGCTTAACAAAATATCCATATAACACCTCACTAATTTTCGCTTTTACACCTTTTATTAGGTCATCAATTTAATAAATTTTATCTGAAATTTCATTGTATTTTTTTTCCGAAAATTCTTTGTTGTAGAGTAGTTTTGAAAATCTTATTAAATACTATTATTGCAATAAAATAAATTTGTTGTTTTTTCAGGTCAAACTTTCCTTTTTCAAGTTCTTCAAAAGTCATTTTTTCATTTATTAACTCTGTTTATTTTGGGTTATTACTTTTTTAAATTGACCGCTTACTGTAAAGCAAAGGTTAGTATTCTTTCATCACTAACCATAAAATTATAACAAATAAGTAGGCGTTTAACTTTAGCCACCGTTAGGCGCTTTTAATCATTGATTACTTAATACATAAACACAAATCTAATATTATCCTAAAAGATTCAAAGTGTGAATGTTGTAGTAATATTTATGAAACCAATATAAATAGAACAAGATGCTCATTAAAATGTTCTAAATTAATGAAATTGATAAGATCTAAGGTGAATGCAGTTTTTAAATAGTACGATATCTTAATTGTACCTAACGTCTAGTATAACGAGCCCTTCAATTCCTTTTATGCATTGTGTGTGCCCAGCATGGGCATCTGGTATCGACGATATCAAATTATTTCAGAGGGTGAAATACCTGTGCCGATTTTCTTCGGCATTCCTAATGTGCGGGAGTGACGCCCTGAAGCATTTGCAAGTGTACTGATAGCTATCGACATGGTTTTTGTGACACATGCATTGAAGGAAGCGAGTCTGTAAACCTTGGATCCAAAGAACAAAGCCTGTCCCGTTCAAGCGGGAAACTGGATACAGAGGTTTTCTAAGTCGGATAAGGTAAGACTACCTGTCCTGAGTATTGAGAGCATGCCGAAGTTCTAAGCTCTTAATTTCAAGGATAAGCCAAAATAATAGATAGAGACGGAATAGACACAAGCCTGCCTGCCGCAGACAGGGATATTCATCTTACCGAGAGGGCCGAGTGTTAAGAAAACTTCCAGTGGAAGTCTTTAGCGAGGAGCTAGGATGCGGCGAAGGTTGGATGCCGTGAACAACAAAGAGATGTCAGCAGTGGTCATAGTAGCTATGAGGAACGAGCCATAAGAACTATGATGGTCTCACAGAAGTAGTGAAGTACTGAACATTGGATTATGTCCAAACCCGCCTACCGTAGGCAGATTCAATAGGGAATACCGCTTCGGTAAAGCCTTATCTTAAGCAGGACTGGACGTAAAGAAAATGTTCATTGGGCATTTTTAGTAAGGGAACAGGCTCTAGGTGGCAGAAAAGGTGGATCGTCCGCGGCGGCGGATCAGAGTCCAATTCTGAATCCTACTATCACCTTGTCAAGCCTGCGAAGAAAAGAATATGAATCGATACTTTCCTATTACCTCAAAACGCAACCTACAATCCAGTGAACCGCCGTATACAGCCTGTCCCGATTTTTATCGGGAAGACCCGACCCCGAAAGCTTTCGGGATGGTGTGAGAGGCGCACCTCGCTAGAGAAATCTGGTGAGGCCGTCTACTCTATTATGGGCTGATTTCTAAACTTTCAATAATTAAAATAAAAGTATCAGTAGTAACCAAGCTCCCGAACCAATTCCGAAATTAGTCCATACTTTTTTCTTCTTTATTTTATGAGCCTGTTCTGCATATGATTGATTGTAGGTATTATTCTTCATCAATTCAGCATCCTTATACTTTAGGTTTTCGTCAGAAGGTTCAGATGACGCACAAGCTACGGCTGGAATTAATCCAAATAAAGGAGAGAGAACAATTGTTGTGGCAGCTGTCCATCCAGCACCTGATTTTTTACCTTTATAATTAGCATTAGCATCTTGTTTCCCTTTTAATTGCATATCGCTTGATGAATTATTAGCGAGTGAAGTGTTCGGGGAATCGGTAAAGATGTCTTTAGAGCCGTTCTCATAGCGAATCATTAAGACGTCAGATTTAAGTATTGTAAAAGTCGGTCCGCTTTGATTGTCAAATTTTTTATACTTTATTTCTGTGGTTGTTACCTCTGTTACTTTTGCCTGAATGTCTTCACTCGATTTTTTCGTAATTATGTCTTGTGAAAAACCTAAAGAGGCAGTAAAAACTGAAAATAATGTTGTTAAGATAATTTTATTCATTTTTTTTGAAATTTAATTTTTCTAATCGTATTGCTTTTTGGTGGTGCCCCGTTTTTTTAAATGGTAGCTGAACTCCAATAATTATTTTTTCGTCATTCTATAAAAACTTTCAAGAAGTGTCAAAAGTCGGTGGTTCTCTCGTTTGTGTCATTCCGTTGCGTCGTTTTTTAAACTTGCCCATAATGGCTTGAAGCTTGACGTTTGGTTTTTTTTCTTCAAAAAAACTAACGCTAAACCGCTGTTACCAGTAGCCGTTTTTCTTTCGTTCATTGTCATTCAGTTGATAACAAGTCTTTAAATTTAATGCTAAACTCATTTTCCAAAAACTCTCTCGTTAGTCTTTGTCCTTGTAATGAAGCTTTTATTGCTTGAATTGTAAAAAGTCCAGCCACACTTTTCCATTTTGCGTCCTTACTGTCAACTGATTTTACCCATTCAATTTTTACTGTATATTCTGATTTTTCATTGTCGCTATTTTCAAAAATATTTGATTATTTAAGGTCATATAGATGTAATGATTTTCCATTAATTTTAAAGTCATTTACTATAACTGCTTTTTCAGTAACTTTACCAATTCCAACATAGCCGTGTTTTTTTAAATATGCTACTACAATGTCGCCAGGTTCAAGTGTTCTAATTGGCTCACTCCATTTTTTGTCCTGACCAGCCGATAAAAATCCAAATTACTTGCAGTCAGGCCAACATCTATGATTGCCTTGTCCAACGTTTACATAATAAAGTCCGTTATTAAAATCAAAGCCAGCAAGGTCAATGTGAAAAGTGTCGTGCTTTCTAAACTTGTCTGCGAATTGTTCAGAGGATATGTTTAATAATGATTTTCCAAGTTTCCATATTAATGTCTTTTCAATTAAAAACTCTTCTCTTTCTGTCAGGTCTTTTGCGATGACTTTTATAATTGGTTGAAGTCCTTCTTTTTTTATTGCCTTTATTCTTTTTGCTTTTTCAGTGTCACTGTCATCGGAAAGATGAGCAGTTTTTCTACTGCCTGTACCTTTCCCATAATAGAACTCTTCAAAGTTTCTCGGGTCTATGTAAACATAAACGTAATATGTCGCTGTGTTGTCTGTCATACGGTTACTGGTAACGTCTGTGTTTGCGCAAAACTTGGGCAATGTACGCCTATTTGGATGCTTTGCGAAGGTGGTTGTGGGTATATTTGAATTATCTTTTTGCCTGATTCCAATTACTCCAAAGGATTGACGATTTGATTTAATCTTCCAGTCCTACTGCGGATTTGATAGAAATAGAGCATTAAAATAATAGTTAATTTCTGGATAAATTATTTAAAGAGTTACCTATCAAGTATATAGCTGATTCCTGATAACTTCCTATTAATGGTTTTGGCTGATATTAACTACATGAACTACTAATTTAAGGGTAGAACCTATCTTCTCAACCTGCACTTTTATAAATCTATCAATTTTTCTAACTATTTCAATCTTTACTCAAAAAGTTTAGCAGCTACTTCCTGCACTTCTTCAAATCCCTGATAACCACAGATCACGGCCTCGCATTTCTTCAAATTCTCTAAATGCCGTAGGGCCAGTGGATTTCCAAAATGAATCAGAATGCATCGCTTCGAATCGATTAATGCCTTTATCTCAGCAAGGGTTTCCAAGTCCATCCCAAATTGGTTGAGCGGCTTGTGAGACGGCACAAAAAGGGTGATGAGCATCAACTCGGATTCTTCTATCGCTAGTTTCTTGAGCTTGTAGCCGAAATTCTTATTGAGCCTTTTGGCAAAAGTTGATTTCCCTACTTCAAAGAATGTGCGATGCGCAAGCTTTTCTTTTGCTGCAAAGGTTTTTAACTCCACAGGCTCAAGTGTCCCATGTATAAGTTGAATATACTGTTTGGCCAACTCGGTTTGCAACTCACTATGTTCCTCCCAATTGAAAACCGGAACTTCCAACGCTTCAAAATCAAAGACACCCAGCTTCTCTTTCAGCTTCCAAACTTTTTCGAAAACCACTTCAATCTCGGCTTCTGAGCAGTTTTCGGAAATCTTCTCAATTCCTTCCCTCACATGATCCGAGAAACACAGCAAATCATTCCCTGCCTGGAATGCTTCCAATTCCAACTTTCCGGGCTCGGGGAAAAGTTTGGCTACCGCTTTCATATTCAAAGCATCGGAGATCACCAAGCCTTTGAAACCCATTTCGCTCTTCAGTAAGTCAGTAATAATTTCCTTCGAAATACTCGCAGGGATGTCTTTCCCACTGGAGAGTGCGGGAACTGCCAAATGTCCTACCATGATGAGTTCTACGCCACGATCAATTCCATATTGGAAAGGGAGTAATTCTTCGGCTTGGAGTTCAGCTTTTGATTTGTGGATAATCGGCAGCCCTAGATGGGAATCCACAGCCGTATCGCCATGTCCCGGAAAATGCTTGAGGCAAGCACCAATTCCCGCTCTTTTCATGCCATTGTAATTGGCTAAAGCTAGCTTTGCGACTCGATCGGGATTTGTTCCAAAGGATCGATAGCCAATAACCGGATTATTGGGATTGGTATTCACATCTGCACAAGGCGCTAGATTCAAATGGATACCAGCCTTTTTCATATCCAAACCCATTCGATAGCCCACTTCTTCCACGAATGATTCTGCCTCGTTTTGCATGGCTCCAAGCGAAATCGAAAATGGATATTGAGGGGTTTTTTCGATCCGCATCGCCAGGCCATATTCCCCATCAATGCTGATCAAAAGCGGAATTGTAGAAGCCTCCTGATAGCGATTGATCAAAGCGATCATTTTTTCAAGCGTACCACTGAAGTCTAGTACTTCTGCCCGCTTTTCAAAGTTGGCAGCGGCTGAATGACGGCTATGGAAAAAAGTCAAACCACCGATTCCTACTTCCCGAATCAGCTCTTCCAGCGCCTGATAGTTCTCCTCCGTATCATGTACAAAAGCCGCCGGAAGAAAAAATTGCGCTGTTTTTTGTTTTGAATTCATTGTCATTCAGTTAGTATAGTGTCAATCAAACTTCGTCATTCAACATTCGGAGTTCAGCATTCGAAATTTTTAGATAGCTGGAAGTTTGATTTTTTTATTTTGTCTAGTGTTGCGTAGACAACAACATTATTCAAAATCCAAAATTCCACATTCATTATTAAACCCATAATATCGAATGTGGAATGAACAACGCTGAATAATGAAGTAATGCTACTGATAAGATTCTAGTTTATCTTTTACCTAAATCAACTCACCTGACATCGGGCATCGGACTATTTTTCTGTCTTCTTCCCAAAATTCCTAGGATACTTTACGCTTGCAGTTATGATCAATGCTGGAATCATCGCCAGCCCAACCCATACAAAGAATCCGGTATAACCAAGCCACTCTTGAATGTAGCCCGAAAGCATGCCCGGAATCATCATTCCCATGGCCATAAAGCCAGTTGCGATGGCATAATGAGAAGTTTTGAAAATACCTTCTGCCAAATAAATCAAGAAAATCATATAGGCGGCGAATCCAAATCCATATCCCAACTGCTCAATAATCACCACAGCACCCGGGAAAAGCAAACCTTCGGGTTGGAAATAAGCCAATGCAATGTAAAGCAGGTTGGGTAGATTCAGGGAAAGCGCCATAGGGATCATCCACTTGCCAAGTCCATCCCGAGAGATGGCAATTCCGCCTAAAATCCCTCCCAAAAGCAAGGCAATCACGCCCACTGTTCCGTAGATTAATCCATAATCAGTCGTGGAGATTGCCAGTCCACCGTCCACTTTATCATCCAAAAGAAAAGGGGACGCCATCTTCACCAATTGCGATTCACCCAATCGATAAATCAAGACAAAAGTCAGTGATAGCACAATATTTTTCTTGATAAAAAAGGTCTCAAATACCTTGAAGAAATTAGCTCGCTCTTCAGCTTTGCTGCGCTTTTCAGTAGGAATATCCTCGTTTTCCTCGATCACCGGAGTGGTGAAATAGTTGACTGCTGTGAGAATTAACATCATTCCCGCTACGATAATCATGGTCCAAGACCAAGCTTGGGTGTTATCGCCGAGAGACGTTTCCAAAGATCCTGCGATGATGACAATCAAGCCCTGTCCTGTGATCATCCCGATCCGATAAAATGTGCCTCGAAGTCCTACGAAGAAACTTTGCTGCTCGGGCTTCAATGCGATCAAATACATGCCATCAGAGGCGATATCATTCGTAGCCGAGGCAAAAGCGCCCATCCAGAAAAAGGCTAAGGTCAAGAAGAAAAAATTGCTAGCCGGAGTGGTCAATCCTGCTCCCAAGAAGACCAAAGCTAAAATAAACTGCATGCTGAGAAACCATTTCCGCTTAGTCCCAATCAGATCAATAATCGGGCTCCAGATTGGTTTGATCACCCAAGGGAGATAGAGCAAGCTCGTGTAAAGTCCAATATCTGCATTGGACACGCCAAGTTTTTTGTACATCACCACGGAGACTACGATGATCACTATATAGGGTATGCCTTCGGTGAGGTAAAGTGAGGGAACCCAAAGCCATGGGGATTTGACTGGTTTCTGGGTCATGATTTACGGATTAGATTTTCGTAGATACTGATATCTGAGCCTTCAATGATTTTTGCACCCACTGCTTTTTCGTAAAACTCTGATGGTCCTACGCCTCCGATGATGGCATAGGCATAGCCCATTTCACGAAGAGATTCCAAGGCTTTGATCAGTAGGATTTTACCAATCCCTTTTCCTCGCTCAGACTCTAAAGTACCAGTTGGCCCAAAGAAATTGCGGGCGGTGGATTCATAGCAAGCAAAGCCAAGAATCTCATTTCCTCTTTGCGCCAGCCAAACTGAAACTGGCTGTCTGCTAAACGCCACTTCTACTTCTGATTTCCAATACCCTCCGAATTGATCCATTATCCATTCTGATACCAAATGCTTCTCTGGTGCGATGGCACGTCGAAAGATGATTTTCTCCTTTTCTAAAAGAACTGATTCCTTTTCTGAGCAATCCGGAAGACCGATTAGTCGAACGAGCATATCTTTCATGGCAAGGAGATTAAGGGATTTGGTAAACTTGAGTTTGGGCGATTCTTCCGAAGTGGTCAATCCAGCGAACAGAAATGTACTTGGTGTTAAGGCTAGTCACTTCAAGCGTGCGGGTACGACTTCCGCCCACCCAAACCGGATGAATTTCCGCATCAGCGAGACCATCAAGGTCATTTGCTCCCTGGATCATTCCGTAGCGGATGGCTGGGTCAAGCGGTTTTTCCAGATTGATTTGCGTCACCTGATCGTTGGTTTTTACATCTAATACTTTTGGGATATCGATGATTGAAACTGATTTTGGTTGAAAAGACGGAGGCAAAGTGGGCTCATTGTAAAGTTCTGAATTTAGCAACCTCGCTACATCCTGATTTTTCATCATCATGGATTTTGCTGAGAAAAAAGCATTGCCCTGAATCTGAGGAAGTGTCCGCGTGTACGAAACTTGCGTATTGATTTCTTTTGGGTTTTCCCATGCCTTATCCGAATCTCCCCGGATTTTGTAAGGTCCATTTCCGATGTAGATATTGGTGCCGTTGGCATTATTGGACCACCAGTCGTTCAGTTTCCGATGCGAAGCCAGTGGATGCTCCATGCTCCAGTAGATTTGCGGAATAAGGTAATCGATCCAGCCGTTTTTCATCCAAAGAAGTACATCCGCATAGAGATCATCGTAGTTCGTCTGCCCAGCCCGAGTCGGGGAGCCCTTTGGGTCTTTGTCTTGATTTCGCCAGACTCCGAAAGGGGAGATGCCAAACTGCACCCAGGGTTTACTGGATTTTATAGTTTGGTTTAAAGCCAAAATCAATTCATTGACGTTCTGTCTTCGCCAGTCATCCTGGGATTGGCCGGGCTTTTTGTATTTGTCGTAACTGGCTTTGTCTGGGAAAACCTCCTTGGCTACTTTATAAGGATAAAAATAGTCGTCGAAGTGAATTGCATCGATGTCATAATTCTCCACAACTTCTTTGATCACCGCCAAAAGATGTGCTTTTACCTCAGGCAAACCCGGATTGTAATACCATTTGGTATTGTATTTCAGCATCCAGTTGCGATGCACATTGAAGTCGTGCTCGGGACTCAGGTCATCGGTTTTTAGGGTCATTGTGGCTCGATAGGGATTGAGCCATGCGTGAAATTCCAGTCCTCGGGAATGAGATTCTTTGATCATCCAAGTCAGCGGATTTTCGGTAGTTGCTGGAGCTTTTCCCTGCTTTCCGGTAAGGTATTTGGACCAAGGGGCAAGATTACTTGGATAAAAAGCATCACCGGCAGTTCGAATTTGCACAATTACCGCATTGAAATTTAAGCCTTTGTAATAATCCAGAATACCTATAAAATCCCGCTTTTGCTTTTCATATGCATCAGTTCCGGAGATGGGCCAGTCGATATTTACCACTGTGGCGATCCACACTCCTCGAAACTCACGGGGCATTTCAGGCATTTGAAAAGAAAGCGGTTGAAGAGCAACTGTCGCCTTTGGAAGTGGTGTATTTGGTGAAGTTTCACCTATTCTTGAACCTTGATTTGAGATCGGCGGAGCTTTTGGAGCAGTGCTTCTCTGGATCGGTTTCTGGGATTTACAAGCTCCAAGTAGCAAGGTGAAAATCAGGAAAAAGAATAAAGCGGAATTGAGTTTTTTCATAAATAGTCGAGTCGACGTCATGGTGTGGGCATAGGTTTAAGTCCTAGATCTGAGAGGTTTTTGCGAAGCTTTTCCATGAATTTATCTCCGGGATCTGTTTTTATAGTCCGATAATCTGGATCAGCCTCTTTCCAAAGCGGTGTATTTTGAAACTTCTGATACTCGTGGTGACCGATGACATATTCGATCGGATATTTTCGTGCGAGGTAACGAATTAATTCTTCGTTGGCTTGGAGCTGATTCTTGGTCAATGGATCATCAGAGCCACCGATATTTTCAATCCCGATGGCCAAATAATTCAGGCCAATCACATGCCTTGCAAAAGTGGTATCAGGCAAAAGGCGGAAAATCGTGCCGTCACGGTCGATCAGAAATTGGGAAGAAACATTGAGATTGCTGGCAGAGGTCAAATCTGCTCTTCCACCCAGCGTGGGCGGATTGAAGACATCGAAAGTCACTTCGATATTGTCGATGGCAGTCCAATGTACCACGACCATTTGGGGAGAGATGCTGGCCTCTTTTTGATACAGACTGTGGCGATCTTTCAGGTATTGGAGCGAAAGTGCTTCGCGCTCGGCATTCCAGGTGATCGGTTTGTCTATGATTCGGAAAGTAGGTTTTGGGCTGCAGGAGATTTGAAAAATAAGAGTCAAAATCAATCCTGATTGGAGAATTTTTGAAAATAAGTGTCTGGAATTCATCGGTGCGGGGTTTTTGATTCGAGCCTGAAGAATTGGCCTATTTGAATTCTCAGCTAAACTAGGCAGAAAATCACAAGTTCGGGAGGTATCGGAAGCAATTTTTTGCCATTAAATTTCATAAAGTAGATTTTTTTGCAAGTTCTTGCTGTTTTTGCTAGTTTCACCCACCTTAAAATTTTCGAAATGCTAAAAGAGGAAAGACAAAAGTATATTTTGGATCAAGTTCACTTGCATCATCGGGTACTGCTCAACGATCTCTCCGATGCGCTGAATGTATCGATAGATACAGTGAGACGGGATGTGAAAGAATTGGATCATGCGAATAAGCTCAAGAAAGTCCATGGAGGTGCTACTTCGTTTGGTTTTATGACTTTCACCAAAGATGATGGGAACATCTATTTGAAGTCTAAGAAAATTCGTATTGCCGAAAAGACGGTTTCGTTGCTATCCGATGGACAGGTAATCCTGATGAGTGGGGGGACGACCAATCAAGAGGTTGCGAATATGATTCCAAAAAAGTTGAGATTGACTGTATTTACACCCAGTCTGCATGTGGCGATGGCACTGCTTGATCACAATGATGTGGAAGTGATTTTCTTAGGTGGAAAGCTCTTGCATGAATCCAAATTCGCTGTGGGAGGCACCGTGGTTAATACGCTGAGTCAATTACGAGTGGATTTGTGTATCCTCGGAACTGGCTATTTAGATCCTGTTTATGGCTTAACCGAGTTTGACTGGGAAGTGATTCAGGTAAAGCAGGCCATGATGCGAGCTGCAAAAAAGACTATTATTCTATCTGTATCTGATAAGTTGCACTCTGCCCAAAAGTATAAAACTTGTGACCTTACTCAGGTACACACGTTAGTCACCGAGTTAGATCCCAGCGATCCGCTTTTGGATAGCTTCCGGCCGTATGATTTGAATTTGGTTTAGGGGGATTTTTTATTCCTTTTTTGATTATCTGATACTTTGCCAGTCAGTAGAAGAGGCAAGAATATAATTGGCTTACAATCCACAATTGGGCGTTTCGGTCTTCCCTGCCTACCGGCAGGCGTTTTCGGCCCAAAAAAAACGAAGAAAATAAGGCTACTGGCATCATTGCACATATACATAATTCCTTTTCCAATTCGATAGATCTCTGGAGGTATGAAAAAATACAATAATTAATACAATTGGTTTATTTAGGTCAATACATTTATGTATGCCAAAAGGAAATTTTTTTTTAAAAACACAAACGGATTTCATCGTTTTGTTTTTGAAAAATTTTAGGGTTTATCTTTAAAACAGCCATCCTATCAAATATCTTTTTTTCAAATCTTTCACCCAATCCGGGCACTTGTTATTCATACCAAAGAAAAGCATTTTTAAAATCGGCTTTTGCTGATTTAGAAATTTTAATGGTATAGCTCACTTTTTGAAGAAAATTTCTCTTTTTACATCTTGCCAATTTTCCACTTCCTCGCCTGCCGAATCTAATGAATAAATTCTTCTTCTGACGGTATCCTTTTGCCACTCAGGAATGCTATTTGTGTCATTTTCTTGAATTGGAGAGAAATTCAAATTTTCTAAGAGATCAAGAAAAAAGGAGACTTTCTCTTCAGGAATATTTACGGTGAATTTCTTGGTAATTAATATTTTGACCTATGATGAAGATAAGAAATAAACTCACTTTTTTCCTCCTGGATTATAAACTCGCTTGGCATTTTTCATCACTTCGGCTTTGTCCAAGCTCATCGGCTTCAACTTTTTTGCAAGAAAAAGATCCATCTGATCATCGTAATGAGGACTTTCTGGATCATTACTTGCACCATAGACATTGATGGTCTCGATCTTAGGAAGACCTTCACCAAAGCGTACCATCATAATGTAAGATTCACCTTGAGCACCTCTTCTCATGCCATTTTCCCATGCAAGTGAACGCATGGCCGTGATCACATCATCGATTCCGGCAAGTGGAAGGGCTTTTTTGCCTCGTACAAGCTTTTGATATTCGCCCAGTTCGACAAGTTCTTTTCCAAAGTGGGTTTCAAAATGAGCTTTCGCAGCTCGCAAACTTTCCACCGATTCCTCTACAGTTAGCGTGGTTTCCCAGCTTCGACCTGTTTTCTCAAATTTTTCCCACCAATAATAATAGACAAAAGCAAAAACTGCCGCGCCCTTACTTTCGATTCCTGAGGTTTTATCCCAGGTTTTCAAGATCTCAATCTGTTTTGCGATGTCTGGATATACTGTGTCCTCCAAGCTGAAAAGCGTCTCCATATTGGTACGGAAAGCCAGTTTCTCGGGCAATTTCCCATCGTATTTGATTTCTTTGAATCGCTCATAAGAAATTCGTCCAGTATCCAGCATCAACTCTCGAAATCGAGTGGATCGATTGTTATCCCGAAGTAGGTAATTCATCGATTTGGGATAATCCTCAGACTTTAAATTGTCTGCCAATGCACTCGCTTTGAAGGGCGAGTGGTTTGTGTTGAAAAGGTAACCTGAAGCTGGATTAAGCTGTTGTGGGAGATTTTTGAAATCATAATATTCAGTCCACAAGGTTTTTTTCGTATTTCCAACTACGGTTCCTGTATAGTTATAAGAAGCATTCCGAATAGGAATCAAACCATTACTCACATAATAAATCGTATCATATCGATCAGCATAGATAGTATTGAAGCCCGTCAATTCCATTCGGTTCATAGCCGACTGAAATTCGGTGAAATTCCTCGCCTTGTTCATTCGCCACCATTGCTCCGGTGCTCCGATTCGCTCCAGCGCACCTAATCGGATCGAAAACGCTCCTTGCTCAGTGACCAAAGTAGGACCGTAGATGCTTCTCCAGATTTTCTTTGGAAAAGGGATGGTAATCAAATCCCAAAGTTTCACCCGAAGCCAAACGGTCTCTTCTTCCAATTCTAGCCATTCGCCATCGATGCGGTATTGGGCGTCATTATCAGGATTAACTTCCAGTTGATATAAGTCTAATAAGTCAGGGAAATTTACCGTATGTGCCCAGCCGAGATTTTCATTTACGCCGTGAAAAATCATGGCTCCGCCAGGAAATAATCCTCCAACAATATTCCAACCTTCCTCCGAGTGCAGATGTGCCTCATACCAAGCGACAGGACCATCAAGCGGTTGGTGCGAATTGATGGCTAAGAAGTTTTCACCGGTATCAGTTCGGGAAGAATGCACGGCAATAGCATTTGAACCCTTGGGATCAGAATCAATCGGGATCTTTTCCACTTTGCCGGATACGATTTGTTTTAGAGCTCCGTCCGCGCCTGACATTTGAGCGAGAGATAAAATGTAAGCAGCTGTGATTTCTTTTGGAGTCACAGGAAAAGCAGCTGCCAGTAGGACCTTGTTTGGATTTGCCAGCGCAAAGTCATTCATGCCAGCCGCATAGCCTTCCAGTACAGCTTTGAATTCGGCAGAATAGGTGGATTCATATTTAGCTTCCGAAATTTCGGTGGTTTTGAGCAAGTGGCCGAAGAAATCCACTGCGGCTCCATCTTGTCCATATACCCGACCGACCATTCGCTTTCCGGCAAGCAGTGTTTTTTGAATAGTTTCAAAATCATCCTCCGCATGGGCCCAAGCTAAACCATAAGCGACATCGGCATCGGTTTTCCCAAAAATATGGGGAACGCCAAATTCGTCACGGGCAATTTCTACCTTGCTGGTATCCCAGCCCGAAACTGGATAGGAGGAGTTGCAACTTAGAATAGGAATAAAAGTGACTACTAAAAGCAGTCGAAGGAGGTTTTTTTGGGTGATCATGGATTGAATATAAATCTGAATTTCGAATAAGGATGATTATCTATCGGTAATCCTTGAAGGAATAAAAAAATAACTCTCCCTTTCAGAGCTAGCCAAGTTTAGCAAAAAGTCCCAATCATATAGTTTATAGTTGGCATGCTGGCGGTGGTCCAGACGTGAAGCAATTTATGTGTGCAAATTTCTTGGCGTTCTCCGTATCACCTTTGTGCCCTTGGTGGTTGAACCTTTCATAAAATGCTCTAGTCCGAAGAGCTGCATTCCGAAAGATTATTTGAAACTGAATGATAAAATTTCCAATCTAAATTTCTTGACGTTCTCAGTGCCATCAGTGGTTAAACCGCGCCATAAAAAGTTCAATTCCAAGCCATTGATCACTCTTTGTGTTCTTAGTGTCCTTGGTGGTTGAACCTTTCATAAAATGCTCTAGTCCGAAGAGCTGCATTCCGAAAGATTATTTGAAACTGAATGATAAAATTTCCAATCTAAATTTCTTGACGTTCTCAGTGCCATCAGTGGTTAA